>BAAZ01000007.1_pt1 | contig 16776 bp, 19 predicted proteins | sample 270408 | NCBI WGS metagenome assembly BAAZ01 (sample SAMD00036529, study PRJNA27865) | human gut metagenome | isolation source: feces from healthy human sample F2-X, Child, Male
CCCTGCGGGGCGTGAGGTGAAGCATGAAAAAGCTGCTGGTCTATTTGAAGGATTATAAAAAAGAGAGCATTCTAGGGCCGCTGTTCAAGCTGCTCGAGGCTTCGTTCGAGCTGCTCGTGCCGCTTGTCGTCACGAAGATCATCGACGTCGGCATCGCCACGGGCGACGTTCATTACATCGTCCGTATGGTGCTGCTGATGGTCGGTCTGGCGCTCATCGGCCTCATCTGCTCCATCACGGCGCAGTATTTCGCGGCGAAGGCCGCCGTCGGCTTTGCGGCCGGGCTGAAATCCGCTCTGTTCCGCCATATCCAGAGCCTGTCCTACAGCGAGATGGACCATCTCGGCACGGCCTCGCTCATCACGCGCATGACGAGCGACGTCAATCAGCTGCAGTCCGGCGTGAATCTGGTGCTGCGCCTGTTCCTGCGCTCACCGTTTATCGTGTTCGGCGCGATGGTCATGGCCTTTACCATCGATGTCCGCTCGGCGCTCGTCTTTGCGGTGGCCATTCCCCTGCTGTCCGTCGTCGTGTTCGGCATCATGCTGCTGACCATGCCGCTCTACCGCCGCGCGCAGGCCGGGCTGGACCGCCTGCTGCGCCGCACACGCGAGAATCTCAGCGGCGTGCGCGTCATCCGTGCCTTCCATAAGGAGGCCGAGGAGACGGCGCAGTTTGCAGAGGAAAATGAGAGCCTGACGCACCTGCAGCTCTTTGTGGGCCGCATTTCCGCCTTGATGAACCCCCTGACCTACGTTCTCATCAACAGCGCGATCGTCGCCCTGATCTGGACGGGCGCGTGGCAGGTCGAGCGCGGCGCGCTGACGCAGGGACAGGTCGTGGCGCTCGTCAATTACATGTCCCAGATCCTGGTCGAGCTCATCAAGCTCGCGAACCTGATCATTACGATCACGAAGGCGGCTGCCTGCGCCCGCCGTATTGAAAGCGTATTTGACGAGAATTCAAGTATGACGTTCCCGGGCGAGCCCGCTCAGGATGATCCCACTGCACAGGACGCAGTCGTGTTCGAAAATGTCGCGCTGCGTTATAGCGGCGCGGGCGCAGAGTCGCTGTCCGGCCTGAGCTTCCGCGTGCGGCGCGGGCAGACCGTCGGTATCATCGGCGGCACGGGCTCCGGAAAGTCCTCGCTCGTCAATCTCATCCCCCGTTTCTATGACGCGACGGATGGACGCATCCTTGTCGACGGCGTCGATGTACGCGACTATCCTGCCGGGCAGCTGCGCAGCAAGATCGGCATCGTGCCGCAGAAGGCCGTCCTGTTTGCCGGGACCATCGCGGAGAATCTCCGCTGGGGCAAGGAGGACGCAACGGAGGCCGAGCTTCAGGTCGCGCTCGAGACCTCGCAGGCGGCGGAATTTGTCTCGACCCGCGAGGGCGGTCTGAACGCCGCGGTCGCGCAGGGCGGCAAGAACCTCTCCGGCGGCCAGCGGCAGCGCCTGACCATCGCCCGCGCGCTCGTGCGCGATCCGGAAATTCTCATTCTGGACGACAGCGCCTCTGCGCTGGACTACGCGACGGATGCGCGCCTGCGCAAGGCCATCCGCGCCCACGATGCGAACGTCACCGTATTTCTGGTGTCGCAGCGCGCGGCCTCCATCCAGTATGCCGATCAGATCCTTGTGCTGGATGACGGCGCGCTCGTCGGGCAGGGCACGCATGCTGAGCTGCTCGAATCGTGCCCGGTCTATCAGGAAATCTACTATTCCCAGTTCCCGAAGGAGGCGCAGAACGCATGAAAAAGAGAAACACCATGCGCAAGCTCCTGCGCTATCTGAAAAAATACTGGCTGCTGCTGATGCTGTCGCTGCTGTTTGCCGCGCTGACCGTGGCCATGACGCTGTATCTGCCGATCCTCATCGGGCAGGCCGTCGACCTCATCGTCGCGCCGGGGCAGGTGGAGTTTTCCATCATCGCCCGTCTGCTGCTCAAAATGGGCATCCTCATCGGCGCAACGGCGCTGTCGCAGTGGATCATGAACGCCTGCAACAACCGCATCACCTACCGCACCGTGCGCGATATCCGCAGCGATGCCTTTGCGCGGCTGGAGATCCTTCCCCTGCGCTACATCGATGCGCACAGCTACGGCGAGATCGTCAGCCGCATGATTGCGGATGTCGACCAGTTCGCAGACGGCCTGCTCATGGGCTTCACGCAGTTCTTTACGGGCGTGCTCACCATCGTCGGCACGCTGCTGTTCATGCTGTGGATGAATCCGCTCATCACACTCGTCGTCGTGGTCATCACGCCGGTGTCGCTGTTCGTTGCGAGCTTTATCGCCCGCAAGACCTATGCCATGTTCAAGGAGCAGTCGGCAGCCCGCGGCGAGCAGACCGGCATCATCGACGAGATGGTCGGCAATCAGAAGGTCGTGCAGGCCTTCGGCTATCAGGAACGCGCACAGGACCGCTTTGACGAGGTCAACGAGCGGCTGCGCAAGTGCTCGCTGCGCGCCATTTTCTTCTCGTCCATCACGAATCCGTCCACGCGCTTTGTCAACTCGCTCGTCTATGCGGGCGTCTGCGTGGCGGGCGCGCTCAGCGCCGTGCACGGCGGCATCTCTGTCGGCCAGCTGACAAGCTTCCTCAGCTATGCCAACCAGTATACGAAGCCCTTCAACGAAATTTCCGGCGTGGTAACGGAGCTGCAGAATGCGCTGGCCTGCGCCGACCGCATCTTCGAGCTCATCGAGGAAACGCCGCAGACCCCGGAGCCCGCCGATGCGAAGACGCTCACGGACCCCGACGGCAGCGTTGCGCTGGAGGACGTCTCGTTCTCCTACGTCCCGGAGCAGCACCTGATCGAGCATTTTGATCTTGCCGCGAAGCCCGGCCAGCGTATCGCCATCGTCGGCCCGACCGGCTGCGGCAAGACGACGATCATCAATCTGCTCATGCGCTTCTACGACGTGGACAGCGGCTGTATCCGCGTGAGCGGCGAGGATATCCGCCAGCTGACGCGCGGCAGCCTGCGCACGTCCTACGGCATGGTGCTGCAGGACACCTGGCTCAAGACCGGTACCATCCGCGAGAATATCGTCATGGGCAAACCGGACGCAACGGAAGAGGAGGTCATCGCTGCGGCTAAGGCCTCGCATGCGCACGGCTTCATTCGCCGCCTGCCGCAGGGCTATGACACGCCGATCACGGAGGACGGCGGCGGCCTGTCCCAGGGGCAGAAGCAGCTGCTGTGCATCACGCGCGTCATGCTCTGCCTGCCTCCGATGCTCATCCTCGACGAGGCGACGTCCTCCATCGACACGCGCACGGAGATCAAGATCCAGGAGGCCTTCAACCGTCTGATGCAGGGCCGCACGAGCTTCATCGTCGCCCATCGCCTCTCGACCATCCGCGAGGCAGATGTCATTCTGGTGATGAAAGACGGCCACATCATCGAGCAGGGCAACCACAGGACCCTGCTGGAGAAAAACGGCTTCTATGCCGAGCTGTACCGCAGCCAGTTCGATATTTGAAGATCCCTGCCCGGCGGGAGCATCCGCTCCCGCCGGGAGATTTTTATGCCTCGATCGCCGGATTGTAGAGATATACGTTCCTGCGGTCGAGGTGCTCGCGCAGCTTCTCGATCGCCTCGCCGAAGCGCTGGAAATGCACGACCTCCCGCGCGCGGAGGAAGCGGATGACGTCGTTCACATCCGGATCGTCCGACAGGCGCAGAATGTTGTCATAGGTTGAGCGGGCCTTCTGCTCGGCCGCAAGGTTCTCGCACAGATCGCTGATGGGGTCGCCCATGACCTGCATCGTTGCGGCTGACCAGGGCGTGCCGGAGGCAGCCTGCGGATAGACGCCAGCCGTGTGATCGACGAAATACGGCGCAAAGGAGCTCTCCTGCTGCTGCTCTTCCGTCAGGTTCCGCGTGAGCTGGTGGACGATCGTGCCGACCATCTCCAGATGCCCGAGCTCCTCCGTGCCCAGAGAAGCATCGGAAATGTTCCAAAGTATCAAATATGAGGACAAGCGTGAGGTCTTTGGATTTAAGATACATAGCTTTTCGACGCTCGACAGAATTAAAAAGTACGATGACTCTGACAACGAGGAAAGTGCCGAAAAGCCTTATTCTATCAAGGTTGGCGAAACAAAGCGGACGATAAATCTATACGCCATCGCTACTACAAAATTTCAAATTGCTGTCTAAATCAATGCTAAACCGTGTGCGCCATTTGTGGACAAGCAGGTGTTTGTAACCACACCATTTTATAATTTGAATGGTGTGGTTTACTACACATTTGACTTGGCAATACGAGCTAAATATAATGGGCTAAAACAACCTAACGAGATGTTTTTACAGCACAATTTGGTGCAGAGGTAAGAGTATGGTTTCAATAAAAGACAGGAAAATTCTTAGGCAGATGTTCTCGCATTATGATTATGTAATGACCACGGCTCAGTTGAGCAAAGAAAAACTATATTACAGGGATATTCAAAGAATGTTGGGAGCTGGCTTGATAGAAAAAGTCAAGCGTGGCTACTATCATTGGACTATGGGGTCTGGCAAAGGCGATGTGGTGATAATCAGCCGTTTATTCCCCGATGGTATTCTATGTATGGAAACAGCTTTATTCTATTATGGGTTTTCGACCCGAAGGGTCGCAGGAACACCCTTAAATACTATTTTGATGTTTCGGACACGCACGACGGATATTACGGCAGCCGCCCCGTCCCGATATGGCAGATGAACGGACGATACGAGCAGGCTGTTATCGAAAGGCTATCCGACAGGTTTGGTAATACGGAAAGCACCGACCTTGCTTCTGCCCTAACGGAAACAGCAAAGAACGCCGTTGAGGATAATCTGCAAGACTATTTTTCTCAGCTCAAAGACTTCACAAGGGATAGCTTCTTGGAGGAATTGGACGACCTTAATGTAGAGGTCTGTTACAGGCGTTTGGTAACAAACAGTGTTGCATTTATGCTGATGAGCCGCTGCGGTCTGGATACAAACGAGCATTTTGACCGAGAGGATTTTGAGGACATTATCAATTTCAATACGCCTGCGACTATCAACGCCCTCGGCATTGCCACAAGTGATATTTCCGAAATGGCTCTCAAGGAAATCTCTCTTGCAATACAAAATCTGCAAATCACAGAGAAAGACGCAAATCGCACCTTTGTACCAGAAAGCAAAAGTCAATATAATATAGGCAGAATACAACCCGAAAGGAGCGAAAATAATGAACGCAATCACTTACAGCAGGCAGGGCGATTATCTTATTCCCGACCTGACATTACCGACCGAGCAAGAAATTCCGCTTGGCAAATACGCACAGATGCACAGGAGCTATCTGGAGCAGCACAAGCGAGTGACCTATCTCAATCTGCTGACATCGGGCAAACTGAACGAGCATCTGTATCAGACCGAACAGACAGCACTCCAGAGGTTGGAGCTTCTGACGAAGCAGCTTTCAGCCGAACAGGGCGTAACGGAGGAACTGAAAGAGAAAGCCCCGATGCAGTGGGTACAGAGAATGAACAACATCCGCAGCCAAGCGGAGGAAGTGATTATGACCGAGCTGATTTACAAGTAAGCATTGCCAATGCCGATGAGGTCAAGGTCAATCTTCCCACCGTAGAGGAACAAATCGAAATGATAGCCGAAGCAGAGGACGAAAAATCCTCTGCTTTTGCTGTTTCACAGGAAGATATAGACTCTGTTCTGACAAGAGGAAGCGGCTTTCAAGACGGAAAATACCGTATCTACCGTCAGTTTCAGAAATATGAGGACAGCAAAAGTAATATTGCTTTTCTCAAAAAGGAATACGGCATAGGCGGCGGAACGCACCTTTACCCCGACGGAACAAACGGCGGCGAATGGCACGACGGCAAAGGTATCGGCATTGAAAAGCACGGGTCATATACAAACCCAGACTTGCGGCTCAGTTGGTCTAAGGTTGAAAAGCGGCTGCGTGAGCTGATAAAGGCAAACCGCTATCTCAATCCGAAAGAAAAAGACCATTATGCCGATTATCTGGAGAGCGTGTCAGCTCCCCAATATGAGGTTGACGCCCAAAGGAAAATGGCAAGGCAGCGTTTTATTGACGCTCATCGTGACCTGCCGCCTGCCGACAAACGGGATACTCTTGCCCTGCGTCTGTCGGACTTTATCCGTGACTTGGACGGGTACGAAAAAGACCTGTTATCCAATGTGGAGCGTTCCGACCTTGCCGATGTTACGGCTGAGCAAATGGAACAGCACTTGTCCGACCCAGCCACCGTTCAACAGCTCCTTGATTTTCTTACCCAGATACAATGGAAAACGACATCGGTTTTCAGCCGCAGCAATGCGTGGAAATTTTCCGAGGAATTGCGGGAGCTGTATGCAGAGCGTTGTACGGGAAATCAATGCCGAATACGATACCCGTCTTGACGAAATCCAAAGCAGCACGACCTATGATGTTCTGGAAATGTCGGGAAGCCGTGCGGTCTGGAAAGAGGTGCTTGCGGTCTATTCCGTAAAGACTGCTACCGACCCAGACAATCCGCAGGAAGTGGCAACGATGGACGAGGGCAAAAAGCAGCTTCTATCGGGTATTTTCTGGGAGATGAACGAAATCAGCAGCAGAACGGAAAGCAAGACCGAAACCGTCATAACCGAGAGCGACGACGGTCACGGGAACATCGTGCAGACGGAAACCACCGTTACACGGACTTATCTGTATATCACGGTCAGTCACAAGACCGCCGATGAAATGGCAGACCTATACGGCTTTAATGAGGAACAGCGACAACAGCTATCCGAATTACTTGCCGAGGAAAACAATTCGCTCTGGTCTGCGGTGCTTTATGGTATCTCCGTTGGTGACGGCGAAATCGTGACCGTTGCTTTGTCGCAGGTCGGCAATGTGGGCGGTCAGCCCTATTGGTCTTGGTACGGCTTTGACGGGCGTGTAGAATGGTGCGCTTGTTATGTGAGTTGGTGTGCGAATGAATGCGGCTATATCGACAGCGGCGTGATACCGAAATTCGCAGGCTGCGCTAATGGGGTGCAATGGTTCAAAGACCGTGGGCAATGGCAGGACAGCAGCTTTGAGCCGTCGGCAGGTCAAATCATCTTCTTTGATTGGGAGTGCGACGGCGAGGTTGACCACGTGGGCATTGTAGAGAAGTGCGAAAACGGCATTGTCTACACCGTTGAGGGTAACTCTGGCGACGCTTGCAGGCAGAAGCAATACGCTGTCGGCAGCAGCGTTATTTACGGATACGGTATCCCTGCCTATTAAAAAAGGGCAAAAGAAAAACAGAGGTTTTTCTTTCCTCTGTTTACTCTTTTGCCTTACATAAACCGTTGGCAGTTGCTTCTACAATGGACAGTTCTTTATCATCTAAATTGTCGAGCTGTGCGTCTAAGCGTCTGCGGGCGGAACTTTTATTGACTTCTTTGTTCGGGAATATGTACTCGTCAACCGAAATGTTGAACATCGTCATAAGCTGAATGAACAGCTCCAGACTTGGCTTTTGCCCCTCATTTTCAATCGCCTGTAAATGCCTTGGGTCGTAATCAACGATACGGGCAAGCTGTTCTCTCGTCATACCCTGTGCTGTTCTGGCTTTCTTGATAGCCAGACCGATTGGCGTAAAATCGAAGTCAAAATCATTATTTCTTTCGTCCATAAGCTCACCACCTTGTGCCTGTAAAATCCTACTTTATATATTTTACAGAAACGAGGCTTCTTATGAAACGGTCTGAAATCTCTTGTAATAGGATATTAAACCTCTTATATCAGGCGATTAAAGTTCATAATTGCATACTTGATACTGCTCGGCAAATCAATTATAATAAATGTTGTCATACCGTGTCAGGTTTTTGATGGTATCTTATTATCAAAGGAGAATTAGACAATGCAGGAAAGCAGGTTGTTTAAGATAGTATATCACTTACTTGATAAAGGTCGGGCTACTGCCTCAGAACTGGCAGAAAAGTTTGAAGTATCTGTAAGAACGATTTATAGAGATATTGACGCTCTAAGCGGCGCAGGTATTCCTATTTATGCGGAAGCGGGGCGAAATGGCGGCATTTATTTAATGAATGACTTTGTTATGGATAAAGCTGTGCTTACCGAAGAAGAAAAGCGAGAAATTCTAACAGCCTTGCATAGCATCAATTCCACAAGCAATATGTGGAGAACCACGCATATCGGGCAACGCCAGACAAGGAAACCGAAACGAAAAACTAACCTTGATAAATCCAAAGTAGTTGAATGCTGTCTGAGTATTGGCAGCAAAGAGTTTGTGAACTTTTTGTTTTCCTCTTGACAAAACGGGTCTACAAGTGTTAGACTATAAGCATAAGTCTAATGTTTGTAGACCCACAAGGAGGATTATAATGAAAAATTACAAACTTGGAGATATGGAGCTGGAGTTTGCCAACTTAATTTGGGAGAATGAGCCGATTTCCTCTGGAGGATTGGTACAGCTTTGTGAGCAGAAATTCTCTTGGAAGAAATCCACCACATATACGATGCTGAAGCGTCTTTGTGATAAGGGCATTTTTCAAAACAATTCGGGCAATGTCGTTTCTGTCCTTTCAAAGCAGGAGTGGTTTACGAAGCAAAGTGAGGGCTTCGTGGAAGAAACATTCAATGGCTCTCTGCCGCAATTCTTAGTGGCGTTTACCCGCCGCAAAAAGCTCTCGAAGCAGGAAATCGCTGAAATACAGAAAATCATCGACCAAAATGCAGAGGAATGACTATGAGCGACAAAGTATTTCTCGATATTGTAAATATGAGTATTACGGGCAGCTTCGCCATCTTAATTATTATACTGGCACGGCTGCTGTTGAAAAAAACTCCAAAGGTTTTCTCCTACGCATTGTGGTTTGTTGCCTTTTTCCGCCTGCTTGTCCCCGTTTCCTTTGAAAGCGTTTTGAGTATATTGCCGTTCAACACAACGCCGCTGTCTACGGATATGCTTTACATTGAAACCCCTTATGTGGAAACGGGTATAAAAGCAATAGACAGCGTAATCAACCCTGTTGTAGCAACTGAGGTTTTCGATTCTACCGCAAATGTATATCAGATATTTACCTTTTGGGGGAAGATTATATGGTTCATCGGCGTTTGTGCGTTTTGCCTGTATAGCATACGCTCATATTCCAAACTCAAAAAGAAATTACAGAGTGCCGTCCTTCTTCGGGATAATATTTATATTTCGCAAGTAATCTGCACGCCCTTTGCGCTTGGATTGCGAAATCCAAAAATATACTTGCCGAGCAATTTGGCTGACGCACAGGAATATGTAATTGCCCACGAACAGACGCATCTCGCTCGGCGTGATAACCTTGCGAAGATATTAGGATATGTTGTTCTTATCCTGCATTGGTTTAACCCTCTTGTGTGGCTTGCGTTCAAGCTGTTCGTTACCGATATGGAAATGTCCTGCGATGAAAGCGTAATCAGAAATTCAAAGGAGGATATTCGCAAAGAATACAGCCGGTCGCTTTTAGAGCTTTCTATTGAAAAAAGCACACTTGGCATACCGATGGCGTTTGCCGAGGGAAATCCCAAAGAAAGGATAAAGAATGTTATGAAATCAAACACGAAAAAAATAATTGGATTTGCAGGTTTAGGGGCGGTAATTTTAATTGTGGTCATTGCAATATGCCTTATTCCTAACCGTCCGCAGTATGCGACGGCAAAGCAAACTATTACTGAAATCAACGCAATTGCAACTCCGTCTGCAACGCACGCCGAAATTAAAACTGCCGACGGGAACAAAACCATTACAGACAGCGCATATTTCAATGAACTGTTGACCTTTGTTGAAGGTATTGAGATCAACACGAAAGAAGTTAAGAGAGGCTCTTGGATTGACAGCGAGGAAAATAACAAGATTACATTTTACCGAGCAGACAATTCTATGGACTCCATAATCAGTTTCACTTCCGATTATTCTAAGATTTGGATTGAAACAAGCGCAACGATTTCTTTCACATATAGTGTCAAAGACCCAGCAGAAGTGCAAAAGGGACTTGCAGCTTTCCTTGGCAACAATAGCTAAGGCAATCTTGCGTTTGTGAGTCGGAGGAAATATGCCTAATGCAAAAAGAAAAGTTTATACTATGCCCCGTCTGCGGCAACTAAACAAGGGTACAGATACGGGAGGATACAGAGCTAAAGAACTTCCCACTATTCTGCCCTAAATGCCACAAGCAGACCTTGATAAATGCAAAGCAACTGAATATCACAAAAGCAGAAGTGCCAGACGCTAAGACGCAGAGCCGATGAACTTGTGAGATACCTCACAGCTCGTCGGCTCTTTTGTTATCAATATATATTTGGCAGCACAGCCCACCAAATAAAAAAACGGTGCTTTGGTGGGCTGCTCTGTCACGCCCAAACAAAATTAGTGCAGCCCTCCAAGCCCGTTTAAGGTTTGGAGGGATTTTTTATGTGTTGGTCTAATATGACCGCAACGCTGCTCATCAGAAGCAGCGGATACATATAGAGTGTCACGCATGAACGAGGATAAGCTGTTAAAAAAATCCTCGCCTGTTCGTGGCACTTTTATGGTTTTCAAATAGAGATTTCATTTCTATGCCGTAGGTATAGTTATGCTTATTGCCGCAGAGGTCTTTGTACCTTTGCGGCTTTTTATTTGTCGTGCATTTCTTTGATACAGGACAAGCCCGTATCTGGCGTTGGTTGCCGTAGTCCGCCTGCCAATCTGATTTTTTCAAAAAAATTCAGATTGGAGGAAACAGTATGGCGTACAACAAAGCCAGAGAAGAAAAGAAATGGCGGCTCTGGAAAGAAGCCGAAGAAAAACAGTTGCGGAGTTTGGGTGTCAGCGAGAACGACATAGAAAAGCTCCGTGTTCACGATTGGGCGATTTTCAATTCCGACAGGCGTTACTATCAGCGTATACAGGAAACAGGTACATACCTTGATGAAGTCGCAGCGGATATGACACAGCCCGAAATAAAAACAGTCGAGGATTTTCTGGACAACATCGAAAATCAGCAGCTCTATCTAGTGCTGATTAAGGTGGACAGGCTTACTCTGCGTATCGCTTTTATGAAGGTACAGGGATATTCTACCCGTGAAATTGCATCGTATCTGCGTATCACGGAGAAAGCCGTTTACAGGCGATTGGATAGGCTCAAAGAAAAAATCCAAAAAATTTTTGAGTAGAGGGGAAAATTGAGCGTTCCCACGGGCTACAGGGTGAGAGGACAAAACCTCTCGCCCTGTTTTCCTTTGTGTGGCGAAAACGGGATTGCTCTTTGAAAACCGAATACCCATTCGCCAAATACCTTCTCTTTGTGATTGTGATGAGCATAAGCGTGTCGAGAGGTACGCCATAACCTGCTGTAAAGCAGAGAGCGATAACTACCTACTCAAAATATCGGGCAGCTCCCGATTTCGCCATAACCCACAAAGAGGACAATGATACTCCCGTCCAGTCACAGTCCGAGCGTGATAAAACCGTCGCAGGCAATGAGGGCGGCTCTGTCAGAACGACAGTTGGGGTGAAACTCCCGTGGCGTCAGTTCGCTGCTGACCGTTTGGCGACTTCCCAATAGCATTTCGGGGTGTCGAGGACAAATTGAAATGCTTTCTCATAGCAGCCAGACGCAAGGCGGTCAAAAGAACAGAGATATTGTTTATGCTCTCCCGACCTTAAATACTTCCTTGTGTTTGGCTGCCTACATAGGCAGAAAACCTCTGCCTAAATCATATTGGGAGGTCAAACATAATGGAATTGACTATCAAGCGTGGCGACATTTATTATGCAGAGCTAAACCCCGTTATCGGCTCGGAACAGGGCGGCACAAGACCCGTACTTATCATTTCCAACGATATAGGCAACAAGCATAGCCCTACGGTCATTATCGCCCCTATCACAAGTCGGGTACACACAAAAGCAAAAATACCTACGCACACCTTAATTAAAGACTTCGACGGTCTGGATAAGAACTCAATTATATTGTTTGAACAAATCCGCACCATAGACAAGCAACGCCTGCGAGAGTACTTAGGAACTCTTGACATGCGTTTTATTCATTGCGCAGACAAAGCCCTTGCCATCAGCATCGGGCTTGCAAAAAAGGATTAGCTCTCTCGTTATACGGTACAAGCGGTAGCTCATATACATTAGAAACGAGGGAGGTGTTGCGGCTGTTGCATAGAGAATTTGTTTATGTTGGCGACCCTGTTCCAGAATTAAACGAGCAGGAACACGCTGCGTTCCTTATGAATATCCATAAGTCGATACTCCTTTCTTTGGAGAAAAGAAAGCTGCTGACACATTCTCAGCGGGAACGCTGTTTGGTCGAGCTTGAAAAGCAATATAGCAGGGAGCAAAAAAGCAGACGCCGAGCATAACGCTTGGCGTTTTTACATAGCCGAGTAAAAAAACAAATTTGCACATTCGACACCGCACTCTCTTTTTTCTATAATTAAATACAGTAACAAAGTTTACTGAGAAAGGAGCTTCGCTATGATAAATAGATATGAACGCCTAAACCAAGAGCTGAAGATGGTTGAAACGAAAAGAAAGGTAGCTGCATACTGCCGAGTTTCAACGGACAATGAAGACCAAGCCAATTCGTTTGAAAGCCAACAGCGGTATTTCAGACAGTATATTGAGCGCAATCCCGATTGGGAGCTTTATGAGATTTTTGCCGATGAGGGCATTTCTGGCACGAATACAAAGAAGCGTAAAGAGTTTAACCGTATGATAGCGTGTGCCAAGAATGGCGACTTTGATTTGATTATCACCAAGGAGATTTCCCGTTTTGCGAGAAACACCCTTGATAGTATATATTACACCCGTGAATTGAAAAAGCACGGCGTCGGTGTTATATTTATGAATGACAATATCAACACCTTAGACGGCGATGCAGAGCTTCGTCTGGCGATTATGTCCTCTATTGCACAGGAAGAAAGCCGCAAGACTTCCGAGCGTGTGAAGTGGGGACAAAAACGCCAGATGGAACAAGGCGTTGTGTTCGGCAGAAGTATGTTGGGCTACGATGTCGATGGCGGCAAAATGACTATCAACGAGGAAGGCGCAAAGGTTGTACGCCTTATCTTCCATAAGTTTGTCAATGAGGGCAAAGGAACGCACGTCATCGCCCGTGAGCTTCGTGAGGAAGGTATCAGCCCTATGCGGGTCAAGGAATGGAGCAACACGGTTATTCTGCGAGTGATACGCAATGAGAAATACTGCGGCGACTTGGTGCAGAAAAAGACCTATACGCCCGACTTCCTATCTCACGAAAAGAAGTACAACCGTGGGCAAGAGGAATTTGTTATCATTAAAGACCATCACGAGCCGATTATCTCCCGTGAACTGTTCGATGAAGCAAACCGAATTTTAGATGCAAAATCACTTTCGCAGGAGGGCAAGGCGAAGCACTCTAACCGCTATCCGTTCTCTGGCAAAATCAAATGCGGCTGCTGCGGCTCAAGCTATGTGGCAAGATATAAAACCAGAAAGGACGGCAGCCGATATAAGGCGTGGCGCTGCAACGAAGCCGCAAAGCACGGAAGCCCCCATATCGACAAGGCAGGAAATCAAGTCGGCTGTACGGGCTTCTCTATCCGCAACGAGGATGCGACCCACATTATGTATCTCGTAACCAAGAGTCTTAAATACAACAGGGATAAAATCATAAACAACCTAACTGCTGTTATTCAGTCCATCATTGCTATGGATACGACGGGTACAGATGTCCTAAAGCTGCAAGAGCAGATTAAAAAGATTGAGGGCAAACGGGCTAATTTGATTGACCTGTATATGTCCAATCTGATTAACAAGGACGAATTTACCGCCACCCGTGCAAGCTGCGATGCAGAAATTGAGGAGCTTCAATCTATCATCGAAAGCGTTGATAAACAACGGGAAATGATAGAACAGCAACAGCAGCTCTTAAAAGAGATTGAGGACGCAATCAAAGAGATTGTCAGCGGCGTGGAGTACGAAGATGAGTTCTATAAGCACATTTTAGACAAGATGGTAGTTCAAGATAAGGATAACATAGATGTATATCTGAATTTACTTCCTATGAAGTGGAGCTACACGGTTGCAAAAGCATCAAAAAAAGCCGTAGCCTCTGAATGGAACATTTCAGAGGCTTCTCTACCGATATCCGTCAGCAGGCCACGCTGCTCGTCAAACGGCATGGAATAGCGCTGGGACAGATACCGAAGCGCCGCGCCGAGCTCGCCGTTCGGGCCGCCGTACTGCGAGATGATGATGCTCGCGAGCTTCGGGTTCGTGTTTTTGATCCGCACCGGATACTGCAGCTTCTTTTCATAGACAAACATCGTCAGCCCTCCCCGTCGTTTGCAGCGTACTGCCACGGCCACGGGCCGCGCAGCCAGTCATAACCGGACTCGCCCACGGCGCTGCGCTGGACGATGGGGCCGTTCTCGGCCTCCCAGGCGGCTGCCGCCTGCGCATAAAGCCCAGAATAGGAGCGGAACAGCTCCGCCGCTCTGGCATCGCCGGGATGCGTGTCGAGGTATTCGCCAAGCTCCACCACGGCGAAGCCCAGCGCCTGCAGGTCGCGCTGCAGCGTACCGCTTAGCTCGCCGCTGTTCTCCTGCCCGCGCAGCGGAAGGTCCAGCCCCGGAAACAGGGTACCGCGCACGGCCCCGACCGCCGCTGCATAGACGGGCGGATCATCCCTCTGGAACGGGACAAAGGGATTTGCCAGCGGCGCGCAGGCCGGGAGCATGCCGCAGGCGGCATCCTGCTGTTCCGTGCGCTCCGGCTGCGGCGCTTCCTGCGCGGCCTCCTGCCGCGCCTCGCGGAGCGCCGCTTCGATCATGGGTTGCGTTCTGAATTCCAAATATGATTCCTCCTTTATTTCGCGCTCATCCCATGGTATGCCGCGCTCGTTCGGCACGTTCCTACACTTTGGGCAACACCGCATAATTCACCTTTGGCCTTCGCCGGACATTTTTCGCCGACCCGTCGGTTCGAAAAGTTTGAGGTACACAAAGTACATCTGCACTTTTCAAACCTTGTCTCGACAAAAAATCTCTCGCCGAATGCTCTTGCTGAATTGTGCGGTGCCGCCCCGAATGTTGACAAATCAATAAGTTTGTGCTATACTTTGCAGACAAGTTGATAAATCAACATATCGAAATGGAGGAACACCATGGAAGAACGCTATGGGGTCTTTACGCAGCGCATCGCGCGCATCAGCCGCTGCATCCGCCGTCTGAAGGCGGAGGAAATGGCGCGCTTCGGTCTGAAGGGCCCACATGTCTCGTGCCTGTACTATCTCGGGCTGGACGGCCCCCTGACGGCGGCGGAGCTTTCCGAGCGCTGCGATGAGGACAAGGCCGCCGTCTCGCGGACACTGGAATTTCTGCTGCAAAACGGCTATGTGACCACGGAGGCCGTATCGCGCCGCTATCGTAGTCCCCTGTATCTGACGGACCGGGGGCGCGAGGTCTTCGCCGCCCTGCAGGCACGCATTGCCTCGATGGAGGACGCTGCCAGCATGGGCCTGACAGAGGAGCAGCGGAGCAAAATGTATGCCGCACTGGAATTGATCTGCGGCAATCTGGAGCGGCTGTGCGCCGCAGAACAGGAGGATACCCTATGAAACCCGTCCGCATTCTTGTCGACTCGACCGTCGATCTGCCGGAGCGCTGCCGCGCACAGGTGCGCGCCGTTCCGCTGACGGTGCATTTCGGAGACGAAGAGCTTATTGATGGCGTTACCATCGACCGCAGGCGCTTTTATGAGCGGCTGATCGAGTCCGACGTGCTGCCCACGACGAGTCAGGCCACTCCGGCGGCCTTTGTCAAAGAATTTGAGGCCGTCCGGCAGGCCGGAGAGAGCGCCGTAGTCATCACCATCTCTGCCGAGCTGTCCGGGACCTATCAGAGCGCCTGCATTGCCGCGGCAGACTATGAGGATATCTATGTTGTTGACAGCCGCAGTGCCGCCATCGGATCCGGCATTCTGGCAGAGCTGGCGCTGGAATGGGCGGCGGACGGCATGGCCGCCGCCGAGCTTGCCGGGCTGCTGACGAAAAAGCGGGACGACATCTGCCTGCTCGGCCTGCTCGATACGCTGGAGTATCTCCGCCGCGGCGGGCGCATCTCACGCACGGCGGCGCTCGCGGGCGGGCTGCTCGGCATCAAGCCGGTCGTTACGCTGGAAAACGGGGCCGTGACCATGATCGGCAAGGCGCGCGGCTCGAAGCAGGGCAACAACCTGCTTGTGCAGAAGGTACGCGAGAGCGGCGGCATCGACTTTTCCCTGCCGATCCTGCTCGGCTACACCGGCCTGAGCGATGCCCTGCTGCAGAAATATGTGGCGGACAGCGCGGCGCTCTGGCGCGATCACTGCGGCAGTCTGGAGCAGACGCTGCTGTGCAGTGTGATCGGCACACATACGGGGCCGGGTGTCGTAGCGGTCGCGTTCTTCAAGAACGGTGTTTGAGCGCAGTCAAATTGTAACAAACTGACATGCTTTTATACAATTGACGTCAATACGGCGTATGTAAAATTTGAAACGTTTCATGCAGTTCGGTTTTGGGCAGGCTACATGGAATTATTTCAAAATATTTTGCAAAATCCTGTTTACAAACGGAACATAGTATGATATATTGAGCATGTAAGCAGGAATCATGGATTCTTCCACACAGAGCTGAATTTCCTGTTACAGGAATCGGCCGTTGGCAGGCGGCTGAAATTTAAAAAGAAAGTTGGGAAAGTTATGCCTCAGTTTGTACAGTCCGAACAGCAGCGTGAACTGATCAGTTCTCTCGTCCGACAAG
>BAAZ01000003.1_pt1 | contig 16710 bp, 18 predicted proteins | sample 270408 | NCBI WGS metagenome assembly BAAZ01 (sample SAMD00036529, study PRJNA27865) | human gut metagenome | isolation source: feces from healthy human sample F2-X, Child, Male
TGCCGTAGCGGTCAACATACTGCACAACGGTAATCTGCGGCATACCGTGTTCCGCAAGCCATTGATTGATTATCTCGATAAATTGATAGGTATGCGGGTGTTCCGCGCCCGTATCGGCAAAGGTGATAAGGTCAATCGGGATTTTGTGCTTGTATAGGCCAATAAGTAAGGCGGCACTATTCGTGCCGCCGCCAAAAGATACAATATTCATTTTTCAACTCCTTTTAATTGTAATTTAACCGCCCGTAGGCGTAAAAGTGGGATTGCCAATAGCTGGTGTCCAGCTTTGAATACTGGATAGGGTCGCCACAATGCAGCATGACGGGGCTTCCGTCCCCGTCCTCGCCCACATAAATCCCCACATGGGAAACGCCGGGGGTGTCGTATGTACCCGTAAAGAACACCAAATCCCCCGGCTGCGGGTTAGAAACAGGGGTTGAGATGTTGTAAAGCCCTTGCGCCCCAAGTCTGCCCGTATTGTATAGGCCGCTGTTCGTCAACACATAACTCACAAAGCCGCTGCAATCAAAAGAGGTTTCCGGGGTGCTGCCGCCCCACACATAGGGAAAACCGACGTATTTATCTGCTTCCTCCATGAGCCGCGCAAACTTTTCATCGGAACCCAGCAGCGCGGCGGGTACTTCATAATCGGCGGGCGGGTTTTCATAGTATTTAGACACATAGCCGGATTGCGGGAAAAGGTCGGGTCTGTTTCCCAGCGACGACATATACATAGCGTACATGGATAGCTGTTCTTCGCCCATGATGTAAACGGGGACATGGGAGAGGTTGAAGTTTTCCAAATCCACATGAAGAATGTAATAGTTATAGGGGACTTCAACCGTATAGGGGTTGCCCTCGCTGTCCGTCCTTGTTTCGGTGCGGTAGCGTACCTGTACTTCTTCCTCGACCGTCAAGATATACTGTTTCTCAAAGAGCATTTCAAGGGTGCTTTGCACTTCATCGAGTGTAAACACGCCCTCATGCCACGCGGAAAGGATAGAAATTAGCACATAGGGGTCATGCTCGATCTCGTCCGCGTTTACCCGGTATTCGTCATAGCCGGGGTATTCGCTTTCGATATTGTCCAGCATATCTTGTAACTCGGCTTCCATAGCGGCATACGCGCTTTCCGCGCCCGTTATATCCGCGTCCTCGGAGAGATAGGACGACGCAATCAAGCCGCTGCCGCTGTTGCCGCCAAAGAGGGAGCAAGAGGACAGCCCGCCGAAAAGCAGCAGCACGATAAAGGCAATCCCGCCCACAATCAAGCAGCCTTTCCAATGCCGGACAACAAAGAACGTCGCCCGTTTGGTTTCCTGCGCGGTTTTCTTCGCCGCCTTTGCGGTGGCTTCAGCGGTTTTTTTCGCTTTGCCGCCCGCTTTCAGCGTTTTTGCATACTGCTTTTTAATGCGCTGCTTCTGCCAAAAACGGGAAATGGGGTTGGAGTGCGCAAGCGCGGGGTTATCGTGCAACGCCTTTTGATAGAGAAAATCTGCGTTTGCCTTTACCGCTTGTTTTTCCGCTGCCGCCGCTGCCCGGTAGGGTTTCAGCTTATGGCGGCGTATGCCGCCCTTAACTGCCCGCGCCGCCATGCCGCCCGCTTTCTCTCCGGCAAGTTCTACCCGGTGCCCGCTTTCCACACCGACGTTTTCTTTCTCTACCTCGTAGATTTTCCCATGTACGGTACTGTTTAACTCCTGTGCCGGACGGGATAAGGGGTTATGCCGCAACTTGCCGTTTGGGGGCTTATCCGTCTTTTCAAAGGAAAGGCGCGTCTTTGCCTTGCCTTTCGCTTCGTCAAAAACGCGCTCTTTCTTGATTTTGGTCTGCTTGGGGATAGCCGCCCGCGCTGCGTCTAAACAGTCTGCCGCCTTATCCGATTTCTTGATCGCTTTTTGAAGTTCCGGCGTTGCCCGTTCCGCTTCGGAAAACTGCAAGCGGGAAGAATGGGTTTTAGGCTGCGTCGCGTCAAGGGCTTTTTTCTCCGCGCCTTTTGCTGCGTGTCGCTCAATCTCTGCGCCGATATGCTGCACAACCTTTTCCGCTGCCACCCCTGCGGGGGCTGAATAGTTTTCTTCCTGCGGCCTTTCGCTGATACTGGACGTTTCGCCCGTCGTGAGGTTTTCCGCAACCGCACCGTCGCGGGTCATTTTTTGCGTTACCTTGTCGGGGGCTTTCAGTTCCTTGCTCAATCTTCATCACCTCCAATCCGCTGTTTTGCAAGTTCGCAATAGTCGGGGTTTAACTCAATGCCGATATAGCGGCGGTTAAGCCGTTTTGCTACCATGCCCGTCGTGCCGCTGCCGAAAAAGGGGTCAAGGACAATCCCGCCGATGGGACAGCCCGCCAAAATGCACGTTTCCGCAAGTTTCGGCGGGAACGCTGCGAAATGCCCGCCATGATAGCCGACATTGTTAATCTGCCAAACGTTGCGGCGGCTGCGGACGGGAGAAATCAACTCGTCGGCGTATGCGCCCTTTTCGCGGGGGCGGTTGATTTTCTGCGGTTGGTTTTGCCCCGGAACAGTAACGTTATACTTATTTCCTTTGCTAACTCCGCTTTTCAGCCGCCCCGCCGTTGTGGGGGCTATCGGCTCGGCTACTGCTTGCCAATCGTAATAATACTTCTTTGACTTGGTAAGCAGAAACACATATTCATAGCAGCGGGTCGGCCTGTCCCGCGTGCTTTCCGGCATGGGGTTTGTTTTGTGCCAAATGATAGAACTGCGCAAATACCAACCGTCGCCCCGCAAGGCGAGGGCTACAAGCCACGGAATACCAATTAAATCTTTGGGCTTGCAGCCGGGGGCGCGGTGGTTAAACGCCACTTGCTGCCCGTTCCTGCCTTTGGGGTATTTGGGGTCTTGGTGGTCGGCTTTGCTGCCTGTGCCGCAATAAGTGTCCGCGATATTCAGCCAACAAGTACCCTCCGGCGTAAGCACCCGCTTTACCTCATGGAATACCGCCGTAATACGGGAAACATATTCCTCCGGCGTTGCTTCCCGTCCGATCTGCCCGTCTGCGCCGTAGTCCCGCAAGGCATAGTAGGGTGGGGACGTTACGCAACAATCAACTGCATTTTCCGGCAAGGTTTGAAGCACCTGCAAGCTGTCGCCGCAATAGATTTTGTCCATTTCTATCCTCATGCCGACACCTCGCCGGGTTTGGTCGTCATTACACGATAGAGTTCCGTATCTTGCGGGAAACGGTCAATAAAGGGCAAAATCACGTTGCCATAGAAGATAAGCCCCTCGCCCGCGTCGGAATGGGTTACATAGGTCATTTGCTGCTGCGAAATGTTAAGCTGCTTTGCAAGGATTTCCCTGTCGCCCTGGGCTTGGTTGAGCATATACACAAAATCGCTGTTTTCAAAAATGTTCTCCACCTCGCGGGACGATAACAAATCTTTCACGTTTTGGGTGATACCTGTCGGAATACCGCCCCATTTTCTAAAACGCTTCCAAATCTCAACGCTGTACGCTGCGGTCTGTTCCTCTTTGAGCAGCAAATGAAACTCGTCGATATAGTACCGCGTCGCCTTGCCTTCGCTGCGGTTTATGGTAACTCTGTTCCAAACTTGATCTTGGACAATGAGCATACCGAGTTTTCGTAGCTGGGTGCCGAGTTCTTTAATATCAAAGCAGACAAGGCGGTTGTGAATGTCAACGTTTGTTTGGTGGTTAAACACGTTCAAACTGCCATTTACATAGAGTTCCAATGCCGACGCGATACGCTGCGCTTCCTTTTCCGGCTGCTTCTTGATTTCATTGTAGAGGTCGCCCAAAATCGGCATATTCTCCGGCTTCGGGTCTGCAAGGTAGCTGCGGTACACGCTGATAACGGCGCGGTCAATCAAAGTCTTTTCAACCGCTTCCAGCCCGTTTTTGCCGCCCATAATCAACTCGCAAAAGGAAAGGATAAAATCGCTCTTTAAGGCTATGGGCGTGTCGCCCTCGCTGTAATTGAGGTTTATATCCATCGGGTTAATGTACTGCGTGCTGTTCTGCGAAACCTTGATAACCTGCCCTTTCAGCCGTTCCACAAGGGGGTAATATTCCGCTTCCGGGTCGCAAATGATAATATCGTCTGCGGTAATGAGAAAAGCGTTGGTGATCTCGCGCTTTGCCGAAAAACTCTTGCCGCTGCCGGGTGTGCCGAGTATCAAGCCGTTAGGGTTCTTCAGCCTTTTCCTGTCGCACAAAATCATGTTATTCGATAATGCGTTTAAGCCGTAATACAACGCTTCGCCGCTTTGGAACAGCTCTTGTACCGTAAAGGGGACGAAAATGGCGGTGCTGGAAGTCGTCAAGCCCCGCTGGATTTGGATTAGGTTTTCGCCCAATGGGATAGAGGACATAAGCCCCTGTTCCTGCCGGTAGTCAAGGCGGGTGAGCATACAGTTGTATTTCTGTGCGATACTTGCGGCCTGAAATACGTCGTTGTCCAATTTCTGCTTTGTGTCTGCCACATTCAAAACTAACAGCGTAAGCAAAAACATTCGCTCGTTCCGGCTCTGCAAATCCCGCAAAAGGTTTTTCGCTTCGCCGCCGTAGGTGGCAAGGTCGGACGGAATTATATCCATATCGTAGCCGCTGCGGATTGCCTTTTTCTGTTCCTCGATTTTCATACGGTCAAGGTCGGTGATTTTCCGCTTGATCGTCTTGATCGCTTCGTTGTGGTCGATACTCTGAATGTGCAGATTGACGACAATCCCGTTTTCCGCTTCCATGAAGTCGGCAAGCATACGGTCTGAAAGTTCCGGCGCGGCAATCTGCAAAAAGGAAACCGCGCCAAACTTCCCGCCCATTTGAAACATTCGCCCGTCGCCAAAACGGAAAGAGGACGGGGCAATAAAGTCTTTGACGGAAAGGCCGCTTACGGGTAGCCATTCCCACGCAAAGTTGAAGCGTTCCCCGTCCGGGTGGAAAAGCCCATGCAGCACTTCAAGCCGCTGCTTCCCGTCCAATACCCGCGCCGCCGCGCCGATCACCTTAAAATGGTTGAGGGTGTCCGTTTCGATACGGGCAAGCCGCGCCCGCGCCGATTTAATATCTTTTGCTTCAATGGTAAAGGTGAGAAACTTTGTCTTGATAAGCCCGTTGTTGCCGCGTTCAAGCTGTGTTTGCAGCATTTCGGTGTATTCGGCTCTGATACTGTCAAAGTCGTCATTCTGTGGGGCAATCGTGATACTGCTCTTGAAATCCTCCTTGTTCGCATGGCGGCTGATTAAGGAAAGCTGCACACTGATAGAAGCGTCAAAAGAGTTATACATATCGCAAAGGGCTTCAAAAATGGCGGTCTTGTCGTCCGGCTGCGCAAGCTGATAGTTAATATCTTCAAACTCAATGCACTTGGAATACCGCCCGTTTGCAAGGCGGCAAATCCCGTCCTTATACATTCGTTCAAACGGTATGCTGTCCTGCGCCGTATGGGGCTTCCCGTCGCCCTTTGACTGCCGGATAAGCGCGTCGATCTGTTTCTTTTCCTGCCGCGTAAGTTTACGCTTTTTGTTTTGGGTCTTTCCCTTTTCCTTTGACAATCGCCCGTACCTCCTTATCTAATCGCTCCTGCCGCGCAAGGGCGGTATAAAAATTGTTGGTCTGATAAGGTCGCTCTTTGGGGCGAAGAAACTTCACTTCCACAAATTGCCGTATAATCACTTCCAGCGGTTGCCCGTTCTTCTCGTACATAGCGAGTAGGAACATGGGCAGCATGGCAAGCACCATGCACAAAGCCGCCGTTGTCGTTCCCGCGCTGTCCTTTGTCAAAAAGAATAGCGGTAGCCCGATAGCCACCGCCGCGCCGAAACAGAGTAATTGTCTTTTGGTAAGGTTGAACATTACCTTGCTCTTGATTTTGGTTAAATCCTTTGGGACGGTTACATACGCCATTTCAAACCTCCTTTCCGGCAAACCGTATGTCGCTTTTGATTTCATTTCCCCATACGTCCCAACCAGGGGTATGCTGCCTTGCAAACAGTTCAATACGCGGTAGGTCGCCCATAAGGGCAAGTATCTTTTCCCGCGTTATATCCGGCTTTTTGCTGTGCTGCTCAACAGGGGAAATAATAAATTGATGTACCTTGTTTGATTGTCGCTTCGGGTGTCCTTTGGTAGCAAGCAAGCAGATTTCCGCATTTCCTCGCGTCCAAAAGCCCAAGCCATAAAACCAAGTGGGCGATTTCCGATTTTGCTTTAACCATACAAAGGCAACGGATTTATAGGTAAATCCCCAAGCCTTGATTAACTGCAACGCTTCTTTAAGCTGCGGGAACGTCGCCCATAGGAATAAAATACAGTCCTTATCCGCAATTTCTTTGACGGGTAAAGCGCAAAGTTCCTCAATACTCATAGTGGGATAGTGCTTTTCCGCTGCGCCCTGTACCTTGCTTCTCGCGTATCTCCAAGGGGGATCGGCGTAAATGATTTTGTATTTCTTCATCTGCACCCCCTTAATGCGCGCTGAATACGGATTTTGCAAGGCTTCCCGTTTTGAAAAGCGTAAAACACAAGAGGACGGTATAGCCCATGCAAGACCAGATCGCGCCGGATATGTCATCGGTTGCTGCGATTGTCTGTATCAAAACCGCATAAATACCGACGCACACAAGAATTAGAAAAGCCTGAAAACCGAGGGCAAGCAAGGATTTTAAGTAGTTCTGTCCCATGCCGCCCCATTCACGATTTACCATTGTCGCAACGGGGATAGGGGCGATACTCGTTACAAGGTATATTTCAATCATGCGCCCGTACACCACCAGCATGATACAGATAGACAACGCTTTCATGGTAAGCCCCACAAAGAGTGATTGAAACCATAGCCCCAAAAGCCCGCCGACGCTCATAGCGTCCAGCTTTGCTTCTATATCGGTGATAACGGTTGCAATATCTATGCTTGTGTCGGATATGATAACGCCCGCGCTGTCGTTGACGACGCTCTGTGTAATGTCAAATACGCCCATGACGATGTTCCAAGTATTTGTTACCAGCAGCACCGCAACAAAGGTTTTGAAAATCCACTTGAAGAAAATCCAAGTGTCGAGATCGTGCAGATTGTTTTTCTCAATTACAAGCTGGATTAGTTCGTAGCACATGACAAAGGTAATGATAACGCCCGCAATCGGCACAATGACGTTTTCCGATAGGCTGCGTATCATATTGAATATGCCCGCGTTCCACCCGGCGGGGGTTGTGCCGACTTGCGTTGCGATTTCTCCAACCTCTGTATTTACGCTGTCGAACAGCCCGGAGAGATTAGAGAGTATTCCGTCTGTCAAAATGCCGCGAAACCAATCTTCAATCATCTGCCATATCAAAAGCTAATCCCTCCTTTCCCGCGCCCTCCCGCGTGAAGCGGGAGAGCGCGGCGGGTAGTGTTAGTTTGTGGCATTATCCAAACAGGCCGGAGAGCAGCGGGACAAGGGTAAGGCCGATAAGGGCAACGCCGCCGCCCGCCATCAACTGTTTCATGCCCTGCGACTTTGCTGATGTGCGATAAAGAAGTAATAGAAGCGTAAAAAATTTTGCCGTTCCTATCCGGCACTTGGCCATTGTGTCGGATAGGTCGGGCGTTAGGCTTCGGGCAAGTCAATCTTGCCGACAAAGCTGTAATAAATCTCAATGTCCTGCCTGCGGGTGCCGTTCTCGTCATAGCTGCACTCATGCACGACGATTTTCTCAATCATTTCCCGCAAGAGGGTGGGGGTAAGTTCCTCAAAGGCAAGGTGCTTTCGGACGATACCCATAAACTTTTCCGCGTTGACGGTGGCGGCCTGCGACTTGTCCAGTTCGGCCTGCAAAGCGGCGGCGCGGTCTTTCAGTTCCCGCTGCTCCTGCTCATAGTCTGCCGACAGTTCCATGAAACGCTCGTCGCTGATTTTGCCGTTCACATTGTCCTCATACAGCCGCTTGATAATGCGGCTCACTTCGGAAATGCGCTCCTGCGCCTGTTCAAGCTGCTTCGTGGCTGCGGCGGTCTTTCTCTTGCCGCCGATCTCGTTCTGCTGGATAAGCAGCTTCACAAAGCGACTCTCATGCTTGGCGGCGTATTCCGTCACCTGCCGGAGATTGGAGAGGACACCTGCGGTCAACAGGTCGGTGCGGATAAAGTGCGCCGTACAGTCGCGGGTGCGCTTCTTGTAGCTGCCGCAGATGTAACAGTCCTGCTTGCGGTTCTTGTTCTGATACCGCTGCTGGTACATCACATGGCCGCAGTCGGCGCAGAACAGCATACCGGAGAACAGCCCCACCTCGTCATAGCGGTTCGGGCGTTTGCGCTGCTTGCGTAACTCCTGCACGCGCTCCCATGTTTCCGTGTCGATAATCGGCTCATGGTGGTTCGGGAAAATGGCCTGCTTCTCGATGGGGTTCTCTACGCTGTGCTTGGTCTTGTAAGAGGGCTTCTCCGTCTTGAAGTTTACCAGACAGCCGGTGTACTCCCGGTTTTCCAACAGGTGAACGACAGTATTTGTCGCCCATTTGCACTCATAGCCGGGGTGGTAGCGGCGTGTGCTGCCCGTCCTGCGGTATTCCAGCGTCCCCGGCGTGGGGATTTGCTGCTCCGTAAGCATACGGGCAATCTTGGTCGGGCCGTTCCCGGCAAGGCAAAGCTGGTATATCTGCTGGACAACCGGCGCGGTTTCCTCGTCAACGAGATAGTTCTCGTCCTCGTCCATGAGATAGCCATATACCGGCTTGCTGGTAACAGGCTTTCCACTCATGCCTTTTGCTCGTTTTACTGCTTTGATTTTCTTGCTCGTATCTCTCACCAGCCATTCGTTGAACAGATTTCGCAGAGGGGTAAAATCATTGTCCATGCCGCCGTTTGCGCTGTCCACATTGTCGTTGACAGCGATAAACCGCACTCCCTTTTGAGGGAACAGCATTTCCGTGTAAAACCCTACCTGCAAGTAGTTTCGCCCTAACCGGCTCATGTCCTTGACTATGACGGTTCCGACTTTCCCGGCCTCAATGTCTGCAAGCATGGCTTGAAAACCGGGACGCTGGAAGTTTGCGCCGGAAAAGCCGTCGTCGGTGTACCAGCGCAGATTGGTAAAGCCGTTCTGCTTGGCGTAGGTTTCCAAAATCCGCTTTTGGTTGGAAATGGAATTGCTTTCGCCTTGCAACTCGTCCTCATGGGACAATCTCGGATAAAGGGCGGTAATGAGGTTTTGGGTGGCTTGTCTTAACATAAAATCCTCCGTTTCCGACAGCCAGCCCCACTATTCCGTGGTTTCATTGTACCACGGAATAGGGCGGGCTGTATAGCGGCAAAAGTGTAAAATCTGCTTCTTTATGATTTGTTAAATTGCCGATTTTTGTGTAGCAGCGGCTTCCGCTTCCAGTACCCGCGCCATTTTGTCGGCGGCGGTGGTCGTGGTGTCTTTCTTGAAATAGCCGGACACGACAAGGACGGAATTGCCCATGCGGATTTCCGTCACGCAGTCGGGGCGGCGGGTGGTGCGGGTGTCGTGCTGCTGTCTATCTGCCATAGGCAATACTCCTTTCAGTCGGTAATCAGTTTCTTCATGCTCTCCATTTTCCGCTGCGCGGTTTCCTGCCGGAAGTTGTCGCCGGTAAAGCGTACCGGGACGCACATGGAAAGCAGGCGGTCATAAATCCGGGAATGGGCGGTGTCCTCCGGGTTCCGCAGGTCGTCCAGCGTGAGGTTGGTCGTGACGATCAGCGGCTTGCCGCTGCGGTAGCGGCTGTCAATCACATTGAAAACCTGTTCCAATCCGTACTCGGTGCCGCGCTCCATGCCGAAGTCGTCAAGGATAAGCAGCGGATAGCGGCAAAGGCGGGAAATGTATTCGTTCCTGCCCTCGAAGCTGGCGGCAAGGTCATTGAGGATAAGGGCAAAGTTCGTCATGTGGACGGGGATTTCTTTCTCCATGAGGGCGTTTGCGATACAGCCCGCAAGGTAGCTTTTCCCGGTTCCAACGCCGCCCCAGAACAGGCAGCCGATATTGTCGGTTCGCATATCCTCCCAATGCTCCACATACCGGCGGGCAATCCCGGCCTGCGGGTTCCTGCCGTTGTCGTTCTCAAAAGTCCAGTCCCGCATGGTGGGGTCGGTAAAGCCCCGGCGTTTCAGTTCCTCCACGGTGTCAAAGTGCCTGCGCCGCTTCTCGGCGGCCTCCCGTTCCTCGCGGGCGGCTCTCTGGCAGTCGCACTCTGCCGGGTGGCGGTCACGGCCAAAGATAGCGGCCTTATCCGGCGCAAAATAGGCTTCTTTCGGCTTGCGGCACTTGCCGCAGTACAGTAAACCGTCCTCGCCGGTGTAGTCCTCCGGCTCCGGGGTGGCAGCGGTCATATTCTCCAAAACAGCGTTGATTTCGTTCTTCATAAACTCTCGCCCTCCTTGCATGAGTAGTCTGGTATGCCCTTTTTCGGGGCTTCCTTTTTGTCGTTCCCCGCCCATATCCGCAGGGCGGCGGCATAGTTCTGGTAGCTTTTCCCGTTGGCGGCAAGGTAGCGGCTCATTTCCTCGATGAACCGTTCCAGCCTGTCGGGGTACTCTGCCTGCAACTCGTCGTATTCGGTCTGTGACAGAAAAATATTCTGGTATCGGCCATAGGGCGCGGGCGGCTCCCCACTCACTCCCTTTGTTTGGCTCTCTGTAAGGTTGTTTATATTAGTTTGGTTAGGGGACGGTTTTCCGACCATCATAAGGTCGGGTTTCTGACCATCAGTAGGACGGTTTTCCGACTCTGTGAGGGTCGGGTTTCCGGCCATCAGTTGGTCGGAAAACTGTACCTGTGGCACTCGCGGCACTTTGACATAAAGCCGGTTCGGTGCGGAGAAGCCGCCCCTTTCCCGTTCCAGCAGCCCCGCCGTGTCCAGTTCATTAAGCGCCCCCTTTATGGTGGTGCTGCCCTTATCCAGTATTTCTGCTATCTCCGCGATGGGATAGATAATATAAATCCTGCCCTCGTCGTCCTGCCACTTGTTCTTCTGGGAAAGTGTGGAACGGTCTAACAGCAGCGAATACAGCAGCTTGGCGGTCTGGGAAATCTCCATTTTCAGCAGGAAACGGGGGTAGGGCAGATAGATAGGCAGCGGCGTGTCTGCCATGATATAATCAGCGATAGTATCACCTCCCTGTGTTTCGGGTTGATTTTGGCGTTTTGTCACGCCTTAGAACGGCGTTTCCGGGGGAAAAGGATAAATGTATCGCGTACCCTTTGACACCCACGAAAAAAGCCTTGATTTACAAGGGTTTGACAGCCCCTAAATGCGTAGAAAGGTAGTAGCGTTTGCGCTGTCGCTCGGCTTCTTTGCGGCGGCGTACTCTGGCGGCGCAATCGGGACAGTATTTTCCCCGGTTGGATTTGGGGACAAAGGCCGCCCCGCAGACGGCGCAGCGTTTCCGGCTCCCCCGGTACAAGAGGGCTGCGGCCAGTTCCCCGTCAAGGGGCAGGACAGCCACACGGAACCAGCGGCACATGAGGGAAAGGGAAATGCTCTGGACGCACACGCAAGGCTCCCCGTCGTCCAACAGCAGGCAATTTCCCCCGTCGTAGTTACAGCACTCATGCACCAGCCGCCGCGCCCGCCGGTGCTGGCGGTAGTCCATGCGGGGCAGGTTATCGCTCATGGCTCTGCTCCTTTCTGCGGCGGGGTTCCTCCCGGCGCAAAATCTGGTCGATATTCCGCTTGACGGTCTGCAACTCCTTGAACCGCTGCTTCTGTTCGTGGTAGGTGTTATACAGGCCGGATTTCTTGGAAACAAGCTGCTCAATCTCGGCCTGCAACGCTTTCCGGGCGGGCAGCTTGGTAATGCCATGCGCCTTGAAATACCGGGCGGCTGCGTCGGCTATGATAAAATCGCTCTCGTTTGCCTGCCGGTAGGCGGCGCGGGCTTTTTCTGATTTCTGCGCTTTCAGCCCCTCGCGGGCGGGCTTGGTCTTGGCATAGGCAAGTACCTGTTGCTGCAACTCCTTTTTCCCTTGCAGCTTCGTTTCCAGTGCTTTCAGTTCGCCGCTGGTCTGACGCATTTCCTGATAGGCGGTATCAACGGCGGCTTCTAACTGCTCCGGGGAAGTGAAGCCGTATTCCTGATACACATTCAGCGTCGCGGCCATTTGTTTGAGGTTGTGCATGGTCGCCCAGCGTTCATAGCCCCGGCCTTTGCCCTCGGCCATTTTCTGCTCAATGTCCACAAGCCGCTGCACACCGTCCTGTTTCGGGGTGGTTTGAGGGGCTTTTGTAGGATGTATGCCGGTTTTCCCATGCCGTGGGTATTCGGGTATGGCTGCGGCCTTTTCTGTGGCTCTGGCGGCGTTCTGCTCCAAAACGGCAAGGACAGCGGCGCGGTCAAAGTCGTCGCCCAGCTTTCGGGCGGTAATGGGCTTCGTCCTGTCCGGCGTGAGGTAACTAAGCCGCCCCCGGCTCTCCTTGACGGCCACACCCTCCCGCAGCAGCAGAGAGGAAAAGTCCTCGAATGAGGTTGCCGCAGACAGCGCGGCGCGTATGGTCTGCCGCAGCTTCTCCTTGTTCGTTTCAAACTTGGTCTGCCGGGGCGTGATACCGCCTGCAATCATGGGGGCGTTCTGCTTGTCCAGCGCGGCCTGTCCCTTTTTCTGCGCCCAATACTCCCGGTCCGTGACGCGGTTCTTGCTGCCGTTCAAGAGGTCGATTTGGTAAAGCCCCTCCCGGTGGCACATCTCCATGACTTCGGATTTGAAGTAGCGCATGGCAGCGTCGGTACAGCGGTGCTTGCAACCGGCCTTTGTATCGGCTGGCCTGTCCATGTAGGGCAGGAACGGCACTTCCTCTATCCGCAGGCTGTTAATGACGATATGCACATGGATATTGCCGCTGTGGTTATGCCCGTCCGGGTGGGTACATACAAGGGCTTGGTGGCCGGGGAAATGCTCGGCGCAAAACTTCTCGCCCAATGCCTGCGCCCGGTCTACGGTCAAGCCGTTGTCCGGGCCGTCCCGTGGGTCAAAGCTGATGATATAGTGGTGGCTTTTCACATCTTCCCGCCGCTGGTTCTTCCCATAGCGGAGATTTGCCCGCATACAGGCAACGGCAAAATCCTCCCCGCCGCAGTTCAGCGTGGACAGCCGGTAGTCCTCGCGGGGGATAAGCCTGCCGGTTTCATCAAGGACGGGCTTCATGGTAAACTCGTCATGCTCGAAAAGCAGGTATTGTTCGGCGGCTCCGTAGTCGGCATTTTTAGAGTTGATATGCTTGAGTGTTGCCAACTGCGTCACCTACTTTCTGTAAGACTTCATACTTGAGGGCGGCAAGGTCGGCTATGGCGGCGCGTACCTCGCCGGACAGCGCATTGTAGGGTGCGCCGTACTCGTTCAGATACCGGGCAATCTGATTGAGGTTGCCGCCAATCCTGCCGTACTCGGCGGCCAGCTTCCCGACAGCGGAAAGCAGTTCATCATTGACCACCGACACATGGATAACGGGGCGTATGGTCGCCCGCCGTATCGCCTGCCGGAGAAATTCGGACTGGCTGATACCATAGGGCGCAAGCCGCGCTGTGAAGTCGGCGTATTCATCTTCGGACAGCCGGGTTTTCACAACGCGGCTGCGGTGGGGCGTGTTATATCGCTTCGGCATGGGCTGTAAACCTCCTTTCACTTATCACAAAAAATTCTCTTATCTGTTAGCCATTTCCGGGGCGAAAGTGAGAAAAACTTTTCGCCGGTCGGAAATATTTTTGCGGCGTAAGCCGCCATAGCAGGGTTTGGGGAAGGCACTCCCCAACAAGTTTCCCGCGAGGGGCAAAACCGCAGAATTGCGGATTTTGGCACCGTGGTAGAAACTTGCTCTGTAACTGCCGCAGACTATCCCTGTCCGGGCTTTTCCGTACATAGAGCGAACAGGGCGGGGCTTTCAGCCCGCTGTGGGCGGTCTTTTTTCCTTTTCGCTAAAGATACATTTCAAAGGCCGCCAGCTACCCGCTGAACGGGGATTTCTCAAAATTTCTTTCGCTTCTGTAATCCGGGCAACAGGATTTTGGCAACCGGCGGGGCAGAGAATTTTTCCTTTCACTCCCTACACCACCGCGTTTTGAAATTTGCCAAACAAAACGGCTTATTTTCTCTTTGCTTCTTACTACGGACAAAAATCAAAAATGCCAAACGCCGGGGCAGGAAAATTTCCCCCTCACTTACTACTACAATCTGAACAGGGCAAAATGGCCGGGAACGGAGCCGGGCAACAAAAAAAGCAGCAAATCTTTTTCAGACTTACTGCTTTCGCTGGCCGCGCCGGTGGCGGCTGGTATTCAGTTTTGAAAACTCATTTCATATTGGTATGATAAACGGAGAGTTATTGCGTTATGTTTTCAAAAGGAAACGATTGCTCCTTGAATATATCCCACAAAATATGCAATCGCTATACTTATCGCAATGCAGCATATACATAGTATTTCAGCAATAACCTTTTTCCCGGTTATTTTGTTTACAGACTTGCCGTAGTCAATAGTAGCCCATACCATTGAAAGTAAAAATAGAATTGCAATCCAATGAGTATGAAACGACAGTCCCATGCTAACAAATACATAGTTTGTGATGATGTAAAAGATGCTTCTAACTACAACTTCCGTCACTGTTGAAAGCTGATTTTTCATAAAACCTCTTGCCTCCTTAATTTTCTGCTTACTATCGGTCAAATCGAAACTTGAACAGTGCGGCAATTAACTTCTGCTTCACATATTCCTCAACCTCGGCGTTGACTTTCCCGTGTACTTTGGAACAGTATCGGATATATCCGGCGTAGTGGGAAAGAACGGTGTCGATTGCGTCCGGGTCGCCCTCATGCGCCTTGACGATTGTTTCATAGGGGAGAAGTTTATTCATACCGGCTCACCTCCATTTCCTTCCGAAGCCGTTGCAAGGCAAGCTGGATATGCCGCCCCGCTGTGCTGCGTGTCCGGCCGATATGTACGCCGATCACTCTCTGCGGCTGGCGCAGGAAGTAATAGCGGAAAATTTCTTCCTGTGCCTGCTCCGGCAAAAGGGCAAGGGCAGCGGCAAGTTCCGCATGGTACAGAACGGCGGTCTGGCCGCAGGCGGTAAAAAGGTATTCTTCAAGCTGTTCCGGCTCGGCAAGCTGGACAAACTTCTCATTCATCAGATAGTCAAGGGAAACTTCCCGTTCCCACCTCCGGCGCAGCTTCAAAATTATATCTATGGCGGCGTGACGAATGACAACCTTGCAAAAGGCGTTAAAGGTGTACTGGATATACACTTTGTAGGCTTCATCTTCGGTCATGGAAATTCCCCCTCTCTGATAATAGTGCGGGGCGGCAGCACTTTTTGCTGTCGCCCCTTGATTGCCTGTCTGCAAAGGCGGGCGGGGCTGTCAACGGCGGCGCGTATGCGCCGTTCATCTTGACCGTTGACTGGCTCGACTGGCTTTGCTATTCCGTTATCTCTTTCAGTTATTGTCAAAGGAAATGTAGATAGTTAGACTATTGGGTATGTAGCTGATACTTAACCACTTTTCGTCGTTTGATAAAAGCGTCCCGATAGAAACATAGTTTTCTCCCTCGATTTCCTCTGATACATTTTCAATTACGGAAAAGCCGTCTTGGTTCAAAAGCTCCATATACTCGTTATAGTCGTTTTCGCTAATGCCGGTAAGGTTGATATTGCAATTCTCATGTTCTGTATCAAGTGTAGCCCATGCAACCGTACCAGGCGCAACAGGAAGCCCCTCTGTGTACTCATTCGCAGGCCAAACACCCTCGTCCAATTTTGTAACACTATTAGATTGCGTATTGTTCTCATTGCTTGTCGGTGTAGATGATGTATTTTGATTAGAACACGCAGCCAAAAAAATCATAACCATGATTGTGAATACAGAAATATACTTCTTCATTGGTTACCTCCTGTTTTTGTGTATGGTTCGGATAATTAACAAAATAGCAATAGCTGTTGCTGCAAACCCAATAGCCAAAAGGATTTGCGAAATATCAAAGGCAAACGCGCCCTCAATCTGTATATTTGTTGTCGCGTCGGCTTGTCCGATTGCTCCTTCTGGTACTTTTCCTGATTGCGTAACAGCATATACCGAAAAGGCAGCAACCGCGATAACAAGCGTAGCAAGAGTAGAAATGATGCCGTTCCTTTTTTTCGATTTGGTGTTATCAATACCAAACTGTTCTGCGGTGCTGTCTGCAAATTCTTTTGGCGTCCCCAAACGCTGGATAATCTGCTGCTCTGTTTCTCCATGCTCCATAGCAGACGCAAAAACTTCATTTAAGTCACGCACAACCTCTTTTTTCATTTTGCGTGGTAAAGATAGTTCCTTTTCAACCTGTTTGATATATTGTTCTTTCATTTGGACACCCTCGCTTGTTGATAACTTTCTATAAAGCCATTTACGCAGTTTTCATAGCTTGACCAAAATAAGATTAGTTCATCAAGTACATTCCTGCCTTTATCCGTTAAAGAATAATACTTTTTTGAGCCGCCATTTGCCGCAGCCGGAGCCAACCGGCATTTGATTAGTTCTGCTTCCTGTAAACGATACAAAATGGGATAAATGGTTCCCTCTTTCGCATATCCCAAAACAGACGCACTATTGTTCAATTCGGTTATAATTTCATATCCATAAGTTTCCTTGCGTCCGATTAGGCATAAGAGTATCATTTCCAGAGAGCCTTTTTTGAATTGCTGGACATATTTGATAGTCATATCGTCGCCTCTCCTTAGTTCGGACAAGCTTCAGGCCTA
>BAAZ01000022.1_pt1 | contig 16341 bp, 13 predicted proteins | sample 270408 | NCBI WGS metagenome assembly BAAZ01 (sample SAMD00036529, study PRJNA27865) | human gut metagenome | isolation source: feces from healthy human sample F2-X, Child, Male
CCATGACGTCCAGCAGCTCCTGCCGGTCCGTGATCTCCCGGTCTGTTCTTCGCATTCTCGTCCCTCCTCAGGAATTCAGCAGCGGCCGCAGCACGGCGCGCTCGTCGAAGCGCGTGTCCTTTGAGTTGACCAGGAACACGAGCTCTGTCAGATTTTCCGCGCCGCCATAGGCCTGCGCAAATTTTTCGATCTTCGAGCCGTCCACATCGCGGATATACAGGCGGCCCGTGCAGACGTCGGCCGGGAAGGCCGTGTCGTCCGTCTCGAACGAGATCATGAGATTGCTCCCGGAGAAGAACGTCGTCTGCTCCTGCGCCGCGTCCTGCGTCAGCTCCGCGCCGGACTTTTCGGAATGATAGGAGATGCTGTTGCTCGCCGGGAAACGGAAGTCCGAGAACACGACCTCGCGGAAGCCGCGGCTCGAAAGCTCACGCGCGATCTGCTTGAGGTAGATCATCACGGTCTCGCTCGCGGGGTCGAGCCAGTAGCAGCCGTTGGAGTCCATCCACAGCGCGCCGCTCGAAAGCGGGAGGGCCGCAGCGGAATTGGCCAGCGCAAACGCCGTGTCGCAGAAGGCCGGGACCTCCGCAATGAGGTAATAGCCGTGCTGGCTGAGCCAGTCGATGAGGGAATCCACGGCCGCCGTATCGACGTCCGCCAGCTCCGCGCCGTCGATGGAGCTGGAATAGTAAAAATTGCCGAACGTGCTCTTGAGCTGCAGCAGAACGGCACAGGCCCCCTGCTGCTCGAGCGCCGCGCGCACGGCCTCGGGGTCGCGCAGCATCTGCGTCGTGACATACACGCCGCCGAGGTCGGTGATCCGGTCCGAGCCGGGCTGCGCCTCGTCATAGACGATCTGCGCATCCGAGACCTCCGGCAGCGCCGCCGTCGCGCCCGTGCCGTCCGGATCCTGCGCGTTTTTCTTCAGGGAGAGGTGCGCGCCGTCGCGGTCATAGGTGACATAAGGCTCAAGGTACAGCAGCAGCGCTGCGCCGATGACGATGGCCGCCGCCAGCACGATGCCGAGCACGCGCAGGAGCTTGCGCAGCATCAGGCGCCTGCGATAGGAAAGGCGGGGCATCTCAGCGCGCCCCCAGGCGCGCCGTCAGGCCGCACCATTCACCCTCGTGCGCCGCATGGACGATCTCCAGCCCGGCCGCCGCGAGCGCCGCGCGCACGTCGTCCTCCCGCGTCGTGAGGATGCCGCTGCAGACGAACGCCGCATCCGGCCGCATGAGCTTCGGCACAACGGGCGCGAGCCGGATGATGACATCCGCCACGATGTTGGCGCACACGATGTCAAAGCCGTCTCCCGCCAGCGCCTGCAGAAAATCCGCATCCTCGACGACGTCGCCCGTCCGCGCCGTGAAGCGGTCCGGGCCGAAGCCGTTCTGCGCCGCATTCGCCGCGGCGATATGCTCCGCGCTCGGGTCGATGTCGACGCCGACGGCGCTTGCCGCGCCGAGCCGCAGGGCACTGACGGAAAGGATGCCGCTGCCGCTGCCGAGGTCTGCCACGCGCTCTCCGCCGTGGAGGAGCGACTCGAGCGCGCGCATGCAAAGCTGCGTCGAGGCATGCTCGCCCGTGCCGAACGTCAGGCCGAGATCGAGGATCACGGGCAGACGGCCCTGCAGGTCGTCGACCGTCATCCACTGCGGAACGACGAGCAGGCGCTCACCCACCGGCAGGGGGCGGTAGTTCTGTTTCCAGGAATTGGCCCAGTCCTCGTCCGGGATGCGGTCGAGTGCCAGCGTCAGCGGGCCGAATTCACAGGCCGGATAGCGGCCGGGCAGCTCCGCGAGCAGGGCGCGCAGCTCTGCAAGCTGAGCCTCCGCAGTCTCCTCAGGCAGGTACAGGCGCACCTGCGACAGGTCGCGCATCCGCGCGGCAAGCTTTTCATCCACATAATCCCAATAGGCGCGCGCGCCGTCGAGGAACTGGCGGAACTGTTCGCTGTCATCGATGACGAAGCTGTCAAACCCGGCCTCCGTCAGCTCGGCGCACAGAAGATCGATGCCGCCGGATGCCGTTCGGATGGTCACTTCAAGCCACTGTTCCATGTTCATCCCTCCATAAATACAAATCACTTCTCCCTATTCTACAGGATTCCGTCCGGAATAACAAGCGAAATCTTTTTGCGGCTCTTTCATTTCCGGGAAAAACGTGTATAATAAAGGCAGCACCGCATCATTCAGCGAGGGCATTCGGCGAGAGATTTTTTGTCGGGCCAAGGTTTGAAAAGTGCAGGAATACTTTGTGTATTTCAAACTTTTCGAACCGACGGATCGGCAGAAAATATCCGGCGAAGGCCGAAGATGCAATTGTGCGGTGTTGCCTAAAGACAAACACGCTGAAAAAGGATGAATGCCCATGATCGAAACGATCGAGCTGGCCGCAGGCGTTACCCTGTTGGCCGTGCAGACCGAGAAATTCAAGTCCGGCTGCTTTAGCTTCAACCTGATGCGCCCGCACACGAAGGCCGCCGCCCCGCTCGATGCTCTGCTGCCGAGCGTGCTGCTGCGCGGCTCGGAGCGCTGGCCGGATATGCGCGCCATCTCGATGCGCCTTGACGAACTGTACGGCGCAACGCTCGGCACGCTCGTCCGCCTGCGCGGCGAAACGAAGCTGACCGGCTTTTACGCTGATTTTATTGAAGAGGCCTTCCTCCCGGCGGGCGAGGCCGTCTTTGCCCCGATGGTGGAGTTTTTCCGCGACATTCTGTTCCATCCCGCGCTGGAAAACGGCCTGCTGAACGCCCGCTATGTCGAGAGCGAAAAGCAGAACCTGATCCACGCCATCGAGTCCGCGCAGAACGACAAGCGCGTCTACGCTGCCATGCGCATGCGCCGGATCATGTGCGAGGGCGAAGCCGCCAGCATCCCCCGCCTCGGCTATGCTGAGGACGTCGCCGCGATCACGCCGGAGGCCCTGACGGCGCACTGGCGCACGGTGCTGCGCACCGCTCCCATCATGCTGTTCTACGCAGGCCGCCGCACGCCGCAGGAGGCCGCCGCCCTGTTCCGTCCGCTGTTTGACGGACTGGAGCGTGACCCCGTCTCTCCCCCGCCGACGGTCGTGCGCCGAAGCGCGGAGACCGTGCGCGAGGTTACGGAGTCCATGGATGTCACGCAGGGCAAGCTCGTCATCGGCATGCGTACCGGCATCACCGCCTCTGACCCGGACTATCCCGCCCTCGTGCTGCTCAACTCCGTCTACGGCAGCGGTGTGACGAGCAAGCTGTTCGTGAATGTCCGCGAAAAGCGCTCACTGTGCTACTATGCCTCATCCGCCGTTGAGAAGTTCAAGGGTCTGATGATCGTGTCGTCCGGTATCTCGTTTGATCAGTATGAAACGGCGCGCGACGCCATTCTGGCCGAGCTGGACGCCTGCCGCCGCGGTGAGATCACGCCGGAGGAGCTGGAATCCGCCCGCCGCTCGCTGATCTCCGCCGTCCGCGCCGGGCTGGACACGCCCGCCGCGCTCGACGACTGGTATATCGGCATGTCCATCGAGCCGTGCGACGACCCTGAGACCATGCTGCAGAAGCTCCCCGCCCTGACGGTCGAGGATGTCGTGCGCGCAGCCCGGCGCATCACCACGGACACGATCTATTTCCTGAAGGGAGACGAAGCATGACATTGCATGAATTCCCGCGCCTCGGTGAGCGCTACTGGGAGCAGCGGCTTGAAAACGGCCTGCTCCTCCGCGTCGTCCCGAAGCCCGGCTTTGCCCGCAGCTACGCCTTCCTCGGCGTGGACTACGGCTCCATTGATACGTCCTTCACCCGCGGCGCCATTCCCTGCCGCACGCCGGACGGCGTGGCGCACTATCTGGAGCACAAGATGTTCGACCTGCCGGAGGGCAACGCGATGAACCTCTTCGCGGCCCACGGCGGCTATCCGAACGCCTTCACCGGCTATGCCATGACGGCCTATTATTTCGACTGCACCGAGCAGTTCGCCGAAAACCTCCGCATCCTGCTGCGCATGGTGCTCACGCCGTGGTTCCCGGCCGAGAGCGTAGAAAAGGAGCGCGGCATCATCGCCCAGGAGATCCGCATGTATGAGGACAGCGCCGACTCCCGCGCCTATGAGGACCTGTTCGGCGCGATGTTCGCGCATCACCCCATCCGCGTTCCGATCGCCGGAACGGTCGAATCCATCGGTGAGATCACCCCGCAGGTCCTGCAGGACTGCCACGCAGCATTCTACGCGCCCGCAAATCTCATGCTCTGCGTAACGGGCGATGTCGACCCTGCGCTGGTGGAGGAGATCGCCCGTGCGGAATCCGCAAACGCCCATGCAGAGCCGGTCCCCGTGCGGGACTACGGCCCGGCCGAGGCCATGACCTGCCCGACAAAGCGCACGGTCCGGCATATGGAGATCGCCATGCCGACGTTCTGCCTCGGCTTCAAATGTGAGCCGCCCGCCCGCGGGCTGGAGTCCATGCGCCGTGAGATCATTGGCGATCTGGCTGCCGAAATTCTCGTGGGCGAGTCCTCGGCGCTCTACACGCGCCTGTATGACGAGGGCCTCATCAATTCGGACTTTTCCGCCGGATATGAGAGCGTGCGCGATGCCTGCCTGTTCAGCGCGGGCGGCGACAGCCGCGACCCGGACGCCGTGCTCCGCGCCATTCTGGATGAGGCACAGCGCCTGTCCCGCGAGGGCTTTGACCGCGCGCTGTTTGACCGGCTCATCCGCTCGTCGCTCGGCCGCCGCACCCGCGACCTTGACAGCTTTGAAAGTGTGTGCTACCGTATGTGTGCCTACCACTTCGACGGCGTGGATTACTTCTCCTTCCCGGAGGCCTACGCTTCCGTCACGCCCGAGGACGTGCTGCAATTCATCCGGCAGGTCATCCGCCCGGAGCGCGCCGCGCTCAGCATCATTCTTCCCAATGAAAGTGAGGAATCCGCATGAATATCTTCTTAACCAGTCCCATCAGCTTCCCCGGGCTCGGCATTGAGGGCATTGATCCGCCCGACGGCTTCTGCATCCCGGGAACAAACTTCGAGATCAAATTCTACGGTGTCATCATCGCCATCGGCGTGCTGCTCGCCGTGACGTACTGCCTGCGCCGGGCAAAGCAGTTCGGCGTCACGCAGGACGACATTCTCAATCTCGTGCTCATCTGCCTGCCGTCCGCCATCGTCGGCGCGCGCCTGTACTATGTCGTGTTCGAATGGAACCAGTTCTTTGGCCCCGGCATTCCGTGGTACCGCTTCCTCGATATCCGCAGCGGCGGCCTTGCCATCTACGGCGGCGTCATTGGCGCGGTGCTCGGCATGCTGATCTATACCCGCGTGCGGAAGCTCAAAATTTTTCCCTTCCTCGACCTGACCGGCATCGGTCTGCTGCTTGGGCAGGCCATCGGCCGCTGGGGCAACTTCTTCAACCGGGAAGCCCACGGCGGCGTGACGACCTGCTTCCTTCGCATGGGCCTGGTCGAGAACGGTGAGCTGCAGTATTTCCACCCGACGTTCCTCTATGAGTCCGTCTGGAACCTGACCGGCTTTGTCGTGCTGCACTTCCTGTCGAAGAAGCGCAAATTCGACGGTCAGATGTTCCTTGCATATCTCGCATGGTACGGCGCAGGGCGCATGGTCATCGAGGGCCTGCGCACGGACAGCCTGTGGCTCGGGCCGGTCCGCGTCAGCCAGCTGCTTGCAGCCGTGACCATGCTGCTGTCGCTCGGCATCCTGCTGTATCAGGCCATTTTTGTCAGGCACGATCCCGCGAAGATGCAGGTCAACCGCGTGGCAGCCGCCGAAGCCGCCGCTGCCAAGGCCGCAGAGGCGCAGCCGGAGGAGACCGCCGAACCGGAAGATGCAGCATCTGAGCCGGAGGACGAAGCATCCGGGAAAACCGAAGAATCCATTGAACCCGATGAATCAAAGGAGTGATCTTTTATGAAGGAAACCATGGAAACCCTGAAGTGCAAGGCCGTCCACGTTGCGGCCGGCGCAGCCCAGACCGCGCGTCTCGTCGCGCTGATCTCCAAGAAGAAGTTTGCCATTCTGGCGGAGCAGGACAAGATCCGCCGCTGCTACACGCAGCTTGGTAAGGTCTACTACAAGGACTACGTCACGGATGAAGAGCCGGATGACGCCGAGTACGACCCGCTGTGTGAGCGCATCTCCCAGTCGTTCCGCCGCATCAACCGCCTGCGTCAGGAGCTGGAAGCCGCGAAGACCAAGCTTGCCGGCGAGCAGCCTGAGGACGAAGCCGAACCCGAGGCCAAGCCCGAGACGGAGCCGGAAACCGAAACCGCTGCGGAAGAAGAGGACTTTGCGGACAACGAAACTCCCGAGGCCCCGGAAGAGAACTCCTGAAGCAACTGCCGGACTGTCGAAAATACCGCCCGGCCGAAAGTTTCGGAGAGAAGGTTCGAAGGAGCTTATTTTGACAAGCTGCACATGAATGTTCCCCCTCCGGCATAGATATGTCCCGGAGGGGGAATTTTCTATGCGCTTGACCGAGCTTGCCCTGCGGCGGGCGGGTGCCGCCGATCTGGAGGAATTCCAGCGGCGCGAGGGCCTGTATCCGTCCGGGCAGGAGGATATTCTGACCATGCAGCGGCTCACGCCGCTGTTGCTGGGCTATGAACGCTATATGGTCAAGCCCGGCGACACCTATTACCGCATCGCCACGGCGCGCGGCACATCCGTCCGCGCCATGCTGACGGCCAATCCGAACCAGAACCCAAATCTGCTCATCCCGGGGCAATATCTGAACGTGCCCTACGGCTTCCCCGTCGTGCCGGCGGACGTCCCGTTTTCATCGGAGCTGCTGCAGATCTGCGTGCAGGGACTTCTCGTGCGCTATCCGTTCCTGTCACAGAAATGCATTGCCCGGACGGCGTGGGGCAGGCCCGTCACGGCGCTGCGCATCGGGCAGGGGCCGCGCTGTGCGCTCTATAACGCCAGCCACCATGCGAACGAGTGGATCACAACACCGGTCCTGCTGCTGTTTCTGGAGCAATACGCCTATGCCGTGGCGACGGAGGGGCGCATCCTCGGCATGGATGCCCAGCAGCTCTGGCGGCGCACAACGCTGTGGCTCGTGCCAATGGTGAACCCGGACGGCGTCGACCTCGTCACGGGGGCCATCCGGCCGGGCAGCCAACAGTATCAGGCAGCGCAGCGCATCGCGGCAGGCTTCCCGGAAATTCCGTTCCCGGGCGGCTGGAAGGCGAATCTGACGGGGACAGACCTCAATCTGAACTACCCTGCAGGCTGGGAGCAGGCGCGCACAAACAAATTCGCGCTCGGCTTCACCGGCCCGGCCCCTCGGGACTATGTCGGGGCCTCGCCGCTCGATCAGCCGGAAACGGCTGCTATGGCAGCTCTGACTCAGGCCATCCGGCCGGACGTCACGCTGTCCTATCACACACAGGGAGAAGAAATTTACTGGCGCTTTCAGGACTATGCGCCGCCCGGTGCACAGGAGCTCGGCGAACGGCTGGCGCGGGTCAGCGGCTACCGGCTGGAGGACACGCCGTTCGCCTCGGGCTTTGCGGGCTATAAGGACTGGTTCCTGCAGGACTTCCGCCGCCCCGGCTATACGATCGAGGCCGGTCTCGGCACGAATCCGCTGCCGCTTTCCCAGTTCGACGAAATTTACCGGCGCAACATCGGCATCCTCGTCCATGCGCTGCCGTAACAGCCAATGCCTGACTTCCGTCAGGCATTCCAGCTTGTCAAAAAAAGTCCCTTTTGGCTTTTTTTGACAAGCTGTTTTCAGAATTGCAAAATCCATTTTTGTAGCATTATTTTGCAATTCTGCCGCCGCGGCGGGTGATGGAACGCGAAAGGAAACCCTGACGGCTTCCTTTCACACGATCCTTCCCTCCGAGACTTTCGGCCAAGCAGGTTTTTGACAGTCTGCAATGCCTGACTTCCGTCAGGCATTCTTCTTGTTGCAATCGGGGACGTCGTATGCTATACTGAGGGTACATTTCTGAAAGGTGAGCTGAAACGATGATCGATTGGCTGTTCGGCACCGTCCTTGGCAAATGCGTGATGACGTTTCTCATTTCGCTGCTGCCGGTCGTGGAGCTGCGCGGCGGCATCCCCTATGGCATCTCGCAGGGACTGGATCCCTGGCTGGCCTTCGCCGCAAGCGCACTGGGCAATATGCTGCCCGTCCCGTTCCTGCTGCTGTTCGTGCGGAAGATCCTGCACTGGATGAAGCGCTATCCCCGCCTCGGCCGTCTTGCCGTTTCGCTGGAGCGCCGCGCCGACCGCAAGAGCAGCCGTGTGCGCAAATCCGAGCTGGTCGGCCTGTGCATCCTTGTCGCCATTCCCCTGCCCGGCACCGGCGCCTGGACCGGCGCCCTCGTCGCCGCGCTGATGGAGATGCGGCTGAAGCGCGCCCTGCCCGCCATCTATGCCGGCGTGCTTATTGCCGGTCTGCTCGTGACGCTCGCCCTGACCGGCGTGAAGGCCCTGCGCTTTCTCGCCTGACCCGTCCGAAAGGAGCCGCGATGAAACGAACCGACTACATTTCCTGGGATGAGTATTTCATGGGCGTCGCCCTGCTGGCCGCCCGCCGCAGCAAGGACCCGAACACGCAGGTCGGCGCCTGCATCGTCTCGCCGGACAACATCATCCTCTCCACCGGTTATAACGGCCTGCCCTGCAGCTGCAGCGACGACGTCTTTCCGTGGGAGCGCGAGGGTGCGGAGACAAAGTATCCCTATGTCGTCCATGCGGAGCTGAACGCCATTCTGAACGCAGGCGGCCGCGTGCTGCGCGGCGCGCGGCTATATGTGGCCCTGTTCCCGTGCAACGAGTGCGCAAAGGCCATCATCCAGAGCGGCATCCGGGAGATCATCTATTTTTCCGACAAATACGCCGAAACGGCCAACATCCGCGCCTCGAAGCGCATGCTGGACGCCGCCGGTGTGCACTATCACCCGCTGCAGACAGAGCTTGCCTCCATCACGCTGGATTTCCGCGCGCCGGAAAGCGCCGGAATTCCGCAGAAAAGCGACGCGGACGAAAAATAATCCTTTACTTTTCCGTCATTCTATGCTACGATATTACGGCTGGTAATTTTGCCGGTACATCCACGCGCTCAGTTCTGGGAGACCGCTCCGGAAGGAGCATTCCGCCCGCCCGGACTTAGCCGTTGGATAATATTTTGAAAGGTGGAGTATTCCCATGATCCAGAAGGAAAAGAAAACCGCTATCATCGCCGAGTATGCGACCCATGAGGGCGACACCGGTTCCCCCGAGGTCCAGATCGCGATCCTGACCGCCCGCATCAACGAGCTGACCGAGCATCTGCGTGAGCACAAGCATGACAACCACTCCCGCCGCGGCCTTCTCATGATGGTCGGCAAGCGCCGCAGCCTGCTCGACTACCTGGCCAAGAAGGACATCAACCGCTATCGCGCCATCATCGCTTGTCTGGGCATCCGTAAGTAATCACGAACAATGGGCGGCCCGCCAGCGGTCCGCCCATTTTCACGATTTCCCCATCCCCGCATTTCCCCGCACACGGGAGCGAAGTTTAGCAGTTGAAGGCGCTGCCGAGCGCGCGTTTGGCCGCGGCTTCAAGTGCTAAACCTCCCGTGGAACTTCATTCTGACAGGAGGATAAACCATGATCACCAGAAAACAGTATCCCAACCACCATGTGTTTGAGACTTCCATCGGCGGCCGTCCCTTTACCGTCGAGACCGGCAAGGTCGCAGAGCTGGCCGACGCCGAGTGCATCTGCCGCTACGGCGACACCGTCGTGCTCACGACCGTCACCTGCTCCCCGGACCCCAAGCCCGGCATCGACTACTTCCCGCTGACCATCGAGTTCGAGGAGAGAATGTACGCCGTCGGCCGCATCCCCGGCAGCTTCAACCGCCGCGAGGGCAAGCCCTCCGAGCGCGGCATCCTCAACAGCCGCATCATCGACCGTCCGATGCGCCCGCTCTTCGACGATGAGCTGCGCAACGATGTCGTCGTGACCTGCACCGTCCTTGCCAACGACTACGAGAACCCCGTTGAGATCGTCGCCTCTCTGGGCGCTTCCATCTCTGTGGCCTGCTCCGACGTTCCCTGGAACGGCCCGATCGCCACGACGAACGTCGCCTATGTCGGCGGCCAGTACGTCATCAACCCCTCTGCCGAGCAGCGCAGCGCCTCCGAGTGCTTCGTGTGCATCGCCTCAACGTTCGAGAAGGTCGTCATGATCGAGACCGAGGCCAAGGAAGCCCCGGAGAGCATCGTGCTCGAGTGCATCCGCATCGCCCATGAGACGAACATGGAGGTCGTGAAGTTCATCAACACCATCGTCGAGACCATTGGCAAGCCGAAGTTCACGTTTGAAAAGGCAGCTGTCAACCACGACCTGCTCGACGATCTGTGCGCCTATGGCATGAACCAGATCGAATATGCCCTCGACACCGACGACAAGAACGTCCGTGAGGAGCGCCTGACCGCTGCCCGCCGCGATTTCGCCGACAAGTTCGCCGAAAAGTATGAGGACTTCGACGTCAACATCGAGGTCTGCCTGTATAAGATGCAGAAGAAGGTCGTCAAGAAGTGGCTGCTCGAGGGCAAGCGCGTCGACGGCCGCCAGATGGACGAGATCCGCCCGCTCGACGCCGAGGTCGGCGTTCTGCCGCGCGTCCACGGCTCCGGCCTGTTCTCCAGAGGCCAGACGCAGGTTCTGTCCATCTGCACGCTCAACACGCTGTCTGCCGCGCAGAAGCTCGACACCATCTATCCGGAAGAGACGAAGCGCTATATCCACCACTACAACTTCCCGTCGTTCTCCACCGGCGAAGCCAGAGCGAGCCGCTCCACCTCCCGCCGCGAGATCGGCCACGGCTCCCTTGCCGAGAAGGCCCTCCTGCCTGTGATCCCGAGCGTTGAGGATTTCCCGTATGCCATCCGTGTCGTCTCCGAGGTCCTGTCCTCCAACGGCTCGACGTCGCAGGCCTCCATCTGCGGCTCTACGCTGGCACTGATGGACGCCGGTGTTCCCATCAAGCGCCCGGTCGCCGGCATTTCCTGCGGCCTCATCTCCGATCAGGAGACCGGCGCATGGCGCACGTTCACGGACATCCAGGGCGTGGAAGACTTCCACGGCGAGATGGACTTCAAGGTCGCCGGTACGACGGAAGGCGTTACGGCCATTCAGATGGACCTGAAGAACAAGGGCCTGACGATGGAGATCATTGCCGACGCACTCGAGCGCTGCCGCAAGGCCCGTCTTGAAATTCTGGACAAGGTCATGCTCCCCTGCATCTCCGAGCCGCGCGCTGACGTGTCCGAATATGCGCCGAAGATGATCTCCATGAAGATCCCCGTTGAGAAGATCCGTGAGGTCATCGGCTCCGGCGGCAAGACCATCCAGAAGATCTGTGCCGACACCGGCGCCAAGGTCGACATCGACGACGACGGCAACGTCTTCATCGCTGCGGTCGATCCCGCTGCGGGCTACGCCGCCAAGAAGATGATCGACGACATCTGCTTCGTCCCCGAGGTCGGCGCCCTGTACTACGGCAAGGTCGTCCGCATCCTGCCGATCGGCGCGTTCGTCGAGATCGCTCCGGGCCACGACGGCATGGTCCACATCTCCAAGCTCGAAAACCGCCGCGTCGAAAAGGTCGAGGACGTTCTGAACGTCGGCGACATGACGTGGGTCAAGTTCATGGGCTTCGATGAGAAGGGTCGCGCGAACTTCAGCCGCAAGGATGCCCTGAAGGAGATCGCTGAGTCCGAGAAGAAGTAAACCTGATTTCTCCAATGTCCGGCGCGAAAGCGCCGGGCATTGTCGTTTTGAGAGACGCAACCGCCGCTCAACCGGGAGTTGAGCGGCGGTTTTTTGCAAAATGAACGACCGGATGATAGCTTTTTCGGCCAATTCATGATATGGTAATGCCAGAACATGAAGGAGGGAAACCACAATGGAACAGGGAACGCTTGGAAAGCGCATTGCCTATCACCGCAAGCGGCTGGGCATGACGCAGGAGCAGCTGGCGCAGCGCGTCGGCGTGAGCGCGCAGGCGGTGAGCAAATGGGAGAACAACCTCTCCTGCCCCGACATCACCATTCTGCCGGAGCTTGCCTCCATCTTCGGCATCAGCGTGGATGAGCTGCTCGGCCGCACACCACCGAAGGAGGAGCGCGTACACGAGGCAGAGGTCATCAAGCCGGAGGAGAAGGAACACATTCTGGATTACACCATCGGCAGCGCCGCACGCAGCGGGCTGTGGTTCGCGATCTACGTCCTCGCCATCGGTGCGCTGTTTCTTGTCAATGCGCTGGGAAAATTCGATGTATCCGTCTGGACGATCCTCTGGACATCCGCCCTGCTGCTGGGCGGTCTGAGCATGCTGACGCACCGCTTCTCCTGCTTCAGCATCGGCCTGATGCTCGTGGGCGGCTATTCGCTGCTGACCGCATTCGGCTTTCTGTCCATCGGCTTCCGCTGGAGCGTCCTGATCCCGGTCTTTCTGCTGCTGTGGGGCGTGAGCCTGCTGGTCGATTATTTCTGCGGCCGCAGGCGGAAGCAGCACCATGTGCGCGCCTCCTACGGCGGGAAATTCACGCAGGACACGCGCTGCGATAACGGCCACCTGAGCTGCGAGCTGAGCTTTGGCTCCTGCCGTGTGCCGGTCGTGACACCGCTCCTGCGCAGCGGCAGGATCGAGACGAGCTTCGGAGACTTCACCGTCGATCTGTCCGGCTGCGAGGCCGTGCAGGACAACTGCCCGCTGACCGTTGAGACGAATTTCGGCAGCCTGACGCTGCTCGTGCCGGACCGCTTCGCCGTCACGGTCTCCGGGAAGGATACGACGGCGGCCAGCCTCAACCAGCGCGGGACGCCCTGTGAGCATCCCGAGGCACAGATCCTGCTGGACGCCGATCTCAGCTTCGGCAGCCTCGAGATCAAGTACATATAAATACCGGGACCGCCTCTCTTTGTGAGGCGGTCCCGCTTGATGTCAGCGGATCACATAAAAGTACAGCAGCACGAGAAGGCCGAGGCCGATGCGGTACCAGCCGAAGGCCGTGAAGTCGTGCTTGCGGATATAGCCCATGAGGAAGCGAATGGCGAGGATGGACACGCCGAAGGCGACCGCCATGCCGACGAGCAGCACGCCAAGCTCCGTGCCGCTGATCGCGCCGAATTTCACGATCTTCAGCAGCGACGCGCCGAACATCACGGGCACGGCGAGGAAGAACGTGTATTCCGCGGCGACCTCGCGCGACGTGCCGATGAGGATGCCGCCGAGAATGGTCGCACCGGAGCGCGACGTGCCGGGGATGAGCGCGAGCACCTGGAACACGCCGATGAGCAGCGCATCCGACCAGCGCAGCGCCGCGATGGAATTCACGCGCGGCTTGCGGCTGCGGTTATACCGCTCGACGAACAGGAAGCCGGCGCCATAGAGCAGCAGCATCAGGGCCACGACGGTCGGGTTATAAAAGTGCTTGTCGAGCCAATCGTTCAGAGGCAGGCCAATGAGCATGGCAGGCAGGCAGGACACCGCGATCTTCAGCCACATGACGATCTTGTCCATGCAGCAATAACGGTCGCCGAAGCGCTGCAGGCCGCCCACAAAGCCGTTCGTGCTCTGCTGGGCGAACCATGAATGCTGCGGCACGCGCTTGCGGTGGAAGGGCCAGAGCTTGCTCCAGTAGAGCACCACAACAGCAAGGATCGCGCCGAGCTGGATGACGACGTTGAACATCTCCTTGAACGCATCCGACTGCTGCAGCGGCCAGATGGCGTCCGTCAGGATCAGATGGCCCGTGCTGCTGATGGGGAGCCATTCCGTGATGCCCTCCACGATGCCGAGCAAGATGACCTTCAGCCATTCGATAAAATTCATGAAAAACCTTCTTTCCGGTTATCTGTTCGATTCTATGCCAACACCGGGAAAGTATAGCACATCTTCCGCCGGATGTCAAAGCAAAAGGGGATGCGGCCGCATCCCCCTTTATCTGTCTTTTCTGCAGGACGTCCGGCAGTGCGTGCAGTCTCCGCAGCAGCCGCAGCAGCCGCGGTGGTGCAGCATGCGCCAAAGCGACACGGCCAGCCATGCCGCCAGCAGCGCCAGCACGGCCCATTCCAGCCAGCCCATGCGTCAGGCGATCAGCAGCAGGAGCTGATACAGCCCCGCCGCAACGCACCAGGCTACAACGCACTGGAACACCGCAACGACTGCGCCGCGCAGCCTGCCGCCCAGCTCGCGCCCGATGGCCGCAATGGCCGCGACGCACGGCGTGTAGAGCAGGGTGAACGTCAGGAAGCTCACGGCCGACAGCGGCGTGAACAGGCCGGAGAGCGCTGCGCTCAGGTGCTCCGTTCCCGCGCCGGTCAGGATGCCGAGCGTGCTGACCACGGCCTCCTTGGCCGTAAAGCCGGTAATGAGAGCCGTCGTCACACGCCAGTCCTCAAAGCCCAGCGGGCGGAAAACCGGCGCGAGGATGCGCCCGACGGACGCAAGCAGGCTCCTGCTGCTGTCCGTCACGAAATTCAGGTGCAGGTCAAACGACTCCAGGAACCAGATGGCAAGCGTCGCCACGAAAATGACCGTAAACGCGCGCTGCAGGAAGTCGCGCGCCTTGTCCCACAGGAGCATGGCCACGCTCTTGAGCGTCGGCAGGCGATAATTCGGCAGCTCCATAACGAACGGGACGGGATTTCCGCGGAACACCGTGTGATTCAGCAGCAGGGAGATGAGCACGCCGATGGCCATGCCGCCAAAGTAGAGCAGCGCCATGGTGAGCACAGCATGCTGCGGGAAGAATGCCGCCGTGAACACGGCATAGATCGGGATCTTGGCCGAGCAGCTCATGAACGGCGTCAGCAGGATCGTCAGGCGGCGGTCGCGTGCGGACGGCAGCGTCCGCGTTGCCATCACGGCGGGGACCGTGCAGCCGAAGCCGATGAGCATCGGCACGAAGCTGCGGCCGGACAGGCCGATCTTGCGCAGGAGCTTGTCCATCACAAAGGCGACGCGCGCCATATAGCCCGTATCCTCCAGAATGGACAGGAAGAAGAACATGACCACAATGATGGGCAGGAAGCTCACCACACTGCCAACGCCGGCAAAAATGCCGTCAATGATAAGGCTATGTACCACCGGGTTCATGCCATAGGCCGTGAGGCCATGATCGACCACCGCGCTCAGGCGGCTGATGCCCAGCGCCAGCAGGTCCTGCAGGCCCGCGCCGACCACGTCGAACGTCAGCCAGAAGATCAGCAGCATGATGCCGACAAAGATCGGCAGGGCTGCATATTTGTTCGTCAGCACGCGGTCGATGCGCACACTGCGCAGATGCTCGCGGCTCTCGCGGCACTTGACCACGGTTTTGGAGCACAGGCGCTCGATGTAGTCATAGCGCATGGAGGCAATGGCGGCATTGCGGTCCAGCTTGCCCTCGTCCTCCATCTCGACGATGCTGTGCTCGACCATCTCCAGCTCGTTCTGATTGAGCAGGAGGCGGCTGATGATGTCCTCGTCGCCCTCGATGAGCTTCGTCGCCGCAAAGCGCCGGGCCATCCCGGCAGCCTGCGCGTGATCCTCGATCAGGTGCGAGACGGCGTGGATGCAGCGGTGCACCGGACCGTCATCACAGAAATCCACGCGCTTCGGCAGCGTGCGCGTATGCGCGACGCGCACGGCGCTTTCGACCAGATCCTCAATGCCCTCGTTCTTCGCCGCGGCGATGGGAACGACCGGAATGCCGAGCTCGTCGGACATTTTCTGCACATCGATGGTACCGCCGTTGCCGCGCACTTCGTCCATCATGTTGAGCGCCAGCACCATCGGGATCTGCATTTCAAGAAGCTGCAGCGTCAGATAGAGGTTGCGCTCGATATTCGTGGCATCGACGATATTGATGATGCCGTCCGGCTTCTGATTCAGGATAAAATCGCGGGTCACGATCTCCTCGGCCGTATAGGGTCGCAGAGAATAGATGCCCGGCAGATCGACGACGCTGCAGCCCTTTGCGCCGCGCATCACGCCCTCCTTGCTGTCGACCGTCACGCCGGGAAAATTGCCGACATGCTGGTTGGACCCTGTAAGCTGATTGAACAGCGTCGTTTTGCCGCAATTCTGATTTCCGACCAGTGCAAAGATCATGCGCCCACCTCCGGCAGGATCTCGATCTGCGCCGCGTCGTCCATGCGAAGCGTCAGCTCATAGCTGCGCAGGCGGATCTCCATGGGGTCACCCATCGGGGCGATCTTCTGCACCGTCACGCGCGTATTGGGGATCAGGCCCATATCCAGCAGTCTGCAGCGCAGGATCCCCTCGCCGCCGACGGCCGTAATGAGCCCGCTTTTCCGAGACAAGCTCAGGCCTAGATCCTGCC
>BAAZ01000048.1_pt1 | contig 16263 bp, 10 predicted proteins | sample 270408 | NCBI WGS metagenome assembly BAAZ01 (sample SAMD00036529, study PRJNA27865) | human gut metagenome | isolation source: feces from healthy human sample F2-X, Child, Male
GCGGACAACCTTGGATGCTTTCTGAAAAGTTTGGTAATACTATAGCACAATTCCCTTGCAGAATCAACAAAAAAGAACGAATTTTTTTCCCTTTGAAAATCTTCTGTGAATTTTTATAGCAGACTGGTGGATAATTTTTTTGATTTCATGAAATGTTCACAAGATACGCGCATTCTGACACGACCTGCCGAAAATCACGTTTTCTGTCATCCACCGCAAGCGGAACCGCGCAAAAGCATTCAGGCCTCCACCGGGGCATGCGCCTTGAGCCAGTCGCGGATACCGGAGCCGATCTCGCGGATGCAGCCGTCCTCGTACGGTATACGCAGGCCGACGCTTTGGCACAAATCGGCGAACGTCTTTGTTCCTGCCTGGTCGACAAAGGCCAGATATTTCTCCCACGCTGCCTTGCGGTCCTGCAGAGAGAGCGTCCAGACCTGGAACGCGACCGTACCTGCCATACAATAATCAATATAGTACAGCGGATTGAGATAAATGTGCGGTTTCCACTGCCAGTGGGCGTAGCGGCCGTAGAAGGGCAGGCCGTCCATGCTCAGCCAGGGGCGGTACTTCTTCTCGAGCTTCTCCCACACGCCGTGCCGCTCATCCGGCGTCAGATCCTCATTTTCATACATCAAATGCTGGAATTCATCCACCATGCAGCCATAGGGGATAAAATCGAGGCTGTCTTCACAGTGGGCAAGCTCGTATTTTGCCGTTTGCGCGCCGAAGAAATATTTATGATAATCCTGCGTCAGAAATTCCATGCTCATGGAGTGGCATTCGCAGGCCTCGATGGTCGGTTCGCGCAGGTCCGGGTAGATATCGCTGTTCATTGCGCGGTAAAATGCGAAGGCGTGACCGGCCTCGTGAGTCAGCACATCGACATCTCCGGCTGTGCCGTTAAAGTTCGAGAAGATAAACGGAGCCTTGTATTTTTCAAACATCGTACAGTAGCCGCCGGGGGCCTTGCCCTCGCGGGAGAGCACGTCGAGCAGCTCGTTGTCGTAGAGGAAGTCGATGAATTCCTTCGTCTCCGGGCTGAGCTCCTCATACATTCTGCGGCCTGCGGCGAGGATCTCCTCCGCCGTGCCCTCCGGGGTTGGGTTGCCGTCCGGGAAGCGGAACTTGTCGTCGTAAATGTGCAGGCGGTCGACGCCGATGCGCTTGCGCTGGGCCTCCTTGACCTCCGCAATGACGGGGACAAGATCGTTTGCGATCTGGTCGCGGAAGGCCGCCAGCTCCTTCTGTCCATAGCAGTTGCGGCCGAGGCGGTCATAGCCGAGCTGAATGAAGTTCGGATAGCCAAGCATGCGGCCCTGCGCATTGCGGTTGTGGACGAGCTTGTCATAGATCTCGTCCAGCTCCGCGCGGTTCGCATCAAAGACCTTGCCCTCGGCCTCGTAAGCGGCGCGGCGTACGGCGCGGTCGGCGCTGACCTTGTACTTGCCGAGCATCGGCATGGGCATGGTCTTGCCGTCAAATTTCACGGTCATGTTGGCGTAGAGCTTCTGATAGCGGGACGTCAGGCGGTTTTCCTCCTGCATAAGCTCCACAAGCTCCGGCTTGAAGCTGCGGCGGCTGATCTCGAGCTTCAGGAACAGCAGGCTGCCGTAATGGGCCTCCAGCTCCGGGCGGAACTTCGAGTCCAGCATGGCCTCGTTCAGGCGCTGGAAATAGACGCTCAGCTGGGGCCAGCTCTCGTCGAAGAACGTTGACTCGGCGTCATAGAATTCATCGCGCGTGTCGATGGTATGGCGGGCATTGGCAAGGCTTCCCATCGTGTTGAACTCCACGGACAGGTCCGTAACGCGGTCGTACTGCGCGATCTGCTCCTGCGCGCTTTCGGCGGCGAGGAAGGCCTCGGTGCAGGCCGTCAGGTTCGCCTTCATGGCTTCCAGGTCGGGACGGGAATAGGGCATTGCAGAAAACTTCATGGGATCGCTCCTTTCGTATCGTTTGGGGTGTCGCCGGGAGATATTTCTACTCTATAGAGATATGCGCTTCGGGATCCGACGGTTCCAGCAGGCAGAAGCCGCCGCGCATCAGGACGACCTCACCCGTGGGCGACGGCGCCGCGCTTTCGGCAAAGCGGACGCGGCCTGCAGGCAGGACCCACTCCCCGATGGAATGGTTCACGCACACGACGACGCGCTCGCCTCCAATCGAGCGGGAAAAGGCGATACGGCCGTTTCCGGCGGCCAGCACGCGCAGGCCGCCGCGCCGCAGAGCCTCGCTGCTGCCGCGCAGGGCGGACATCATACGGTAATAGGCCTGCAGCTCCCCGTCCTCGTGCCCCCACGGATAGCAGGCGCGGCAGAACGGATCCTCAAAGCCCTCCATCCCGGCCTCGTCGCCGTAGTAGATGCAGGGCATACCGGGCAGGGTGAACTGCAGGAAGGCCGCCATGCGCAGCCGCATCAGGGCGGTCTTGCGCTGCACCGGCGTCATGCGGCGGTGCGCCCGCTCGTCCTTCGTGCCGCGGAACGGCTCACCCAGCACGGTCAGGATGCGCGGCGTATCATGCGTGCCGAGGTGGTTCATCACGCAGGAGAGCACCTCGGGCGGGTAATTCTCCGCCAGCGTCATCAGGCTTTCGCCCAGCGCCGTGCCGTCATCCGCATCCGTCAGGAAGGCCACGATGGCGTTGCGCCACGGGTAATTCATGACAGAATCCAGCTCGCCGTCGACAAAATAGCGGCGGGAAACGCCATAGGCACGCTTGTTCGACGCGTCCTCCCAGACCTCGCCGAGCAGCAGGCTCTGCGGATCGATCTGCCGCATCCGGCGGCGCAGGCGGCGAACAAATTCATCCGGCAGCTCGTCGACGACGTCAAGCCGGAAGCCATCCGCTCCGAGGCGCAGCCAGTGGGCGATGACGGAGTCCTCATCCTCGATAATATAATGGAGATACGTCTCGTCCAGCTCCTCGACGCACGGGAGCGTGCGGATGCCCCACCAGGCCTCGTAATCGTCGGGATAATGGTGGAAGCGATACCAGCGGCGGTACGGCGAATTCGGGTCGGACGCCGCGCCGTGGCCAAACACATGCTTCGCGTCAAAATAGACGCTGTTGCTGCCCGTGTGGGAGAACACGCCGTCGAGAATGACGCGCATGCCGCGCGCGTGAGCAGCGTCACACAGGGCGCGGAAGTCCTCCTCCGTGCCGAGCATGGGATCCGGGCGGCGATAATCCGCCGTATCATAGCGGTGATTCGACCACGCCATGAAGATCGGGTTCAGGTAGAGAACGCCGACGCCCAGCTCCTGCAGATACGGCAGCTTTTCGCGGATGCCCGCGAAATTTCCGCCGAAGAAATCGTTGTTGCGCACCTCGCCCTGCGCATCGGGGCGGTACTCCGGCAGCTCGTCGGGGCTTTCATGCACCCAGAACGGCTGGAGCTTGCCGGTCAGGTCGCTGCTCCCGCTGCGGGCGAAGCGGTCGGGGAAGATCTGGTACATTACGGCCCCCGGCGCAAAGTCCGGCACCGTAAAATCGGCCGGAATGACGCTGAGCTGCCACTTCTCCCCTGCCTCCATATTCGTATCGCTCCCCTGACGGAACAGGCGGAAGCTGCCGCCGTCGCGCTTGTCGATGCGGAACCAGTAAAAATGCAGCCCGGTCTCCTGCCGCGTGAATTCCAGACGCCAGAGCTCATAGCCGTCCTCGCCGCGCGAGGCGAAGGAAAACGGCAGCTCGGCGCACACAGCGTGCTCGCTGTCCTCCAGCATCAGGCGGACGCCGGAGGCGCCGACCTCCGTCGGGATGCGGATCTGCAGAACGCAGCACTCCCCCGTCCGGAGCGTTCCGAACGGGGTCTTGTACTGCGTCTGACGGCTGTCAAACAGGATGCGCATCTCAGTCGAGATCCCAGATCTCGTCCGCGTATTCCTTGACGGCGCGGTCCGAGGAGAAGATGCCGGCCTTGGCGATGTTGATGAGGGACATGCGGGCAAAGTGCTGCTTATCCTGATAGACCGCGGCGACATCGCGCTGCGCGCGGGCGTAATCCTGGAAATCGGCCAGCGTCATATAGGGGTCAGCCGTGCCGAAGCGGTTCGTGAGCAGCGAATCGACCAGATCGTCGAAGCGCTGGCCGAGCACGCCGGACGTGAGCATGTCGAGCACGGCCTGCAGCTCCGGCGTGACGAATTCCGTCGGATGGTAGCCGCGCTGCCACAGCTCCTCGACCTCATGGGCCTTCATGCCGAAGAGGAAGATGTTCTCGTCGCCGACCTGCTCGTGGATCTCGACGTTCGCGCCGTCGAGCGTGCCGATGGTCACGGCGCCGTTGATCATGAGCTTCATGTTGCCGGTGCCGGAGGCCTCCTTGCCCGCGATGGAGATCTGCTCGGAGATATCGGCGGCCGGGATGATGATCTCCGCAAGGGAGACCTTATAGTCCTCGAGGAAGACGACCTTCAGCTTGTCGTTGACGTCCGGGTCGTTATTGATGAGCTTCGACGCAGCGACGATGAGGCTGATGATCTGCTTGGCGCGGATATAGCCCGCGGAGGCCTTGGCCGCGAAGATGAACGTGCGGGGCATGAAATCGCCGTGCGGATCGGCCTTGATCTGGCGGTAGAGATACAGAACATGCAGGATGTTGAGCAGCTGGCGTTTGTACTCATGCAGGCGCTTGATCTGGATATCGAAAATGGAATCCGGGTCGACGCGCACGCCGTTCTGGTTTTCGATGAGAGCGGCGAGGCGCTCCTTGTTCTTGCGCTTGATGGCCATGAGGTCCGCAAGCACCTTTTCGTCATTCTGATACGGCAGGAGCTTCTCGAGCGCGCGGGCATCGCGCAGGAAGTCGCCGCCGATGAGCTGCTTGAGATAATCCGTCAGCAGCGGATCGGACTGGCACAGCCAGCGGCGATAGGCAATGCCGTTCGTCACGTTCAGGAAGCGCTCCGGCGTGATCTGACAGTAGTCACGGAAGATGCCGTTGCGCAGGATGTCCGTGTGCAGCTTGGAAACACCGTTGACCTTGTGGCAGGCGGCAAGGCAGAGGTTCGCCATGCGGACCTCGTTGTTCGCGATGACGGCCATGTAGTTGATCTTGCCCCAGTCGTTCGGGTAGACGGCGCACAGGTGCTCGATGAGGCGGCGGTTGATCTCCTGACAGATGGAGTAGACGCGCGGCAGCTGCTCGCGGAACAGGTCGACGTTCCAGCGCTCGAGCGCCTCGCTCATAACGGTGTGGTTCGTATAGGACAGCGTGCGGCAGGTGATGTCCCACGCCTCGTCCCAGCCGAAGTCGTGCTCGTCGATGAGCAGGCGCATCAGCTCCGGCACACACAGAGCTGGATGGGTGTCGTTGATATGAATGGCAACCTTGTCCGGCAGGTTCGTGTAGGTGCGGTATTTCTTATAGTGCTTCTTCAGGATGCTCTGCAGCGAGGCGGAGACGAGCAGGTACTGCTGCTTCAGGCGCAGGCGCTTGCCCTGAATGTGGTCGTCTGCCGGATAGAGGACCTTCGAGATGGTCTCGGCCATGGCGTTGCGCTCGAGCGCGCGGACATAGTCGCCGCGGGAGAACGCAGCCATGTCGAAGCTCTGCGGCAGCTTGGCGCTCCACAGGACGAGGCGGTTGGCGGCATCGCTGTCATAGCCGGAGATATACATGTCATACGGCACGGCCATAACGGAGCTGTAGCCGACCTGCGCGACCTTGAAGCGGTCGTTGTCCATCCACTCGCGGACCTCGCCGCCGAACTTGACCTCGACGGCATCGTCCTCGCGGGCCTGCAGCCACACGTCGCCCATCTCGAGCCAGTTGTCCGGGAATTCCATCTGCCAGCCGTCGACGATCTTCTGCTTGAAGATGCCGAATTCATAGCGGATGGAGAAGCCGGTCATCGGGTAGTCCATGCCGGTCGCGGCATCCATATAGCAGGAGGCCAGACGGCCAAGGCCGCCGTTTCCAAGGCCGGCGTCGGGATCGATGGCGTAGATCTCATCGATGTCGAAGCCTGCATCAGCCAGTGCCTTGCGGAACTCCGCCTCCAGCCCGAGGTTAAAGAGGTTATTGCGCAGGCTGGTGCCGACCAGGAACTCCATCGACATATAATAAACTTCCTTGCGCTCCTTTTCGGTGCAGCGGTTGCCGAAGACGCGGTTCTTCTCCGTCAGCAGCTCGCGGACGCTGATGCACAGCGCGCGATAGACCTGCTTCTGGGTGGCGTCGGCAAGCTCGCAGCCGAAGATGCGGCGCAGCGTGTCGTTGAGCAGCTCCGTGGGCTGAATGGCGCGCTCGGGACGGGCGTCATTCTCCGCAAGCTTCTGGATCTTCTGTTTGGAATTTTGCTTCTTGTTCATGGGGCCTCCTAAAGTTTTCCGTCATTCCGGAATCAGCGTTTGAAATCATGATTTATTACTGCTTGCCGTAGAGCAATTCGCTGTACAGCTGCATATATTCGTTGGCCGGGACCTGCCAGCTGAAGTCACACTCCATATCATGGCGGGCCAGCCTGTTCCATGCGTCGCGGTCGCCGTAATACAGGCCCGCTGCGCGGTCGATGGCGCCGAGGAAATCATCGGCGTTGTAGCTCTGGAACGTAAAGCCGCGGCCCTCACCCGTTTCGGGATTGTAGGGCGGGACGGTGTCGCGCAGGCCACCGGTCGAGGCGACGATGGGCACGGTGCCGTAATGCATGGCAATGAGCTGGGACAGGCCGCACGGCTCGGACTTCGACGGCATGAGATACATGTCGCAGCCCGCATAGACACGGGAGGCGAGCGCCGGGTCGAAGCACAGCCGGACGGCGATGCGGCCGGGATACTGGCGGGCCAGTGCGCTCAGAGCGTACTCATACTGCTTTTCGCCCGTGCCGACGATGACGAGCTGGACCTCGCGCTCCATCAGGCGCTGGCCGATGTAGCACAGCAGGTCGATGCCCTTGTGCCCGGCCAGGCGCGTGACCATGCCGAGGATGGGAGCGTCCGTGTCGGTGTTCAGGCCCATCTCCTCGCGCAGGGCGCGCTTGTTGACCCATTTGCCGTTCATATCGGCGGCGGAATAGTTCGCGCTCAGGGCGCAGTCCGTCTCGGGGTCAAAGACGTCGGTGTCGATGCCGTTCGTAATGCCCCACAGCCACGCATTGCGCAGCACGCCGTCGAGGCGGTGGGCATAGTACGGATAGCGCAGCTCCTCGGCATAGGACTTGGAGACCGTCGTGACGATGTCCGAGAGCTCGATGGCGCCCTTCATCATGTTGATCGCGCCGTCGAACGTCAGGCTCGCGCGGTATTCATCCGGCAGACCGAGAATATTGTCGAAGAACGACGCATCGGCCCAGCCCTGATACTCCACGTTGTGGATGGTGAAGACGAGCTTCGTCTGCGGGCACCAGTCATGGTACAGCGCGCGCAGATACGCAGGCGTCATGGCCGCCTGCCAGTCGTGGCAGTGCAGGATATCGGGCTTGAAGTCAAGGAAGTACAGCGCGGCCATCACGGCCTTTGAGAAATAGGCGAAGCGCTCACCGTCGTCGAAATCGCCGTTAGACGGTGCTGCGCGCGCCGAAATAGTAGTCGTTGTCGATGAAATAGACCTGCAGCTTCTTGCGGCGGGACTTCAGACGCAGGATGCCGACATAGCTCTCGCGCCAGGCCAGCTCCATGGAGAACGAGCCGACCTGCTCCGTCTCGATGGCCGGGTCCTCCTTGATGCGCTTATAGTACGGCAGGAACAGGCAGATCTCGTTGCCCTTCAGCTTGGACAGTGCATTGGGAAGCGCCTGCATCACGTCGCCCAGGCCGCCCGTTTTGACGAACGGGGCAGCCTCGGAGGCGACCATTGCGATCCTCATACGACCTCTCCTCTCTTGAACACCAGCGGATGATCCATGGTGCCGCGCAGCACGGCGCCCGGACGGACGACGACGTCCATATCCATGATGACGCACTCCAGATCGGCGCCCTCGCCGATGGTGCAGCGCTGCATGATGACGCTGTTGCGCACGGATGCGCCCTCGCCGAGCTTGACGCTGCGGAACAGGACGGAATTGACGGCGGAGCCCTCGAGCACGCAGCCGTCGGCCACGACGCAGTCGTCGATCTCGGAATGCTCGCCGTAGTAGGCAGGCACCTCGTCGCGGACCTTCGTGTAGATCGTCAGGTCCTCGCGGGCGAACAGGCCATGGCGGATCTCCGGGCGGATGAGGGCGAGGCTGTTGTGGAAGAACTCCGTCGTGCTCTCGTTGAACAGTGCCACGCCGTCATAGCGGTAGGCGTTGACCTTCATGCCGGTCTCTGCGAAGCCGTGCATAACAAGGTCGCGCTCGAAATGGTAGCGGTTGTGGGCCACGGCCTCCGTGACCTCACGCATGAGCAGCTCGCGGCGGATGACGAACAGGCCCATGGAGGCAAGATACTGCTCGCCTGCGCAGTAGTCGACGGCCACGTCCGTCACGCGGTCATCCGCGTCGACCTTCACGGCCAGATCGAGCTGCTTCTGCCCGTTGCAGATGCCATCCTTCACCACGACGGTGACGTCCGCGCCCGAGGCGGCATGCGCCTCAACGATCTTTTCCAGATTGATGGCGCACAGCACGCCGCTGTCGGCCAGAACGACATATTCCTCCGTGGAGATTTTCAGGAAATTCATGGCGGAATCCAGCGCCTCGAGCTTGCCGCGGTAGCTGCCGTTGTGGCCCATGGCAAACGGCGTCAGGAATTCCAGGCCGCCTTCGCCGAGCTCCAGATCCCACTCCTGCCCGGAGCCGATGTGGTTCATAAGGGACTGATAATTATACTTCGTGATGATACCGATATGGCGAATGGCAGAATTCGTCATGTTCGACAGGGAGAAATCGATCTGACGATAGCGCCCGCCATAGGGCAGAGACGCCATGGTGCGCTTGTTCGTCAGCTCACCGAGGGAGCTGTCATAGATGTTCGCAAAAATGATGCCCATCGTAGTCATGGTTCTTGTCCTCCCTCTCAATAAATATCGCCCGGCTTGATGGCGGTGTTCTCGGCAATGGTCTTGGCCTTTCCGACCACACTGATCTTCTTTTCCTCACCGGGGGCGAACGAGCCGCCGATCACCGCGCCGCGGCAGATGCGGCAGTCCTCGCCGATGATGGCGTGGCGGATGATGACACCGGACTCGATGTGGACGTTCGGCATGATAACGCTGTCCTCCACGATGGCGCCGGAGTCGACCGTGCAGCCCGTGGAGATGATGGAGTGCGTGATGGTGCCATAAATTTCGCAGCCCTCGGCGATGAAGCAGTTCTTATTCTTCGACTCGCGGGCGATGATGCTCGACGGCATGGCGTAGTTCCGGGCATAGATGCGGTTGCCCTTCTCGCCGTAGAGGTTGAAGGCGGGGTTCTTGCCCAGCAGATCCATATTGGCCTCCCACAGGGAGCTGATCGTGCCGACGTCCTTCCAGTAGCCCTGGAATTCATAGGCGAACAGGCGGTAGCCCTCGTTCAGAATGGCGGGGATGACGTTCTTGCCGAAGTCGTTCTCGGAACGCGGGTTCTCCTCGTCCTCGATGAGGAACTTTTTCAGCACGCTCCACTTGAAGATGTAGATGCCCATGGATGCGTTCGTGCTCTTCGGGTGCTTCGGCTTCTCCTCGAATTCGTAGATGGAGCCGTCCTCCCGGGTGTTCATGATGCCGAAGCGGCTGGCCTCTGCCAGTGGGACCGTGCGCACGGCGATGGTGCAGTCGGCCTCCATCTGCTCGTGGTAGCGCAGCATGGCGGCATAGTCCATTTTATAGATGTGGTCGCCGGAGAGGATGATGACATCGTCCGGATCGTAGCGCTCGATGAAGGCGATGTTCTGATAGATCGCATTGGCCGTGCCCTTGTACCACTCGGATTTCTTGCTCTTGGCATAGGGCGGCAGGACCTGCACGCCGCAGTGGCTGCGGTTCAGACGCCACGGCTGGCCGTTGCCGATGTACTCATTGAGCTCGAGCGGCTGATACTGCGTCAGCACGCCGATGGTGTCAATGCCGGAATTCACGCAGTTGGAGAGAGGAAAATCGATGATGCGATACTTTCCGCCGAACGGGACCGCAGGCTTTGCCGTGTTCTCCGTCAGCACCATCAGGCGGCTCCCCTGCCCGCCCGCCAGCAGCATCGCGACGCAGTGCTTTTTCTGGAAGTTCATGGTCATTTCTCCTTCTCGTCATTCAGGATTTTGCCGTTTTCTTGCGCGGGGCTGTCTTTTTGCGGTAGAAGGCCACGGAGAGCGGCGCGAGCGTGAAGCTGCCGGAGAAGGGCAGGCCGTGCAGCGGCTCCTTTTCGGCCGTCACAACGGGAAGCTCCGTTCCCTTGCCGCCGTAGCGGACCTCGTCACTGTTGAAGACCGCCTCGTATTCGCCCGGCTTCGGCAGGCCGAGGCGATAGTCCGTCCGGGTGACCGGGCAGAAGTTGCAGATCACGATCAGCTCGCAGCCGCGGCGATCGATGCGGCGGAAGGCGATAACGCTGTTGTCGCGGTCGTCGGCGGAGATCCACTGGAAGCCGTTCCAGTCGGAATCGTTGTTCCACAGGCTGCTGTGATCCAGATAGAAATGGTTCAGATCGCGCACATAGTCCTGCATCTGGCGATGGCGCTCATAGTCGAGCAGGAGCCAGTCGAGCTGCTGTGCGTAATTCCACTCGATAAACTGCGCAAATTCGTTGCCCATGAAGCTGAGCTTCTTGCCGGGGTGGCCCATCATGAAGCCGTAGAACACGCGCAGGTTGCTGAACTTATCGTCATATTCGCCCGGCATCTTGTTGATAAGGGAGCACTTGCCGTGCACCACCTCGTCATGCGACAGCGGAAGAATGAAGTTTTCGGAATAGGCATACGTCATGGAGAACGTCAGGTCGTTGTGGCTGCCCTTGCGGAACAGCGGATCGAGCGACATATAATGCAGCATGTCGTTCATCCAGCCCATGTTCCATTTGAACAGGAAGCCGAGGCCGCCGTCGTAATCCGGCTTCGTCACGAGCGGGAAGGCCGTGGACTCCTCGGCCGCCGTGATGGCGCTGCGCCGCACGGAGAACACCGCGCGGTTGAGCTTGCGCAGGAAGGCGATGGCCTCGAGATTCTCCTTGCCGCCGAACTTGTTCGGGTGGTACTCGCGGCGGCCGTAGTCGAGGTAGAGCATGGCGGCCACGGCGTCGACGCGCAGGCCGTCGATGTGGTACTGCTCCAGCCAGTACACGGCGTTCGAGATGAGGAACGACTGCACCTCGCCCTTGCCGAAGTCGAAGATGCGGGTCGTCCAGTCGGGGTGCTCGTTCATGAGCGGGTCTTCCAGCTCATAGCAGCAGGTGCCATCGAATTCATAAAGGCCGTTCTCGTCCTTCGGGAAGTGGGCCGGGACCCAGTCGAGCAGCACGCCGATGCCGGCCTCGTGGCACTTGTCCACAAAGCGCATGAGCTGCTTCGGCTCGCCGTAGCGGAACGTCGGAGCATAGTAGCCCGTGACCTGATAGCCCCACGACGGCTCATAGGGATATTCGGACAGCGGCATGAGCTCGATGTGGGTGTAGCCCATGTCCTTCAGGTAGGGCACGAGCTCATCTGCCAGCTCGTCGTAGGTATAGAGGCTGCCGTCCGGCTTGCGCCGCCACGAGCCGAAGTGCATCTCATAGATGTTCATCGGGCAGTTGAGCAGCTTACGCTTGCCCTGCTTGCGGCGGTAGTCGGCATCGCCCCAGGTATAGCCGTCCAACGTACAGATACGGCTCGACGTGTCGGGCAGCGCACAGTTGCGGAAGGCATAGGGATCGGATTTATAGACGGTGGAGCCGTCGCGGCGGCGGATATAGAATTTATAGGCGTCGCCCTCGCGCGCATAGGCGGAAAAGGCCTCCCAGATATCGTATTCGACGAGCGTCATCGGCAGGTCCTCGGTGTTCCAGAAGTTCCAGTCGCCGGTCACGCTGACACCCTGCGCCCGCGGGGCCCAGACACGGAAAACATAGCCGTGGACTCCGTCGCGCTCTGCGGCATGGCAGCCCAGGAAGGTATAGGCGCGCAGCTCGTCGCCGAGAGAGAAACGTTTGAATGCATTATGCAGCGTCTGTTCCATGGTGATCTCCTTCTTTGCTCAGCTTGCGGGGATACGGGAAGCCCTGATCGCGGCAGTGCTCCCTTCCAATCATCCGCCCATGCTTATTATACAACATTGCACAAAAATTTCAACTGTTCCGAAAAATTTCTGGCGCGTTTGTCGGTTTTTCCTGCGATGTTATTCTTTTTGCAGGCTTTCCGCCCATTGTACGCCGTTTTGGCCGCAAAACATGCGGAAAAATATGGGTTTTCCCGGACAGCGCCGTATTTTTCCCGCCCGCAGGACGTAAAATCCGCGTAAAACGGGGTGTCAGGCATTTGCAGTTCGTACAGGGCAACGATAAAAACGTACAAGCCGATTGCGTCTGTAGGGCGTTCCCTGAGCGCCATTGGCAACTGCAAGTATTGGGACGATAATTCGGCGGCATGAGGCTTTCAAATTTGTCATTGCGAGGAGCGAAGCGACGTGGCAATCTCGGGAAGGCACTCGCAGATTGTACAGGCCGCCGTTGAAACAGCATGCACCGATTGCGTCTGTAGCGGCGGTCAGTGACCGCCTGGTAAGCACTAACAGCCGGTACACGGCATCGTTAAAATGGTGAATGCCCCCGAATTGTCATTCCGAGGAGCGAAGCGACGTGGGAATCTCGCAGTGCCCAGTCCGATAACAGGGCAGCCTCGGCGAAATCGTAACTGCCTCCCCGAGATTGCCGCGGCCCCTTCGGGGCCTCGCAATGACAAATCTGGGAGCCTGTACGGTCGGCGGAGTGCGTGGAAATTTGCAGGTGCGCAAGGCGCTCACTGAGCGCCGCTACAGACGCACGCAATTGGTCAATGCGTTTTTATCGGCAGCCAGTGCGAATCGGCAATGCCTTCCCGAGATTGCCGCGTCGGCCTGCGGCCTCCTCGCAATGACAATTCGGGGCTGGTGCCATTTTAACGCCAACCTGTACCGATTGTTCCTGCAGAGCCGGGCGGGGTTACTCATCGTGCAAAAACGCTGCCCCGCTTTGGAGCTCCAAAGCGGGGCAGGACAGATCAGTTTTCTTCGTAGAAGACCTTCATGCCCTTGAAGGTCATGTAGGTATCCAGCTTGGAGACGATCTCCATCGGGGCATGCATGGACAGCACCGGGACGCCGGCATCGACGGTCTCGATGTTGCGGTTTGCCATGTAGCAGGCGACCGTGCCGCCGCCGCCCTGGTCGACCTTGCCCAGCTCGCCGGTCTGCCAGATGACGTCGTGCTTCGCAAAGATGCGGCGCACATAGCCCATGACCTCGGCGGCCGCGTCGGAGCTGCCGGACTTGCCGCGCGCGCCGGTATACTTGAAGATGCCGGTGCCGTAGTTGATCTTCGTGTTGTTCGTCGGATCACAGGTCTCGGCATACAGCGGGTCAAACGCGTTGCTGACGTCTGCGGACAGGCAGAACGAATGCTCGAAGCAGCGGCGCTTGCTTGCGCCCGTCGCCTCGCACAGGTCCTCCATGAACATCTCGAAATACTGGCTCTGCATGCCGGAGATGCCGACGGAGCCGATCTCCTCCTTGTCGGCCAGCACGCACACGGCCGTCTTGACCGGGGTGCCGAGGTCCAGCAGCGGCTTGAAGGCTGCATAGGCGCATACGCGGTCGTCATGGCCGTAGGCGGCGATGAGGCTGCGGTCGAAGCCGACCTCGCGCGCAGGGCCTGCGGGGACCATGGTCAGCTCGGCGGAGAGGAAGTCCTCCTCCGTCAGGCCGTACTTCTCGTTCAGGAGCATCAGGATGGCGAACTTCACGCGGTCGGCGCCCTCGTCGTCCTTCAGCGGGCGGCTCCCGAGCAGGATGCGCAGGTTCTCGCCCGTCACGCCCTCGGCCAGCGTCTTGCGCATCTGGTCAGCGGACAGGTGGACCAGCAGGTCGGTCACGCAGAAGATGGGATCACCCGGCTCCTCGCCGACGGTCACGGTGACGACGGTGCCGTCCTTCTTTGCCACGACGCCGTGGATGGCCAGCGGGGTCGTCGTCCACTGATACTTCTTGATGCCGCCGTAGTAATGCGTCTTGAAATAGGCCATGCCCGCATCCTCATACAGGGGATTCGGCTTCAGGTCCAGACGCGGGGAATCGATGTGGGCCGCGCAGATGTGCGTGCCCTCGTTCAGGCTCTCGCTGCCGACGACGGCGAAAATCACGCTCTTGTTGTGGTTGTTGCCGTAGACGCGGTCGCCGGGCTTCAGCTGCATGCCGGGCTTCAGTTCCCGGAAGCCGGCCTTCTCAGCGGCCTCGATCGTCCACTTGACGGCCTCCCGCTCCATCTTGCAGTCGCTGATGAATTTCATGTACTCCTTGCAGTAGGACTCCATCGCGGCAAGGTCCGCCTCGGAAATGCGGTCATAGCCGTTCTTGGGGCTGGAAAGCAGCGCTTCGCGCTCCTTTGCGAACTTCTTGGTTTCTTCCATCATCAAAACTCCTTTCAGAAATTGCTCACATTGTTGTTGAAATGCCTCCGGCGTCGGCGCGTCCGCCCACAGGGCATGGCCGCACTGGGCCCGCAGGGCCTCGTCGCTCTTCTGCGCCCGGATGCGGGCAAGAGCGCGCTCGCGGGAGATGCCGTCGCGCCGGATGAGCCGCTCGATGCGCGTTTCCTCAGGCGCAAGCACACAGACCGTCTCGTCGCACAGGGCGGCAAGGCCGCTTTCGAACAGGCCGATGGCGTCGATGGCGGCAAACGGTGCCTCCGACTGCCAAAGCCTCCGCCGTACCTCGCGCGCAACGGCCTCATGCGTCAGGGCATCGAGGGCCGCAAGCTCCGCCGGATCGGCAAACACGACGGCAGCCAGCGCCGGGCGGTCGACCCGGCCGTCCCGGACCGTGCCGGGAAAGCGCGCGCCGATGGCGGCGACAAGGGCATCGTCCGTTTCGAGCAGGCAATGATAAATGGCGTCGCAGTCGAGACCGAGGCCGCCCAGCTGCTCCACGACGCGCAGCAGCGTCGTTTTCCCGCTGCCGCTTCCGCCGGTGATGCCGAGAATTTTCATGCCTCGTGCTCCGCGTCGACCACACGGAAGGCCGCCGCCTTCTTCAGGCGGTTGCCGACGGCGTAGGCCACGCCGCCGCCCTCGGGGCAGCGGGCATAGATCGTTCGGATATCCGGCCGGTCGAGATCGCGCAGGGCGGCAAACAGCCCGGCAGAGAGTGTGCGCACATCGTTTTCGGAGCCGTAGGCCGTCGGATTGCAGCCGTCATAGAGCGGCAGCTCCTCAGCAAAGCACAGAACGGCGTCGCCGGGGCCGAAGCGGCGGCGGATATAGCGGGCAGCCGCCTCGCTGCTGCCGGAGATGATATAGACCTCCGCCGACGGGGCATAGTGCTTGTACTTCATGCCGGGAGCGCGCACGACGGCGTCGTTTGCGATCTGACCGAGCACGGCGCGGTCGATGTCCAGCTCGCCGAGCAGCGCGCGCAGCTCCTCCGGCGTAACGCCGCCCGGGCGCAGCAGGCGCGGGCGCTCGCCCGTCAGGTCGACGATCGTGGATTCCACGCCGACCTCGCAGGGGCCGCCGTCCAGAATGGCCTCGATGCGGCCATCCATGTCATGCAGAACGTGGGCCGCCGTCGTGGTCGAGGGCTTGCCGGAGCGGTTGGCCGAGGGCGCAGCGATGGGCACGCCCGCCAGCCGGATGAGCTCGCGCGTCGCGGCTGTCTTCGGGCAGCGGACGGCGACGGTGTCCAGCCCTGCCGTCGTGCGCTTCGGCACGAGGTCGCGGACAGGCAGCACCATTGTCAGCGGGCCGGGCCAGAAGTGCTCTGCCAGCAGCCACGCCTGCGCGGGGATGTCATAGCAGATCGACTCCAGCTCCCTCGGCTCGGAGATATGCAGAATGAGGGGATTGTCCTGCGGACGCCCCTTCGCCTCGAAGATGCGCAGCACGGCGTTCTCGTCCAGCCCGTTTGCGCCGAGGCCGTACACGGTCTCGGTCGGGATGGCGACAAGCTTGCCGTTTCGCAGCAGCTCGGCTGCGGCGGCAATGTCCTCCGGACGCTGCGTCGAGAGCATTTGTGTTTTCATGATTTGTCACTGCTTTCGCTGCGGCGGAGCTTTTCGGCCTGATCCGCCGCGATGAGCGCGTCGAGGATCGGGTCAAGCCCGCCGTTCAGAATAGAATCCAGCTGATAGAGCGTCAGGCCGATGCTGTGATCGGTCACACGGCTCTGCGGGAAATTATGGGTGCGGATCTTTCCC
>BAAZ01000024.1_pt1 | contig 13886 bp, 14 predicted proteins | sample 270408 | NCBI WGS metagenome assembly BAAZ01 (sample SAMD00036529, study PRJNA27865) | human gut metagenome | isolation source: feces from healthy human sample F2-X, Child, Male
CAGATCTTCCCGGGTGATTCGTCGCGGCCGTCTTTCTTGCCTTCTGTCTGTGCTTTGGCGTGGCGCGCTGGACACAGCATACGGACGGCGTTACGGTGCGCACGGCGCGCACCGTCCCCGCACAGACGGAGTCTGCCCTGCCGTCCGTCCCGGCGGCTTCCTCCCCGACAGGGAAACCGACAGAGGCCGCGACGCAGCCGCCCACGGAGCCGGGTCCGCTCGATCTCAACCGCGCCACGGCGCAGGAGCTGACAACGCTCCCCGGCATCGGCGAGGTGCTGGCGCAGCGCATCGTGGACTACCGCGAGGCGCATGGCCCCTTCCGCAGCGTGGAGGAGCTCATTGCGGTCGAGGGCATCGGCGAAGGCAAGCTGGAAAAACTCCGCGAACTGGTCACGGTGGAGGTAGAACCATGAAAATTCTGGTCGTAGATGATGAAGAGCTGCTGGTCAAGGGCATTCGCTTCAACCTGCAGAACGACGGCTATCAGGTCGTCACCGGCAGCAACGGCCGTGAGGCCATCGAGCTGGCGCGCGATCCGGACATCCGGCTCATCGTGCTGGACGTCATGATGCCGGAGGTCGACGGGCTGACCGCCTGCCGCACCATCCGGGAATTTTCGGACGTCCCCATTATCATGCTCACTGCCCGCACGGAGGACATGGACAAGCTGCTTGGCTTTGAGCACGGCGCGGACGATTATCTGACAAAGCCCTTCAACATTCTGGAGCTGAAGGCGCGCATCCGCGCCCTGCTGCGCCGCAGCGGCGGGCTGGAGAACCAGAACAACCGTATCACGGCAGGCAGCCTGACCGTCGACACACAGGAGCGCAACGTCTATAAGGACGGCAAGCCCGTCGAGCTGACGGCCCGCGAGTTTGACCTTGTCGAGCTGCTCATCCGCAACCCGAACCGCGTCTACTCCCGCGAAAATCTGCTTGACCTCATCTGGAGCTATGAGTACCGCAGCGATATCCGCACGGTGGACGTCCACATCCGCCGCATCCGTGAAAAACTGGAGACCGTTCCGGCCGAACCGGAATACATCATGACAAAGTGGGGAGTTGGGTACTATTTCAAAGCGTAAACACCGCAGCTTTCTGCCTGCCAGCTCACAGCTTCGCTATGCCGCCGCCTACATCCTCATCACGGCGGCCGCCCTGTTCCTGCTGAACCTCTATGCCTCGACGACCATCCGCAGCATGACGTTCCACGCGCAGGCCGATTCGCTCGAGAGCAAGGCACAGCTCCTGAGCAATGCCCTGCTGCAGCTCGACGAGCTTTCCGCAGGCCGGGCCGCGCAGGCCGTAAATTCCATGGAGGAGCTGCACACCACCCGCACCGTCGTGACCGACGCTGCGGGCGTTGCCGTATACGATTCTCTGACCACCGGCAATGCCGAGGGAAAGACGCTGCTGTTTCCGGAGCTTATCACGGCGCTGGAGGGCAGCGACGTCTTTTTCGCCCGCTATGCCGACGGCGCCGTAGAAAGCCACGCCGCCGTTCCGCTCATACGCGGCGGGCGGACGCTGGGCGCCGTATACCTCATGTCGTACGACACGGATCAGGGCGAGCTGATCGCCGCGCTGGAGCGCAACATTCTGCGCATCTCCTTTGCGCTGGAGGGCGGCGTGGTGCTGTTCTCTCTGTTCTTCTCGGCCGCATTCTCGCGGCGCATGCGCGCCATTCTGAATCAGGTCGGCCGCATGCGCGAGGGCGACTATTCCCAGCAGCCGCCCGTCCGCGGGCACGACGAGGTCGAGCGCCTGAGCCGGGCCTTCAACGAGCTGGCCGCAAGACTGGAAAGCTCCGAGGCTCGGCGGCGGCAGTTCGTCTCCGACGCCTCCCACGAGCTGAAAACGCCGCTGGCCTCCATCAAGCTGCTGTCCGACTCCATCCTGCAAAACGAGATGGACCCCGAAACACAGCGTGAGTTCATCGGCGACATCGGCCGCGAGGCAGACCGTCTCGGCCGCCTGACGCAGAAGCTTCTGACGCTCACGAAGCTCGACAGCAGCGTGGAAGAGGAGCGCGAGATCCTCGATGCCGCGCCCGTCGTGCGCAAGGTCGTGCGCATGCTGCTGCCGCTGGCGCGGCTGCGCGGCATCGGCATCGACACAACGTTCGAGCCGGACTGCAGCGTCATGACTGTGGAGGACGATCTGTATCAGATCGTATTCAATCTAACGGAAAATGCTATCAAATACAACCGGCAGGACGGCTGGGTCGGCGTGTCCGTCCGCCGGGCGGGCGATCAGGTGGAGCTGCGCGTCGAGGACAGCGGTGCAGGCATCCCGCCGGAGTCCATGGAGCATATTTTCGAGCGTTTTTACCGCGTGGACAAGGCACGCTCCCGCGCCGCGGGCGGCGCCGGGCTGGGCCTTTCCATCGTGCACGACATGGTCGAGCGCAGCTACGGCACCATCACTGTGCAGGCCCGGCCGGGCGGCGGCACGATCTTCACCGTGCGGTTCCCGCATTTTGATCTGGAGGAGGACGAAACATGAGACGCCTGCTGCTTTTGCTGCTCCCGCTTGCGCTGCTGTGCGCCTGCACCACCGCGCCCGCAGAGCAGGCGGACGCCCCGTTTTCCTTCTACTACCGCTGCGCCGAGGTCGCCTATGGCGGCGAGGACGGTGTGATCCGCGCCGAGGCCGCGCCGCTCGAGCCAGACGCCGGTCTGCGTACCGTCGTGCTGCAATACCTGAAGGGGCCCGCCTCGCCGGAGCTGCGCACTCCCCTGCCCGCAGACTGGGCACTGGAGTCCATTGGCCTGACCGAGGGCACGGCGGAGCTGGTCTTTTCCGGCATACCGTGCCGGAGCCTCGACCGCACCATTCTCAACGCCTGCCTTGCCCGGACGCTCCTGCAGCTGCCCGGCGTGCAGCGCGTGAGCATTCTGCGCAGCGGCGACGGCGCGGCCGATGTGCTGGCCGCCAAGGATATCCTGCTGCGTGACAACGGCATGGAGGAGCAGGAGGAGGAGCTCGTGCTCTATGTGCCGGACGAGGCGCAGCGCTACCTCGTGCGCGAAACGCAGACCGTCGCCGCCATGAATGCGGCCGACCGGCCCGCGGAGATCGTGCGCCGCCTGCTGGCCCTGCCGGAAAGCGAGAGCGCCATTCCCGAGGGCACGGCACTGCGCAGCGTCAGTGTAGAAAACGGCGTTTGCACCGTCGATCTCTCCTCGCAGTTCCTGACGGGGATGCCGCGCAGCTGGAACACGGAGCGGCTGGCCGTCTACGCCATTGTGAATTCTCTGACAGAGCTGCCGCAGATTCAGACCGTGGATCTCTGGATCGCGGGCGCACCCTTGGAGCGGCTGTATGTGCTGGAGCTGGAGAACGGCCTTGCACGCGACGAGCGCATGATCTATGTGCCTGCACTGGACGGAACGCTGGACGTCACGCTCAGCCTGACCTGCGACACGATGCCGCTGCTGGCGCAGGTGCCGATGCAGCTCACGCTCGCTGAGGGCGTCAGCAGCGTGCAGTGTGTGCTGGAGGCCCTGCTGGCGCTCGAGGGCGAAAACGGACTGGAAAACTCCATCCCGCAGGGCACGAAAATTCTGTCCCTCAAGCTGGCAGGCGGCGTGTGCACGCTCGACCTGACGGCCGAATTTCTCGAAGGCTGCCGCACGGCCGAGCAGGAACGCATGGCCGTGCGCGAGATCGTCGCTTCGCTGAGCGCCCTGCCGGAGGTCGAGACCGTTGACCTGCTGGTCGAGGGTCTCGAGCCAAATTACCGCGACGACTCCCTGCAGGCCGTACACACGGCACGCAACTACTGGTTTGTTTCCTGATAAAATTACCGCCCGCGCATCCGCTTCGACAAACGGCGCGCGGGCAGTGCTTTATACTAAACGCACACGGGTTCCGTGTGCGTTATTTTTTTTGCTGGAGGCGAACCATACCAATGAATCTGACGAGCTATGTGCAGGACAGGCAGCTGACGATCGCTCTGCGGGGCGAGATCGACCACCATGCCGCCCGGGAAATCATGCAGGCGCTGTCAGCCAAGATCGATCTCTACCTTCCCCTTCGCTGCATTCTGGACTTCCGCGATGTGACATTCATGGATTCCAGCGGGATCGCCGTGGTCATCCATACGCTGCGCCGCATGAACACGCTGCAGGGCCGCCTGCTGCTGCAGAACATCCCGCCCCAGCCCTATAAGGTGCTGCGCGCGGCGGGCATCGAAAAAATCACGGAGATCAGGGAGGAATGCAACCGATGAAGAGCGAAAACTACATGAATCTGGAATTTCCCAGCCGCTCGGCCAATGAGGCCTTTGCGCGCTCTGCCATTGCCTGCTTTGCCGCGCAGCTCGACCCGACGCTCGACGAGCTGGGCGACATCAAGACGGCCGTGTCCGAGGCCGTGACGAACTGCATCGTCCACGCCTACCCCGAGACGATCGGGCCGGTCATCCTGCGGGCACGGCTGCTGCCGGACAATGTGCTGGACATTATGGTCAAGGACCGCGGCTGCGGCATCGCGGACCTTGAGCAGGCCTGCCGTCCCATGTTCACGACCGGTGGAGAGGAGCGCTCCGGCATGGGCATTACCATCATGGAAAGCTTTATGACCGAGTTCCGCATCAGCTCCGTGCCCGGCAAGGGTACGACCGTCCATATGAAGCGCCGGATTGTACGCCGGGGTGGAAAAAAATGAATCAGGAGGAGCTGCTCATCCGCGCCCGCGACGGAGACCGCGAGGCGGGAGAGGCGCTGATTCAGGCGAATTCCGGCCTCGTTTGGTCCGTCGCGCGGCGATTTTTCGGGCGCGGCGTCGACCCGGACGACCTGTATCAGCTCGGCTGCCTCGGCTTTCTCAAGGCCGTGGCCGGGTTCGACCTGAGCTACGGCACGCAGTTTTCCACCTATGCCGTGCCGAAGATCGCGGGCGAGATCCGCCGCTTTCTGCGGGACGACGGCACCATCAAGGTCAGCCGCAGCCTGAAGGAACGCGCCGCCCTCATCCGCACCGCGCGTCAGCGGCTGACCGGCACGCTCGGCCGCGAGCCAACGCTGGCAGAGCTGAGCGAGGCCACGGCCCTGCAGCCGGAGGACATCGCCGTAGCCGAGACAGCCACCTGCGCGACGGAGTCCCTGCAGCGGCGCTCCGGCGAGGACGGCTTTGCGCTGGAGGACGTCCTGACCGAGGGAGAAATGGAGGAGAAAATATTGGAACGCATTGCGCTGCGCGAGGCGATCGCCCAGCTCACCGACCGCGAGCAGATGGTCATCCGCCTGCGCTATTTTCACGGCCTGACGCAGGACAAAACGGCCAAAATTCTCGGCGTTTCGCAGGTGCAGATCTCCCGCATCGAGAAAAAGGCTCTTGCGGCACTGCGTCAACACATCTAACGTTCATAAAATCTTAATCCGGGCGGCATTTCCTTTTTCGGCCTTCTGTGCTATAATCAGGCGTGCATTTTGAGTTCGAAAGAGGAAGTGCCGCCTATGCTGCATCTGCTGCCCAAAATTTTTGCCGCCATCGGCGCCCTGCTCGGCGCGATGAGCTGCTATTATACCGTCTACGCCATCGTCGGTCTGTTCGCCACACGGCGCTTTGCACCCGCACGGCGGCAGCACCGCTATGCCATCGTCATTGCAGCCCGCAACGAAGAGGCCGTCATCGGCCGTCTGCTCGAGAGCATCCGCCTGCAGGACTACCCGTCGGAGCTGCTCACGGTCTTTGTCGTGGCCGACAACTGCACGGACGGGACGGCGCAGGCGGCGCGCAGCGGCGGTGCGGTCTGCTATGAGCGCTGCGACCCGGACCACCGCACAAAGGGCTACGCGCTGGAATATCTGTTCTCCTGCATCGCGCGGGACTACGGAACGGATGCCTTTGAGGGCTATTTTGTATTTGACGCAGACAATCTGCTCAACCGTGACTATGTCTCGCGCATGAACGAGGCCTTTGACGCAGGCGAGCGCATCGTAACGTCCTGCCGTGCCAGCAAGAATTTCGGCGACAACTGGATCTCTGCATCCTATGCCCTGCACTGGCTGCGAACCGTACGCATGGAACACCGCGCGCGCTCTGTGTTCGGACTGGCCACGCGCATTCAGGGCACCGGCTTCCTGTTTGCCTCTAAGCTGGTCAAAAACGGCTGGCACTACACCTCGCTGACGGAGGACCGCGCCTTTACGGCCGACGCCGTCGCTGCAGGCTATCCCATCTCCTACTGCGATGCAGCCGTGTTCTATGACGAGCAACCCGTCTCCCTGCGCATCGCGCTGCGCCAGCGCATCCGCTGGGCCAAGGGCCACCTGCAGGCCTTTGCCGAGACGGGCTGGCCGCTGTGGAAGCATGTGTTCACGTCGCACGACGCCCCGACGGCCTTCATGTCCTACGACATGTTCCTGCTCGTCTGCCCCCGCGCGCTGTGGAGCATCTTCACCTACGCCGCCCGGCTGCTGTGCGCCCTTGCACTGTGGCTGTTCACAAAGGAGAGCTTCGGCGTGGTCGGCGCGGCGCTGCTGGCATGGGCCGCCGGCTTCGGGAAGCGCTGGCTGCGGAACGCGGTCATCGCACTCTATGTCTTCCTGACGGAGCGGCGGCACATGCCCGCCCTGCCATGGTACCGAAAGCTCTGGTTCGCCGTGACGTTCCCGCTGTTCGACGTCATCGGCCGCATCAGCACGGTCATCGCGCTGTTCTCCCATGTGGACTGGAAGCCGATCCCGCACGACTGCGCCGCCGGGATCGACGAGATGCAGGCAGCAAAAACAGCCATCTCGTAATGAGACGGCTGTTTTGTTATTCCGATTCCTGACCGGACATTACTGTTTCTTCACGCTGCAGACGAAGTTCCAGCTGTCGCGGCACATATCGGCCACGGTCTTCTCGGCCTTCCAACCGAGGACGGTCTCCGCCTTGTGCGTGTCCGCCCACATCTGGGGCAGGTCGCCCTCACGGCGCGGGCCGATGACATAGGGCACGTTCACGCCGGTGGCCTCCATAAACGTGTTCACCAGCTCCAGCACGCTCACGGCGTGGCCGGTGCCCAGATTGAAGGCCTCCGCGCCCGTGTGCTCCATGGCATAGTCGATGGCCTTGAGATGGCCCTTGGCCAGATCGACGACATGCAGATAGTCGCGGCGGCAGGTGCCGTCCGGCGTGGGATAGTCGTCGCCGAAGATCGTCAGCTTGTCCAGCTGACCGGCCGCCACGCGGGCGATATAGGGCATGAGATTGTTCGGGATGCCGTTCGGATCGTCGCCGAGCAGGCCTGAGGGATGGCCGCCGATGGGGTTGAAATAGCGCAGCAGCACGGCTGTGAAGCCCGGCGTTGCGGTGCAGTAGTCGCGCAGGATCTGCTCGATCATGACCTTCGTCCAGCCATAGGGATTCGTTGCAACATAGGTGGGCATCGTTTCGACATAGGGAATGGCGTTGTCCGGGCCATAGACCGTCGCGGAGGACGAGAACACGAAGCGCGTGCAGCCCGCCTGCGCCATTTCCTCGAGCAGGGCCAGCGTGGAATCCAGATTGTTGCGGTAATAGGCCAGCGGGATATGGCAGCTCTCGCCGACCGCCTTGAAGCCCGCAAAATGCACGACGGCATCGATGCGGTGCGCCGTGAAGATCTCATGCAGGACGGCGCGGTCCTTCGCATCCGCCTGATAGAACGCGGGGCGCTTGCCCGTGATGGTCTCGATCTTGTCGATGACCGTACCGGACGCATTGGACAGGTCGTCCAGAATGACGACGTCGTGGCCCGCCTCAAGCAGCTCGACGCAGGTGTGGCTGCCGATGAAGCCCGCGCCGCCGGTTACCAGAATTTTCATAACGATCCCTCCTGATCTGCAGTGCCGAGGAAGCGGCGGAATGCCGCCCGCCCGGCTTCATTTCGTTTGAAGACGCCCGCGTCTTCCAGCACCTGCGCAAACACTGCGCCGACCTCCCGGCGCAGAATGTCCGCCGTGTTTTCCGGTGTGAACGTGTAACGCGTTTTCAGCTCTTCGACCCAGTCAGCATGCTTGCCGAGGGTCTCGTCTGCGCGGATGTCCGCGCCGGACAGGATGGCCTGCTCCAGTGCGGCCAGCTCGCCCTTCAGACGGGCGGGCAGAACGGCAAGGCCCATGACCTCGATGAGGCCGATGTTCTCTTTTTTGATATGGTGCAGGGCCGCATGCGGGTGGAAGACGCCGAGCGGATGCTCCGGCGTTGTGATGTTGTTGCGCAGGACGAGGTCCAGCTCATAGTCTACGCCGCGGCGGCGGGCAATGGGTGTTATGGTGTTGTGCGGCTCGCCGTCCGTCTCGGCAAAGACGAAGGCGCTCTCGTCCGTGTAGCCGCGCCATGCGCGCAGGATACGGTCGGCCAGCTCCACAAGGCGGTCTCTGTCCGGGCCGGTCAGGCGCAGAACGGACATCGGCCACTTGACGATGCCTGCGCGGATATCGTCAAAGCCGCGAAAGCGGACAGGCTCCTCGACAGGCGCGCGCTCCATGGCAAATGTGTAGTGCCCACCCTGGAAATGATCGTGGCTCAGGATGGAGCCACCGACGATGGGCAGGTCGGCGTTCGAGCCGACAAAGTAGTGCGGGAACTGGCCGACGAAGTCCAGCAGCTTGCGGAAGGCCGCGCGGTCGATCTTCATCGGCGTATGCGTGCCGTTGAAGACGATGCAGTGCTCGTTATAATAGACATACGGCGAATACTGCAGATACCAGCCGCTGCCGTTGATCGTCACGGGAATGACGCGGTGGTTTTGGCGGGCCGGATGATTCATCCGTCCGGCATAGCCCTCGTTTTCGGCGCAGAGAGCGCACTTGGGATAGCCGGACTGCGGCGCGAGCTTGGCAGCCGCAATGGCGCGCGGGTCCTTCTCCGGCTTGGAGAGGTTGATCGTGATGTCCAGCGGACCGTAGGCGCTCTCGTAGACCCACTTCTGATCGCGCGCGATGCGGTCGCGGCGGATATAATTCGTGTTCTGGCTGAAGGCGTAGAACCAGTCCGTCGCCTGCTCCGGCGAAACGGCATACAGGCTGCGGAATTTGGCCCGCACCTCATGCGGCGCAGGTGTCAGCACGCCCATCAGCTTCGTATCGAACAGGTCGCGCGCCACGGAATTATCCTGTGCAACGCCGCGGGAAACGGCGTCCTCCGTCAGTTCGCGGAGCAGGTCTGCCAGCGGCAGCTCCGCCGGGGCGCAGTCAGGGTCGCAGCCGTCGAGCTGCAGGGCCTCAAGCAGACGGTTGCGCGCCCAGAGGCGGTCGTCCGCCTCGATAAGGCCGGTATCCTCCGCATAGTGGAGCACCCCGGCGATGCAGGCGTCAATCATGGCTGCACACCTCCGCCAGAATGCCGCCCTCCGGGCGGATGGACAGCACATGGCAGCTGCCCTCGCCCAGGACAGCCTCGATGCCGCTGCGGAACTCCTCGAGCTGTTCATTCGGCACGAAGGCCTGAATGGTGCCCGCAAAGCCGCCGCCGTGCACGCGGCATGCGCCATGGCCGCCCAGCAGGTGCTTGGCCAGCGCCAGCGCGAACGCGACCTCCTGACGGGCCGTGCGGCCCTCGGGGATCACATTCTGCAGATACATCCACGACGAATCGCCGGATTCCTTGACGTACTCAAGGAAGGCGGGGAAATTGTCGTTTTCGAGTGCACGCAGCTGCAGACGAACGCGCTTGTTGTCCTCATAGACATGAATCGCGCGCAGCACGGCGCGGTCCCCTGCCGCCTGCCGCACCTCGCCGAGGCGGGCGTAGAACTCGTCCTCCGGCACATCGCGCAGGGCCTCCTTGCCGAACACGCTGCACACGGCCTTCAGCTCGTTCGTGATGGCGGCGTAGCAGTCCGTCAGGTCGCTGTGGCTCGCGCCGGAATCGATGATGCACAGGCTGTAGCCGCAGGACGCGAAGTCAAAGGCGACGGGCTGGATCTTCGGATGGGCCGGATCGGCAAAATCGATGCCGATGATGTTGCCGACGGCGGAGGCCGTCTGATCCATCAAGCCGCAGGGTTTTCCGAAGTAGACGTTTTCGGCATACTGGCCGACCTGCGCGATCTCCGGAGCCGTCAGTCCGCAGCTGCCGAGGTGGTTCAGGATCACGCCGATGAGGACCTCGAACGCCGCCGAGGACGACAGGCCGCTGCCCGGCAGCACCGTGGAGGTCACATAGGCGTCAAAGGCCACGGGCGCATGGCCCAGCGCGGCGAACCGCGCGGCAATGCCGCGGATGAGGGCCTTCGTCGTGCCCGCCTCGGCGGGGACGGCCTCCAGCTCCGACAGGGAGACCTCGCAGAGGGGATAGCCCTCGGACAGCACGCGGATCGCGCCGCGCTCGCTGCGGGCGACCGCCGCCACGGTGTCGAGGTTCACGGCGCCCGCCAGCACGCAGCCGTGCTGATGGTCCGTGTGGTTGCCGCCGATCTCCGTGCGGCCGGGTGCGGAGAATACGAAGCCGGGCTTCGTGCCAAACTGATCTGTAAATCGCTTCTTGAGAGATTCGTACATCTGGATGACGCACCTTTCTGTGATTTCTTTTTGATCGCTTTTTATTACCGATATCTCTATTCTAGGGAAATATGTTGCGGATGCAATGGAATTTTCAAGCGCTGATATGGAAATTTGTTGCCTTTTGTGGTATTCTGGTACGGGAGGCGGGTATCATGGCAGTTTACTTCAAGAATTCCTATAAATCCGACGGCGCCGTTCTGCCGCTGTCGGTAAAAAATGTCGGGTTTCAGCAATGCACACCCGGCTACCGCTGGGGCGCGGGCGTGCGGGATCATTATCTCATCCACTACGTTGTCTCCGGCCGCGGGACGTTTACGGCGGCCGGGCGGGCCTTCCCCGTGCGCGCGGGCGAGGTCTTTCTCGTCTGGCCGAACGTCGTGGTGAGCTACGAGGCAGACGCGGAATCGCCGTGGGAATACTACTGGCTCGGCTTCAGCGGGCCGGATGCCGCCGCCCTGCTGGCGCGCACGGACCTGCGCCCGGACGCGCCCGTGCTGCACATCGACTTTGGGCGGACGTTCCAGCGCTACATCACCGCGATCTACGAGGCGCGCGGCCAGTCCGCGTGGAGCCGGACGCAGATGCTGGGCTATGCCTACCTGCTGCTCGGCAAGCTCATCGAGGGACGGGAAGGCCCAGAGGACCGTGGAGACGTCATCGACCGCGCGGCGGCCTATATCGAGAACAACTACGCCGAGCCCATCACCGTCGACGACATCGCCACCTTTGCCGGGGTGAGCCGCAGCTGGCTCTACCGCGGCTTCATGCAGCGCTTCGGCCGCTCCCCCACCGCCCTGCTGCGGGAGACCCGGCTGAAAACGGCGCGCACCCTGCTGCGCGGCACTACGATGCACATCTCCGAGATCGCGTGGTCCGTCGGCTACCCGGACGCGCTCTATTTCTCGCGCGTGTTTGCCGCCAGCGAGGGCTGCTCCCCGAGCGTCTACCGCGCCGGGCAGGAGCATACCTGATACAGAAAACGGGACCGCCGACGAGGCGATCCCGTTTTTTTGAAACTCAAAGCACTTTTGCCAAAAAATCCTGAAGCCGCGGGTTTTTCGGCGCGCCGAAGATCTGCTCCGGCGTGCCCTCCTCGACGAGCTTCCCCTGATCGAGGAAGAGCACGCGGTTTCCGACCTCGCGGGCAAAACCCATCTCATGCGTGACGACGACCATGGTCATGCCGGTGTGCGCCAGCTCCTTCATGACGTCGAGCACTTCGCCGACCATCTCGGGGTCGAGCGCGGAGGTCGGCTCGTCGAACAGCATGACCTCCGGCTCCATCATGAGTGCGCGCACGATGGCCACACGCTGCTTCTGGCCGCCGGAGAGCTGGATGGGATAGGCGTCAGCACGGTCCTCAAGGCCGACACGGCGCAGCAGCTGCAGGGCCTTTTCCGTGGCCATTTCGCGCGGCATACGGAGCACCTTTTCCGGCGCCAGCGTCATATTCTGCAGGATGGTCCGGTGTGGGAAGAGGTTGAAATGCTGGAAGACCATGCCCATCTTCTGGCGCAGCTGATCGATGTTGACCTTCTTTTGCGTGATATCGACGCCGTGGAACAGGATAGATCCGCTCGTCGGCGTCTCCAGCAGGTTCAGGCTGCGCAGGAACGTGCTCTTGCCGGAGCCGGAGGGGCCGATGGCCGCGATGACATCGCCCTGCCGGATATCGACGGAGATGCCGTCCAGCGCGCGGATGGCGTCCTTTTTGAAATACTTGCAGAGATTCTGCACGGAGATGATGACATTATCTGCGGTCGCCACGGCTCATTCTCCTTTCAAAATACTGGATGATCTTCGACGTCGGGAACGTCAGGCAGAAATACACGCAGGCAGCGATGATCAGCGGCTCGCCAATGGAGAACGTCGCGGACTTCACGGAGTTCACGGCGGACATGATCTCCTGCACGCCGATGGTATAGCAGATGGACGACTCCTTGATGATCGTCACGAACTCATTGGCGATGGCCGGGAGGATGTTCTTGATGGCCTGCGGCAGCACGATGGACTGCAGCGTCTGGCGGCGCGTCAGGCCGAGGCTGCGGGCGGCCTCCGACTGGCCGGGGTCGATGCTCTGGATACCGGCGCGGATGATCTCGCTGAGGTAGGCAGCGGAGTTCAGCGCCAGCGAAATGACGCCTGGCAGAAAGCGCTCAAAGCGAATGAAGCCGAACAGCTTGAACGACGGCAGCGATACGCCGCCGAACACAATGTAGTAGATGATAAACAGCTGCACGAGCATCGGCGTCGCACGGAACACCTCCACATAGATGGAAGCGAAAATGCTCAGAGGCTTAACGCGGCTCATACGCATCAACGCCAGAACGAGAGCCAGCAGAAAGCCAAACACGACCGTCAGGAACGACAGCGAGACGGTGCAGATCATGCCCTCCTTGAACATGGTCAGATATTTTAGGGCGGCGCGGAAGCCATTGACAGAAAGCAACGGGGGTCCCTCCTTTTTTATTTTGACAGACAGGCAGACTTCTCTCGCCTATCGGCGGGAGAAGTCTGCGATTTCCTTACTCTTTCAGATGCGTGCTTACCCCTGATTATCCAGCAGACCTTCGTAGGTATTGCCCTCGGCGAGCGTGTTGGCCTCGGCGACAAACTTGTCCATGGAGCCGTCCTCCTTGGCGGCGGCAATGGCGAGATTCACGGCTGCCAGCAGTGCGCCATTGTCCTTGCTCACACCGACGACGGAGCCCTCCTGCTCATAGGGGACGTCGAACTTGACACACAGCTCCGGATAGTTCTTGGCATAGGCCTCGGCAACGACCGTCTCGATGAACGCGCCGTCCAGCTTGCCGCTCAGCAGCTCGGCAATGATGTCCGTGACCTTCGAGAGCTCCACGATATCGGCGTCCGGCGTGTTCTCCTTGGCGAGGTCGGCCTGAATGGAGCCGAGCTGCGCGCCGATCTGGTACTCCGCCTTGTTGGCGTCGGCCAGCGTGGAGAAGGAATCCGCCTTGTCCTGCACGGTCACAAACGACTGGCCGCCAACATAGTAGATATCCGAGAAGTCCATCTTGTCCTCACGGGCGGGATCAGGTGAATAGCCGGAAAGTGCAAGATCGACCTTCTTCGCACTGAGCTCGCTGAGCGTACCGTCGAAGTCCATGGGGATGATCTCGAGCTCGAGGCCGAGATAATCGGCGATGTACTGCGCAAGCGCGATGTCGAAGCCCACAAGCGTCGGATTCTCGTTCTCATCGATGGAATAGAATTCATACGGCGCGAAGTCCGGACTGGTCGCGACGGTCAGCTTGCCGTCCGTGACAGTCTTCAGCAGAGGCTTCAGCTCCTCGATGGACATGGATGCATAATCGGTTTCATCTGCGTCTGCGCCCTTGCCGCAGCCCGCAAACAGAGACAGCGCCAGCGGACAAGCTCAGGCCTA
>BAAZ01000011.1_pt1 | contig 13794 bp, 17 predicted proteins | sample 270408 | NCBI WGS metagenome assembly BAAZ01 (sample SAMD00036529, study PRJNA27865) | human gut metagenome | isolation source: feces from healthy human sample F2-X, Child, Male
CCGGTAGCCTCATCTAAGCCACTATGCTGAATCTCAAATCCTTCTCTCTTATAAAAAGATATTGCCCGTGCGTTCTTTTGGTATACGTTCAAGTGCAACTTATTCCTTTTATCCTTTGCATAATTCAGCAGAATTTTACCTATACCCTGCGATTGCATTTCACCAGAAACAAAAATGCCCTCAATATATTCATCATTTAGCCCTAGGGTTAAACTTAACTACTATTTTTTCTTTGCGATATAAAATACATAACTGTAATAATCTACTACTAATCTAAAATAAAGCGATTATAAGCTATCCTTTTTCCTGTGTTTGTTTTAAAGTTTTCATCTATACACTTTTTTATCTTTTCCTGTTCTTTTTCTTTATCCATAACCGTTAAATTCTCAAGCAAATCAGCTTCCCATTGTATTTGAAAATCAAGTCCATCAATTTTAGATGGAGTATGATGGTTGCCTATTATAAAGCATATTCTATCAATATTTTTGTTATAGCCTACCTTTTTTAATATTTCTTTCGCTACTTCTGGTCCTTCCTTTTCTTGATAGACACCATCTATAGAACCGTATTTTTTTTGTGCTTCAACCGCACCAATATCATGTAGTATAGCAATAATACTGATGAATTCTTTTTCTTCCTCTCCGATATTTTCTCCTTTCATTATATCTTCTGCATTTTTCAAAACTTTGAGAGTATGCTCTATAGCCGAGAACGCTGTACCGCAGGGCGGTATCGGCAAGATAGAATTTCTCCTGCGTTTTCAGGATTTCCTTACCCTGCAAATCAAAGCGGGAGCAGCGGTGAAGCAGATACGCCTTTTCCAGCTTCTCCAAGTAGCTGTAAACCGTTTCGTTGTCCAGCGCACGGTGCTCCGCTTTCAGATAATCCGAAATGGATTTTGCAGAGAAGGTGTTGCCCACATTGTTGAAGGTGTACTTGACCACTCGTTCCAACTGGTCGATCTTTCTCACCTGATTGCGCTTGACAATATCCGAGAAGATCGTGGAGTTGTAAATATCCCGCACGATCGAGATAACGACAGACAGACCTCCATCATTCTCGCCGTACTCGGCATCCTGCCGATTGTGTGGCTCGGACTTCTCATTGCACCATCCGTTAAGGGTGGCTTGCCGGAGATACTGCCGAGTTTGATGAATGTGATGAGCGACCCGTTTCATATAGTGCTTTGCGAGGACAGTGTAAAAACTGTCCTCGTTTTGCTTCTCTGCTATGGAATGGGCATCGGCATCTATACCGCTTCCGGGAGCAAACTTTCCATCCGTCCAAGTAATGATACCTCGGCGGGTTGCACCGGATTTACTTGCAGTAATTTTCACGCTGTCAGAGGGTGCGGTAGCCGCCGTAATGGTGAGCTTGTTTCCGCTGACGCTGAATGAAATGCCATCCTCATTAGCGGAAAAGCTGTAATCGGAAAGCACACGGTTGTGGTCTGTCAGGGTAGCGGTGTAACTGCTGCCGTCCCATTCCAGCTCCACGCTCTGCGCTCTGTTCGGGTTTTTGGACATAAAGCTGGGAATGGCAGAGTGACGCTGTACGCTTGCTTCCATGCTGTTGTAGCAGCTGATGAACTGGCTATACAGAGGGTGTGCTGTGCTGACAACGCTTTTAACGGCATCATAACTGCCGGGACTGATATGATTGAAGTCCTCATCACGCTCACCGACTACGGTTTCCCAAATCAACACCTGCGTTGCCATTGCCTGTGCCAGCGTTGCGGCATCGCCGGCGTTCTGAGAGCGCCAGGAACCACTGATCGGTCCCGTATAGCCGTACTGCATTCGATTTTCAAGGTTCGTGAGGTTTTCGCCCTCACGAACCAACTGGGAAATTTATTTCGATTTGAACGAACCAAATTGGATTTTTTCAAAAAAATTTTTCTGACCGCCTTTCAGGGACAAAAAGCCCCTATCACATCACGAGGAGGTAATAGGGGCAGAAATAGAAAAAGCCCGCTGACCGAAATCAGCGGGCTTAAATCATATGAAATTATCGTATGCTATCGGAACTTGTCTGCAATCGCAAAATTCCAAACGCATTTTGGGCGTAAGCTCGGAGTAAATTGGCGTAAGTTGTGGCGTAAGCACCGACAATTTTAGGTCAATCAATAGAGCTTTGCGCCTGCCGGAATGTGAGGATCGACCATCAGCAAATGGAGCTTTTCCTCGCCGTTTTCGTGATGCACGGCTGAGATCAACATACCGCAGGAGTCGATACCCATCATCGCTCTCGGAGGCAGATTGGTGATTGCAATGCAGGTCTTACCGACCAGTTCTTCCGGCTCATAATATTCGTGAATACCACTCAAAATGACCCTATCTACGCCGGTTCCGTCGTCCAAAACGAACTTTAAGAGCTTTTTAGACTTCTTCACAGCTTCGCATTCCTTGACCTTTACGGCACGGAAATCACTCTTGGAGAAGGTGTCAAAATCGACCTGATCCTCAAACAAAGGCTCAATCTGAACATTGGAAAAATCAATTTTTTCTTCCACAACGGGAGCCGTCTGAGTAGCCTCCGCAGGAGCCGAAACTTCCTTGGAAACCTTCTTGTCAGAGTCCAACGGCTTCATTGTCGGGATAAGATTCCTCACATGGAATAGCTGTGTAGAAGCCCTGTTAATACTGTGCTTTGCTTACAGGTCACATTTTCCCGTGTGTGATAACTCTGTACATTTCCCTGCTGAAAGCATACACCATAGTGGTGCTCCAAGTGGTGTATGTGGTGCAACTCCAACCTTTCGCACCTCCGAAAGATTGTAGTTAATATTATAACAGTAGAATCTCAGAATTTCAATGGGTTTCAGGTCGTCCCGTAAGGAATCCAGAAAAAACTTCAATACTCTGCTTACATTCACTCTTTATATTGTGCCTGTCTAAAGCGTGGTTATAAACGGATATGCAAAGTTCAATCCCGTACTACGCCACGCCGTTAATCCTCTATCACAAGACAATTTACCTTTCCACTGAACGCTGTACAGGCATCTATGGCAATAATTCCGGGACCATAATAGGGAGAGAAGTCCGCATCTTCTCCAAACTCGGTCCCCTTGTGTTCGTATTTGCTATGGCCATACGAAGTATGCCAGTGTCCGCAAACAATGGTCTTATTCTCATCTGCGGTCTGTGCTGCATCCATGCCATTGAACCATCTTGCTTGATTCCATTGCTCACGGTCTGCTTCTCTCCAAGAAGAAATATAGCTGTAGCTTTTATCCCTGTTCGGAATGCTTGGTATCCAGCCATGCGTGAAAACATAGTGTTCCGTCTCAAAGTAATCAAGCATCGCTGGGATAATCTCTTTGTAAAACGGTGTGTCTTTCGCTGCATCGGAAAAATCATAATGGCGTATAGATGCCATCACTGGATCAAAGCCCGTCAACTGGAGTGCAGTATCATAAGTTCCGTTTGATTTGTGATAGCTATATGGCATCCCTGCATCCGTGGTCACAAGCTCCACAAATAGGTCCTCATGGTTTCCACGAATGAGAATTATCTTGTCTTGCTCCATCTGCTCCAATATGAACCGCTGAAGCTGTTTCGCCTCATACCCTCGATCAAATAAATCTCCGAGCATGATTAACTTATGAGGAGTTGTATCGGAAAAGAAGCCTGCCTTTTCCAAAGCAGACTTCATCTGCGTATAGTATCCGTGAACATCGGAGATAACATAGTAGCGCATAATCCCTTATTCTTCGCCTCTGTTTTCCTTGGATAGTCTGTCGGCCAGAATCAGCTCTTTCATCTTAAAGCAGAGCCATTCATCAATGGTCAGATCAAGCTCGGCAAGGGCAATCACCAGCCGCTTCAGCTCATTCTTATCAATTCCAAAGTCAATGCTAATTGTATCGTAGTTCTTCGGAAGCTGCAAGATATATCGTGCCTCGTTGCGTTCATATCGCCTGAGTAATTCAGGCTGATCCTCAAAAAACTCTCTGACGAAATCGTTCATGACTGCGCCATCCCTTTTTGTGTACGAAGACTGACGCCCTCAACTAACGAGAATACTGCTGTATTCTTCTCTTCCAGAAACTCGCCGGATAAAACATATGTCTTTGAAGTGTCCATCTGGTTTGTCCGCATGATTCCATGAACAAATTGCTTGCTGTTGATCCTCATGACGCATCTGTGATCGGTGAACAGTTTCAGCGGAACTCGGAAAGCCATCACATCATCCTCATCACAGGGGAAAACGCTCAAAGAATCATGGTTGTCTGAAATTTTAATTGAGACATGGCTCGGCTTTCCCAAGGCTTTTATAACGCCCTTGCCGATACTGATACAGCAGCGAGCGCCTTGCAGCGTCATTTCGATTGGATACATTCTATCCTCATTCGTTGTTTCGGACATCATCGTCGCCTCCATTTCCAATAATCGTGCCAAACAAAGTCTCCCGCTTTCTCTCCTGCTCCTGCATACTGAGGGAAGCAGCCAGCTCTTCAGAAACCGTAGCGGGAACAGCGCCACCGCTGGTATCCATGTATCCGGATAATGATTCGAAGCTGCTTCGTTGCTGAAGGGCTTCATAATCAGAATAGCTTCTGCCCAACTTCATGCGGATCTCATCAGGATAGTATTTAACAATGCGTTTCTTCATTTTGCCGGTGTGCTTGTCAAAGTACTCCTCCGGCAGCGGATCAAACATAACAGCGGATGCAAGATCAAATACCAGAACCAGCCCTCGCTCAGAATTGGCAAGCCGTCCATAGATCTTGTACCGACACTCCTTGTTCCAGTTCATCATCTTATAAATGCTTTGGACATATTCCGGGCAGGATATAGAACGGTTGACCCACTTATCTTTCTTTAGTCTTGCCCATTCAATCGAAGAGATTTCTTCTTCCGCACAGATGGCCACAACCATTCGCTTTTTATTCTCACTGAGCATAGGAAGGACGTGCTGTACTCCCTCAAACAGCCGGATCGCTGACATACTAAATTCCATTCTGTTTGCACGAATACTCACTGCTGGCTTCTTGATCATGGAGAAGAACATTTTGGGCGGAACGACATAGTCATCGAGAGATTCAAACTCGATGGCATTTTTCTTGCCCAGTCGTTCTTGAACCAGTTGATGAATCAGCTCCTGTTCCTTGGGCGTGTACCCTTCGGTTTTATCTCCCGTTATCGAGCTTTCTGCATCAGCGAGAAAGGAAAAATTATCGTTATCCATATTGTCCTCCGGTTACATTGCCTCATAGATTTGTTCTAATTCATCTTCAAGCTCTCCGTGTGTAGGGATTACTCCTATAAAAGGGTTCACTACTTTTGTACCATGGTTGCGAATATCTGCTGAAGACACCGCATCAAGGACACGCCCTCGTTGCTGTTTGATCTCATAACTGACACCAACTTGTTCCTGCCAGTTCTCAGGGTAAGCGATTCCTGCCACCAAACCAGCCGCACCGTCACACTCGCTTTCCTTATAGGGAATGTACTTTACGGTTGAATCTGAGGTGTCCATAGCATCAAGGTGCTTTTTATCCTTTCCAACCAAGATCTGCGGTTCATCAAGAAAAAAGAAAATGATCCTTTCGCCCCCTCTGACACGGGTCACACCTCTGAATCTGAATTTATACTTTCTCATCCAATCGAGCTTATCATAGACGGCGTTTGAGAATGCGGAAGTACATAGTTGAATACCCGACTTTTTCGTTTCGTCCCATAGCACCGCATTGGGGTTTGTGGCATTGCAGCTTCGTACTGCGATTACTTCCAGTACCGGGTGGTACAAGAACTCTACATATTTCTGCTGCCCAAGTTTTTCCCAACAGACCGCATTCAATTTCATACTTCTTTGCGAAAATGTAAGCTGCGGATCACTACGGGTCATGAACATGACACCGGGTGCAACCCGGTAATCATTCAGCGTCATGGAAACGACATTGCTGTGTGTTCTGCCGTTCATGATATTTGCCCGACGCTGAAGCTCGCAAAACTCATCCTCGTTGTAAACTTGGCGTGAAATATCCTGAAAAGCCCGATTGTCGATGCCGCTCCATGTCGGGGAGATACTGACGAAGCCTTTCAGTGCTCCACTATCGATCACATAAACATCCGGGACACTTCCAAACTTGTATCGGCTGGCTCGCATCATATGTGCTGCTCTTGCAATTTCAGGAGATACAATTCCCTCATGGTAATGGGGGATGTAGGCTCCTTCTCTCAGACCATCGTTTTTCGCCGTCACTTTTTCCTTATAGTCAATGACGACCCTTTTCCGAACCTCAAGATCACCCCAACGCCGTTCGTTCTCCATAATTGCCTTCACCATTGAGGCTGTCCATTCGGTTCGTCCCCGAAGTGTTGGTCGTTGCTTATCCGTCAACACCTCTGCGATTTCTTCCGCTGTGTACCCACACAGCGTAGCAAGGAAAATATACTTAACCGTCTTCGCCTCTTCTTCCTCGATGATGAAACCGCCCTCTATTGTGTGCCGTAAACCGAGCAGATCGGATAGTGGAAACTGTCCAGTGCAGATTCTTTGATCATAGGATAGGATCATGCGGCGACTTTTATTGCCGGATTCCCACTCTGCAAAAAGGCCTTGCATCTGGAGCCTTTCGTTGATGTTCGGGTCCAGCGTATAAAGGTCCTCCGTTTCAAAATACACGCCGACCGGGTTTGACGGATTCGTCGTTCTTAGTTTCCGCACTTCCTCAATCAGGTCAGAGATGTTACGGGCAAAACGAGACACACTGGCACAAACGATCAAATCCATTTTCTTCTTCGACGCATCTTCCAGCATTCGTTTGAACTCTGGACGCCATTTTTTCGATGTGCCGGATTTGCCCTCGTCACTGTATATTTCCGCCAGATCCCAGTTGGGCGTTTTGGCAATCTTCTCTGTATAGTACTTTGTTTGGTTTTCGATGGAGGAGACCTGCTCTTTGCTCTTCGTACTCACACGGGCATAAACTGCAACACGCTTATGCTCTGCATCTCGAATGGTAGGCGTTGGTTTTGCTGGACGGAAAATAGTCTGCGGCGGAACCGTATAATGCTGGATTCTCTTCTTCGTTTCATACCGGTAATATTCTCGGTCAGCATCCTGCGGACGCCACACCGGAAGCCGCTGGTCTACGATTTCTTGCTCATCGCCTCGGATTTCCGATTCCTTGTTTTCATCCTTTGCCATATCCTTATCCGTCCTCCCGTAAGTTTGTGATGGCAGAAACCACTCCATTCAACCACTTCTGGTGGTCAGGCGGATTCAGATAAATGTAGTCTTCAGCCATTTTTATCAGTGCCTCACGCTGCTTGTCTGCGTTGAGAATCGTGTTGATGTTGAACTGGTCATCGTCGGTTATGATGTCTACCCGTTCTTTCAGATTAAAGATGAAATGGAGCCAGTAGCAGAACTCTCGTGTGTTTGCACTCAAATATCCTTTGGTTTCTGCAAAAATCAGATTCACTTTTCCATCTGCACAATCCCGCATAAGCCGCAGCATCTCAGGACGCTTGGCCGTTTCTTTATAACCGGTGATGTCGATATAAACATCCACGAGTGTGCCATCCTCAAAATCACCAAACCGTCTTTCAATCGCATTTCGATGAAAGGCTCTTATCTCACGCTCATTGCGCAGATTCAGTTTTGCCCGCTTTACATAGCCACCGATTCGGAAAATCCGCTCTGTATCTGTGCTCACACTCATCGTCTTTGCTTCTTTCCTTCGTTCCAAACATAATCCACGAAGATATCCCAGTTGTTCATGACCTGCATATAGACATCGACCTTGATTTCCTTCGTGCCCCGATCTCCGCACCAAGGTCCGATGACAACTTCCCATTCACATTTACTGCAGTAATAGTAGAAAAGAGAACGGCGCAGCTCCTCAGCGAATGCTTCTTTCTCTGTGCATTTCAGCAAGAGCTTCCGTACTTCTTCTCTGAATCTCCCATGTTCAAATATGTTAAATGGCCGAATCTCATGCCCACTCATACTGTGATAGTAGGCTTTCCAAACCAAGTTCTCCATCATCTCATCTCCCGGTAAACATCATTGGTTATTTGGGTTTTGGCAAACTCCAGTACCAACTTCCGCCAGAACGGTAAGTTGTGACTTGGAGTTCTTTTTTTGCTTTCTCAACAGTACGGCTTCCAACGCCTATATCAGCAAGGCCGGCATATACTTCTTTTGCCGGACGATCCTCATGCTCCAAAAGCTGAACCAGTTTTGCACGAGCTCGCTCCCGCTTGGTTGTTTTTACTGTGATGCTGTCCATGAGTTCTGCGGTATTCAGATCATATTTGCCGTGCCATACGATTCCGCCATGCTCTTTGAACGAGAAAGCAATTGCAGGTCCTTCCGGAGCAAGGCTCGACTTTATAGGATACATATATCGGATATCAGGGCGGCTTTCATCTCTTGAAATCATGAGCACACTCCGTGCAATGGCAGCAATGTCGATAGAGCCAAGCCCTCGATACAATGTTTTGGCACCGTTGCCTTTGTTCATGTGCCCGATGAGAATCACAGCGCATTTATTACGGTCTGCAATATTTGCCAGCTTCCGCAGAACAGAGCGCATCTTGGTGGCACTCTGCATATCTGCATCAGGCGGGATAAATGCCTGAATGGGGTCGATAATAAATACACTGGCGTGTGTGTCCTTGATCGCTGTTTCGATTCGACCGTCCTCCAGTGTCAATGCAATGTCGTTGTCTATGATATAAGCTACTCGTTCACAATCCGCTCCGGCCTGCTGGAGACGGGGCTTTATTGTATCTGCAATACCGTCTTCAGCACACTGATAGATCGCAACACGCTTTCCTTTAGCAGGAACACCATCCGGCATAGGCTGTCCTGTCGTAATTCTTGCTACGACATTCAACGCAAATGTAGATTTACCCTCACCGGGATCGCCTTGGAGCACCGTCAGCTTCCCGAGCGGTATATAGGGATACCATAGCCATTCAACCGGCTCAGTTCGGACATTTGCGTAGTATTGGTAAACGGAACCTTCCATTCTAACCTCGCACATTTCTCAAAGCAGATAGGGATCATAAGTCACTACTATTATTATAAGGTGGTGACACATCTGCTTCCATCGCCGTTTCGGCAATAACCGCTTTTCACTGAGCCATTTTGGCAAAAACGGTGTCCAAGCTCGCACTTTTCCTGCTTTTAACCTCGCAAAAGGGATGCTCACAAAAGTGCGTGCTGCCTTGCGACCTTAAAAGAAAGAGCACCGCTTGCACGGTGCCCTTTCAAGATACAGAGGGCAAAGCTTCTGTCACTTTGCACCTCTCTGTTTAGATTTTCTTATTCACTGTATGCAGCTCTAACAAGGCAATTGCATCCTGTCTGGCTCGTTCGTCCGCCTGACGCATAGCGCTTATCATTGCAGCTTCTTTTTCGGTTATGCTCGTGTCAATGACCCCATCATTTCCAATTAGATAATCAACAGAAACGCTGTACAGTTTGGACAGCTTCAGAAGAATATCGATGGATGGCTCTCGTTTGCCATTCTCATAACGGCTGTAAACAGATGGCAAGCAGCTCAGATAGTCTGATACCTCTTGCACTTTGAGTCTGCGACTGACTCGTATTTCTTTTAGGTTCATGTATTCCTCCGCATTCCGAGATGGTGCGAAGTGACACGAAGCATTTACCCCTACGGAATATGATACTACCAAAACGGTATCTGGTCAACGAGCTATTTACCGATACGGTAGTACATTGCATTCCGTTCCGGTAGTATAATTTAATATAGTATATTGGAAGGAGGTCGTGCCTGTGAACATCAAGGATATTCGCACTCGCAAGGGTCTTACACAGGCAGAAGTGGCCTCCGCATTGGGCGTATCCTCCGTGGTTTACTCCCGTTATGAAACCGGCTCCAGGCAGCCTTCCATTGACATTCTGATCCAACTGGCAGATATTTTTGGCGTAACGGTTGACTACCTGCTGGGAAGGCAGGACATCGAGGACTCTACACTGTCTGAATATGAACTCAGCTTGTTGATCGCATCACGAAAAGCTGATGAGCGAGCAAAGCAAGACGCACTCAATATGCTGCTTGCCCATGCAGTAAAAACGAATCAAAAGAACTAAGAGGAACTGCAAGTCGCAGTTCCTCTTTTTAGTTTCCATTGTTCTTTTGAGCAAAGTATAGCTTCCGAAGATGGGCAACATCCCTTTGACTATCCGAATTTATAAATAGGTTTGCCTTAGCGAAGGCTTGCTTGATTTCTGTGGCAAGCGCAATCGGGTCTTTCTGCCGTATCACAAATAACTGTATCCTTTTCGCTTTGCACAGGAAGTAAAGAACCTCCGCAACTTTGGCTTCTCTATCAGTGCCTTTTTGAGAAAAGGCAAACGCAAGCCGCAGTTCCGGGATAACCGCATCGATCCGTGCCCCAATCAGTTTTTCGTCGTCTGTGCGTGTCGCAAGCCCATATTGCTTTGCATACATCGTTACAAGCAGATATGGCAGCTCCTTAAGAAATGCTTTCTCGCAGTAGATGCAGCCAGCCCCTTCAACTGCACGGTGAAACACTTTATCCTTCCATTCATGCCCGCAAATGCCTTTCCACCAAACCGGGTACTGTGACAGTCTTGATATCTCTGTGGGCTTTCTTGTGTTTTTTGCCGCATTCCATTCCTTTGCCAGCTCCGGGTCTGTAGTTGCTAAATCGCTATAACCAGGCAACACAGCGTTCCTCGTGCATACTGGGCATTTTAACCCATGAACTTTGGATTTGATTACCGCCCTATACTCATGTCCGCAGGTACTGCACTTCCACCAGACATTTTTGGTGGAGCGCTCGTTGACATCCTCCGGCAATAATGTGTAGTTTTTTTGTGACCATTCCAATGCGAGCTGCGGATGGAGCGAAGCTAAATCATTGAATCCCTTCAGCAATTTTATTCCGCTGCAATAAGGGCATTTGCTTCCATAAGCCCGTGTAGATATGAGCGTAAACCACTCATGGCCCTGTTCGCATTTCCACCAAACTTTCCGATTTGCATAAGGCGTTACCTGTGTTGGCTTGAGCGGTGCGTTTCGGGGCGACCACTCCTTTGCAACCTGCGGCAGTACAGTTGCAAGGTCGTTAAATCCTTGAAGGACTGCGTTGTGCGAACAGTAGGGGCAACCGGCTCCCCTGACTCGATTTCGGATTTCTGCGCTCCACTCATGTCCGCAAGCTCCTATCCAAAGCACTTTCTTATGAGAGCCAACACCGATCTCTGTTGGTTGGATGGTATTCTTCGGCGACCATTCTTTCAGTAGTTCCGGTTTCAAACTCGCAAGGTCATTGATACCCGCAACGATTCTGGCGTTACTGCAAATCGGGCAATTCTCGCCGCTTGATCTTGCCTTTGCGCTGGCCTGCCACTCATGGCCACAACTGCCATACCACCAATATAGTTTTTTAGAACCATAGGGTACATCATCCGGTGAGATGCTGCCGTTTCTTTCTGACCATTCAGCTACAAGCCAAGGTTTCTTATTTGCCAAACTGTTTTCCATACTGTTGCCGCCCTTCCTGCGTACTGCTAACAGTATAAGAAAAACCTCAAAATAAGAGAAATGTGCAAAAAGAGAAATCCCCCTGCAATCGCAGATTTTGCGACCGCAAGGGGGGAGAGAACCATATTATACATTTGCCATTTGCTTGGCTCCGGTTTTCAAATATGTTTCAAAGGCTGTGATTTCTCGTTTCTTCAGGTCGTTCGTGACCGTCACATAAATATCGAGCGTGGTCGTTACATCGGCGTGACCAAGCACAGACTGCACGACCTTTACATTCAGACCGCTCTCGCACATTCTTGTAGCGAATGTATGCCGTAGCACATGGCACGAGAACTTAGGCAGAAGAACCGGATCGGAGTCTACGCCCCTTTTCTCAAGGACCTCGCTGTTACAATCGCGCATAATCCGTTGCAGAGCCTTATTCAGTGTGCCTTGATGCTGCACCTCGCCGTTCCGATTAACAAACACGAAGTCTGAATACCCCTCAATGTGGCTAACACTTTTCATTCCGCACTCCTCTTGGAACTCCTTTTCCATGAGAAATGCCTGCTTTACACCTTCGGTCATGGGGATTTCCCGAATACCGGCTTTTGTCTTAGGCGTATTGATGGAGAAGTAGCAGCCCTTTTCATCTCTGTGATTGTAGTACACCAGCGTATGGTTCACGCTGATGATGCCGTTTTCCGTATCCACATCGCACCAGCGCAAGCCGGTGATTTCCCCAACACGCATTCCGGTGTTCGCCATAATATAAAAGACAGGATACCAGTGCTGGTATTTGGGAGTTCTGGCCAGATAACCAAGAAACAGTTCTTCCTGCTCAAGGGTCAAAGCCTTTCTTTTCTCGATTTCCGAACCGTGCGCCATTTTGATTTCCCGAAGCATATTGGCCGCAGGGTTGCTACGAATCATATCGTCATCGACGGCTATCTGAAATACTTGGTGGACAATATTATGGATGACATCTACCGTAGACGGCTTCAGGACCTTATCGTCGATGAGCTGGTTATAGAATCGGCGCACATCCGATTTTTTCACCTGTACCAGCTTCTTCTTTCCGAAAGTTGGCTTCACAAACAGCTCATACATATAAATGTAGTTTTTCATGGTGCTGTCCTTGATGCCCCTTTTCAGTTGACACCAAAGCTCATATACATCATTCACCGTGACATTTTTGATATTGGCTTTAATGCCGTCATGCTGATCAACAAGAATCTGTTCCTCCTGCTCCCGGAGATCTTCCAATGTTGCAGCGTATATGGTATTACGTTTTCCGAGCTTGTCTGTCCAGCGGTACATATAGCTGCCGGTTTTTCTCTGTACCTCTCCGGTGCGTAGCCTGACATGGTGGCTATCAAAGCGAACGGTTGTCTGCCGCTTTTCTTTCTTTTGAAACTGCATAGTCTTCACTCCTTTGCTTTCGCTTTTCTCTTGGCACCATTAAGGATACATAGAGACATCTCGTTTTCCAATGTTGCGAATCAGCCTATATCAAGCAAATCGCATACTTGACTCATACAGAATAGGCCGACTCAAGGTATTCATCGAACTTTTTCCGCTTAATCATTCTTCGGTTTCCGACCCAGATAACATAGTTGCATTCGGGCTTATCGGTCATATCTCGCAGCTTCCTCACGCCGATACCGCTATATGCGGCAGCTTCTTCCAGACTAATGGTAATGCGCTCCCAAACAGGAACGAGATTTTCTTTTTCTGTTCGCGTCATTTATTCCGCCTCCTCGTGTTTCCGGAGATAGGTCACATATTCACTTCTGTTTCGGAACTTGTACCATCTCCAGTTGTATTCCTCCGATTTGAAAAACGCCTTACGGATCGCATCATAGAAATGCTGGATAGCTTTCATGTTGATACCGGGGGTCAGCACCAAGTCGCCGACTTTGATTGCAGCAAGGTCTTTGTGTTCTTTTCTCCACGGAGTATAGAGGAAGGGCTGTGACATCATACCGTTATAGATAGCCTCATCGATAGCTGTGTTGGGATTCAGCCACTTATATAAGCAGATGATCACTTCCTCGACTCGGACAGCGTTCAGGCCCTGCATATTCATCAGGTCGAAAACACGCATATCAAGGATCTGCTTCAGGGAACGGAAGCCCAAATCGCAAAAGTAATCAGCGATGACCCGATCATCTTTTTCGAGCCACTTTGTCGAGCTGGGGTTGATGTTTATTTTGCTATTCATGTGAATCACTCCTACCGGGTTTTATGAGATTGCCCTCTCACTTTCTCTTTGCCGAATTTTTTTGCGAGATTCCCACAGTTTTTTGCTCGTTTCC
>BAAZ01000060.1_pt1 | contig 13227 bp, 13 predicted proteins | sample 270408 | NCBI WGS metagenome assembly BAAZ01 (sample SAMD00036529, study PRJNA27865) | human gut metagenome | isolation source: feces from healthy human sample F2-X, Child, Male
TTGTCCAACGGAACCTCAGCGATCGGATGGCCGCGCGCATCAGCAAGATCACCGGGATCTGCGCTGCCGTGCTGGTGTTCTGCCTTGCGGTCTATGCACTCATCGCTCTTATCGTGCCGAACCTGATTGCAAGCATCGAGGAGCTGCTGCAGCCCGAAAAGCTCGAAAGCTATTATGCGACCATCAGCAAGTGGTTCCGCGGCATTTTCACGAACAGTGACATCCAGTCCTTCCTGGAAAAGACCGTCGGCGACCCGCTGGAAATGGTCATCGGCTGGCTGAAGAAGCTCGATTACAGCGTGATCGTCACGAGCCTGACGAGCTCGGTCTACAGCGTTGTGATGGTCATCTTCAATATCCTGCTTGGCATCGTCGCGGCCGTATATATCCTGATCTTTAAGGAAGAGCTCTGTGCGCAGGCCAAGAAGGTCACCGTGGCGGTCTTCAGTCGCCAGCATGCCGATCGCCTGCTGGAGCTGGCCCGCCGGACGAACAGCATCTTCGGCGGCTATGTTATGGGCAAGATCATCGACGCCGTGCTCGTCGGCGTCATCACCTACTTCGGCGTGCTGTTCATGGGCATGCCCTATGCGGCGCTCATCGGCACGATCGTCGGCGTGACGAACATCATTCCCTTCTTTGGCCCCTTCCTCGGTGCGGTGCCCTCGGCCCTGCTCCTGATGATCGACAAGCCCGTCAACGCCCTGTATTTCTGCATTTTCATTCTCATTCTGCAGCAGGTCGACGGCAACATCATCGAAAACCGCATTCTGGGTGAAAAGCTCGGCATTTCGGACTTCTGGGTGCTCGTTGCCATTCTGGTCTTCGGCGGTATCTTCGGCTTTGCCGGGATGCTTCTTGGCGTGCCGGTCTTTGCCGTGCTCTACACCGTCATCGGTGACCGCGTCAACAAGCGCCTTGCCCGTAAGCGCCATCCCCAGCAGACGAGTCTGTATTACACGATCCGCACCGTGGACGACCTGCCGCCTGTGACGGAGCCGAGCTACACGAGCGCTGCCGAGGAGCCTGCCTACGAAACACAGATCGACCCGGACGACGATATGGAGATCGACGATCCGGATTATGACGATATCCCCGGCTGAGCCGGAAAGGAGGAATCCATGGACGCATTTTTTGCCTCTGCCGCCGAATACTTTCAGGGAAGCGGCTCCGGCTTTGTCTCGGTGTTCTGCACCGTGTGGCGCTACCTTGCGCCGGTGCTGGCCGTGCTGCTGCTGTGGCGCTGTGCCCGGCCGCTGCTGAAATTCCGGCGGGAGCCGGAGACGTGGGCATGGCTCGTCATGCCGGACGGCAATCAGCTCCCTCTGACACACTGGGAGAATATCCTCGGCCGCGCGAAGGGCTGCGACATCGTCGTGGACTTCCCGACCGTTTCGCGCACGCACGCCGTCCTCACGCGCTATGATGACGGCAGCTGGTCCGTCACGGACATCGGCTCACGCGGCGCAGTCACGCTCAACGGCGAGCCGGTCCAGATGGCTGCCGTAAACTACGGCGATACCATCTCGCTCGGCGGCGTGGACATGGTGCTTGCACCCGTCACGCAGTCCGAGCTCGAGGAGCAGCTTGCCAGCCGCACGCGCCCGGCCCATCAGTCCTCCCCTGCGCTGACCCTGTTTCTGCTGACGGTCTTCCAGCTCCTGACGACGCTGCAGCTCTGGATGGGCGCGGAGGCTGAAACGGCCCAAACGATCGTGCTGAGCTTCCTCGGCCTGCTGGCCGTGGGCTGGCTGCTGTTTGCCGTGCTGCGTATGATGCGCCGCAGCGGCTACGAGGTGGAAACGCTGGCCTTTTTCCTCAGTACGCTCGGCTTTGCCGTCATCGCCTCGGATAATCCCGCCAATCTCACAAAGCAGCTCATCTGCCTGATCGGCGGTATTGTGATCTATCTTATCATCGGCTGGTCGCTGCGCGACCTGTCCCGCGCGAAGAAATTTCGCTATCTGGCCGCCGTCGGCGGCATGCTCCTGCTGCTCGTCAATCTGGTGTTCGGGCAGGAGAACAACGGCGCGCGCAACTGGATCTCGCTTGGCGGCATCTCGTTCCAGCCGTCCGAGCTGGTCAAGCTCTGCTTCCTCTATGTCGGTGCATCCACGATGGACCGCATCGTAACGAGGCGGAACCTGTTCCTGTTCATTGTCTATTCCGCCGCCATCTGCGGCTGCCTTGCCCTGATGAACGACTTTGGCACGGCGCTCATCTTCTTCGTCGCGTTCCTCGTCATCGCCTTCCTGCGTTCCGGCAGCTTCGCCACGGTCACGCTGGCCTGCGCGGCCACGGGCTTTGCAGGAGTTCTGGCCGTTCGCTTCCGGCCGCATATCCTGCGCCGCTTTGCAACATGGGGCCATGCGTGGGAATATGCCTCTGCGGGCGGCTACCAGCAGACGCGCGCGATGATGTGCATCGCCTCCGGCGGTCTGTTCGGCCTCGGCGCGGGCAACGGCTGGCTCAAATATGTGTTTGCGGCGGATACGGACCTCGTTTTTGCTTTCCTCTGTGAGGAATGGGGCCTGATCATCGGCCTATGCGCCGTTGCGGTCATCGTGATCCTTGCGGTGTTCACTGTTCGCTCGGCCAAGGTCGGCCGCAGCAGCTTCTATACCATTGCTGCCTGCGCCGCCGTGGCGATCCTGACTATCCAGACCATTCTGAACGTGTTCGGCACGATGGACCTGCTCCCACTGACCGGCGTGACGTTCCCGTTCCTTTCCAACGGCGGCTCGAGCATGCTGGCCTCGTGGGGCCTGATCGCCTTCCTCAAGGCGGCGGACACGCGCCAGAACGCCAGCTTCGCGGTCCGCACCGCAAAGGCAGAGGAGGTGGAGCCGCTTGAATAAGCTTGCAAAACGCGCGTGGTTCGCACTTGCGCTGGCGGGTGTGCTTTTGCTCGGCATGGGCGTGATCGTGGTGCGTTACTTCATCGATTCGCCGGACTGGGTCACGTTCCAGAACAGTCCCCATGTCTATACGGACGGCGTTATGAACAGCGGCAAGATCGTCGACCGCAGCGGCACCGTCGTGCTCGATGCCACGAACGGCAAGTCCTATGCCGACAGTGCCTCGCTGCGCCGCAGCATGCTGCACCTGCTCGGCGACCGTGAGGGCAATATCACGCCGTTCCTGCTGCAGGAATACGGTTCGGAGCTTGTCGGATTCGACCGCATCAACGGCACCTATTCCACCGGCAAGCGCGAGGGCCGGATGATGCTGACCGTAAGCGCAGACGTGCAGCGCACGGCGCTGGCCGCGCTGGACGGCCGCAAGGGAACCGTCGGCGTCTATAACTACAAGACGGGCGAAATTCTCTGCGCCGTCTCCTCCCCAACCTACGATCCGGACGATGTGCCGGATGTGGAGGGCAACCCCGAGACCTATGAGGGCGTGTATGTCAACCGCTTCCTGCATGCCACCTATACGCCTGGCTCCGTCTTCAAGCTCGTCACGGCTGCAGCCGCGCTGGATGAGATCCCGGATATCGGATCCCGGACGTTCACCTGCGAGGGCAGCGCCGTCATCGGCGGCGAGACCATCCAGTGCAACGGCGTGCACGGCACGCTGAACTTTGAAGAGGCGCTGGCCCATTCCTGCAACGTCGTTTTCGGCGAGATCGCAGCGGAGCTCGGCTCAAAGACGCTGATGCGCTATGCCGAGCAGGTCGGCGTCACGCGCCGCTATAGCTTTGACGGCACGACGACGGCCGCCGGAAGTTTTGATGTCTCCAATGCGGCGGAATCCGAGCTGGCATGGGCCGGCATCGGCCAGTATACGGACCAGATCAACCCCTGCCAGTATATGACCTACGTGGGCGCGATCGCAAACGGCGGCTCCGCCGCAGAGCCATTCCTCGTAAAGGAGGTCACATACGGCGACTCGGTCAAGTACAAGGCCTCCACAAGCTCCACAGGACGTCTGCTCGACAGCACGACGGCCGGCCGCCTTGCGGACATGATGCACAATGCCGTCGTCAACGTCTACGGCGAGTGGAACTTCGCCGGACTATACGCAGGCGGAAAGTCCGGCACGGCAGAAAACGGCGGCGGGAAGGCTGCCAACGCTGTCTTTGCAGGCTTCCTGCAGGACAGCGACTATCCCCTCGCCTTCATCGTCGTGGTCGAGGAGGGCGGCGGCGGCGCGTCGGTCTGCACGCCGATCCTCAGCCAGGTGCTCAGCGCCTGTGTGGTCGCCATGGACGCTGATTAAAAAAATTGCTCCGCAGGATGGGTAAATTCCTATCCTGCGGATTTCTTATACATTTTCGTTCATCCGGCGGGACAGCTCACCGAGGTGCTTGGAAAGATAGATGAGCTCCGGCGAGAGCTTCGTCAGCCTCCCGTTCTCCACGACGTAATTTTCGATCGTCACGGCGGAGAGGTCCATCATCCGCCGCAGCTCGTTCTGGATGTAGTGCATCTGCACGCAGTGCGGCGAGCGGTCGACCGTCGCAAAGCGCAGCGTGCGGATCTTGCCGGTGTAGAGCATGGCGCTGATCTTCGTGATGGCCATATTGATATGGGTCTGTTCGAGGCACAGCTCAAACACATGGCCGGACGATGCGCACAGCTGCGCAAAGCCCTCCGGCTCCATGTCCGGCAGGCAGCTGCCGACGATCAGCACCGATTCGCCGACGTCATAGACGTTTGTTTTCATCAGCTCTTTCATGATTTTCTCTCTCCCTTAATCCAAAACATCAAACAGCGCGCCGTCCAGCGTCAGCACATCGTCCATGGGAATGTCCGTTCCGTCCAGAAGGCGGATGCGGCGTGCAATGAGATCGATCTGCTTCACGATTCCGCTGACGGTCTCGTAGGCTCCACCGGATTTTCGTTCGTCCGGCCGGAACCGCGTCAGGCGGATCTCAGGGCGCTCGTCCAGATGCTCCGCCAGCAGACGGAAGCGCCGGTCCAGTGTGGCCAGCTCCGCCTCGGCCGGGACGATCCGTTCCTGCGTGAGGCGTGCGTTTTCCCGGATGGCTGCATCATAGCCGGTCAGGGCAGCAAACGGCGCGAACTGCGCCGCGCGGTCGGCCATTGGCATGGGCGGGTGCTTTTTGGAGACATGGTGCGGCAGGTGCAGGATCGCGTCATATTTTCCCGTCATGCTTGCCTCCTCATGCCTTGTGCCCGCCGATCCTGGCGTTTCGCTCGCGGGCCGTTGCGCCCTCCTCCAGACTCATGCCCTTGAGAATGGCATTTTTGCCGAATTTTTTCTTGATGGCCAGCGTCGCCTTCTGCAGCTTCTTTTCGCGCGCCAGCGCCGCCTGCTCCGCCTCGCGCCGGGCGTCCTCGGTGGCAAGATCGGTGAACAGGTCCAGCTGCTCCATCTCCTCCGGCTGCGCCTCGTCCTCCGGGACGATGTGCGCGGCGACGAGATACATGCGCCGGACGAGCAGCCCGCCGTCCACGATGCGGTCAAACAGGGCGGAGGCCGCTTCCATGATCCGCCGTGTGGAGGACGACGGTGCGTTAAGCTTCTGCGCGCCATGCGCGGCCTTCGGCACGCGCCGCCCGTAGCGGTCCTGCTCCACCGGGCCGGAATAGGCCGTGCGGCGGGCCGGGTCCGTCAGATTCTCAATATCATAGCCGACTGTCAGCACGACCTGGTCCGTCACGAGGCCCTTTTCCACCAGCTCCAGCGAGAGCTGATCCGCCATTTCCCGCAAAACGAGCCGGGCCTTTGCCGCCTCATAGGGGCAGCTCAGCACCTGACCGGAGCTCAGGCTGTTCTCGGATGGGCGGTAGGCCTTGATGGACGGGACGGTGCAGGGCTCCCAGCCCCACGCGTGGTCGATGAGCAGCTCCGCATTCTTGCCGAACAGGCGGTAGAGCAGCTCCTCGTTCTGCTCGGAGCACAGGGCAATGTCGCCCATCGTGAATATGCCGTGCGCCTCGAGCCTGCGGGCGATGCCGCGGCCGACGCGCCAGAAGTCCGTCAGCGGCCGGTGTGGCCAGAGCTCCCTGCGGAATTTCATTTCATTGAGCTCTGCGATGCGCACGCCGTTTTCATCAGCCGGGATGTGCTTTGCCACAATGTCCATGGCGACCTTGGCGAGGAACAGGTTCGTCCCGATGCCGGCCGTCGCCGTGATGCCGGTCGTTTCGAGTACGTCGCGGATGATGGTCTGTGCCAGCTCATGGGCGGTGCAGTCATAGGGATAGTCCGTCACATCGAGGAAGACCTCGTCGATGGAATAGACGACGATGTCTTCCGGTGCGATATATTTTCGGTAAATTTCGTAGATGCGGGTACTGTATTCCATATAATAGGCCATGCGCGGCGGCGCGATCACAAAGTCCACCGCCAGCGCAGGGTCGCGCTGCAGCGCGGAAAACTGATGCGAGCTGCCGGTCAGCGTTCTGCCCGGCGCGCGCGCCTGCCGCCAGGCGTTGACCTCGCGGACGCGCTGCCGCACCTCGAACAGCCGCCCGCGGCCGGAGATGCCATAGCTCTTGAGTGTCGGCGTGACGGCAAGGCAGATCGTCTTGTCCGTCCGCGACTCATCCGCCACAACGAGATTCGTGTTCAGCGGGTCCAGCCCCCGCTCGCGGCATTCCACGGAGGCATAGAACGATTTGAGATCAATGGCAAGATAGGTGCGCTGCTTCATCGTTTCCTCCCCGTCGTTTTCTGCTATTTTACCATATCGGCAAAGAGATTACAACACCAGCACAAAGAGCCGTGGCGAAACGCCACGGCTCGATGCATACATTAAAGTTCAATTCTCCTCCAGCAGGCCGAAGCCTGCTACGGCCGAGGCCGGGAGCGAGAAGACGATGGCGCCTGCGTCGCTGTCCGGCCCAGCCTTGCGCAGAATGGAGCGCATGATCTCGGCCTTCTGCCCCGCCGCAGAGACAATAAGAATGACCTCCTTCTCCGCCGCGATGGAGATGTTGTAGAATTTCGGCGCGCCCTTTGCGCCGGTCCCCTTGCCGTGAAGGACCGTGCCGCCTCTGGCCCCGGCTGCGCGTGCCGCGTTCATCACGGCGTCCGTGCCGCCCTCGTTTGCAATGGCGATGATCAGCTCATAGGCGCAGCTCAGGTCCGGCGTGTATTTCGGGCTTCTCCCGCCGTTCAGATATGCCACCGTATTTCCTCCTCCCACACTTTTGATCGGCACGGCGATGACGATGCCGTGCCCCGGCACGCCGATGTGCAGCCGCCGCTTCTGCGCCGCAATCAGCGCTGCCGTCTTTTCCGCGTCGGCGATCGTCAGTACAACGCGGCGTTCATTCGATTCAATGCCGAGCAGGTCGAGCATGCTCTGCACGGCCGTCCCGCGCCCATGGAGCGTGACGGTCAGCGGCAGGCCAAGCTCCCCGCACAGGTCCGTGAGGATCTCGAGCCGCTCCGGCGCGATGATGGAGATCACATAATTCATGCCGCATCCTCCCAAAGCTCCACAATATCGAAGTCGCCGTAGTGCTCCGGGGCCACGGCTGCGCGCTTTGCCCGGCGCTCATAGAGGAAGCCGACGGCCTGAATGGACAGCAGAGGCATCATTGCGACAAGGGCTACTACGCCGAAGGCGTCGCGCAGGATGTTGCCGCCGAGCGCGCTGCTTGCGCCCATGACGAACTGGAGCATGAATGTTGCCGTCATTGGGCCGGAGGCCACGCCGCCGGAGTCGAAGGCGATGGCCGTGTAGATGTCCGGCACGAAGAACGACAGCGCCAGCGCAATACCGTAGCCGGGCACGAGGAACCACAGAATGGAGATGCCGGTCAGCACGCGCAGCATGGAAAGTCCCATGGCCAGCGCAATGGCGACGGAGAGGCTGCGCTGGATGACCTTGCCGGGGATCGCGCCTGCGCTGACGCTCTCGATCTGCTTTTCCAGCACACCGACGGCAGGCTCGGCCGAGATAATGAACCAGCCAAGCACCATGGCGAGCGGAACGAGCAGCCAGTCGTGCACGGCCAGCTCTGCGCCCAGCTCCGCGCCGAGCGGCGAAAAGCCGACGTTCACGCCGGTGAGGAACAGGACAAGGCCAACATAGGTATAGAGAATGCCGATAAGAATCTTGGCAAGGCTGCGGCCCGGCAGGCGCAGCAGCGTGAGCTGAAACAGAAAGAAGATCGCCACGATCGGCAGCATGGAGATCGCCATTTCCTTGAGATAGAGCGGAATGGAGGCGAGGAACGCGCCGCCGATGGCAGTCGAGCTGCCGAATGAGGCCGAGCTGAGGTCGGCAACGGCGTCGCTGCCCTGATAGAAAAAGCCAAGGATCAGTACCGCGAGGATCGGCCCGACGGAGCACAGCGCCACAAGGCCGAAGCTGTCTGCCTCCGCGCGGCGGTCGCTTCGGATATTCGATACGCCGAGGCCCATGGCGAGGATGAACGGCACGGTCATTGGACCGGTCGTTACGCCGCCGGAGTCAAAGGCGATTCCGAGAAAATCGGGGTCTGAAAAGGCGGCCAGCAGGAAGATGAGCGCATAGCAGCCGATCAGCAGCCAGCGCAGGTTCGCGCCCGTGACGATGCGCAGCATGCACACGGCCATAAACAGGCCGACGCCCACGCCGACCGTCAGCAGGAGCACTGTGCTGCTGATGTGCGGCACGGTTTCGGCCAGCACCTGCAGGTCCGGTTCGGCCACGGTGATGGCAAAGCCGAGCGCGAAGCTCACGCCGAGGATGAGCGGCAGATTCTTTGTGCGCGTCAGCGCCGTGCCGATCTTGGTGCCGATGGGCGTCATGGACTGCTCCGCGCCGAGAGAGAACAGGCCCATGCCGACGACCAGCATCACACCGCCGATGAGAAAGCTCAGGAGCAGGTCCGGCTTCATCGGCGCGGCGGCCAGGCACAGCAGAACGACGATCAGAACGATCGGCAGCACACAGCGTGCCGATTCGGCGACCTTTTCTCGCACGGCAGAGCGGTCCTCCCGCCAGTCGATGGGTCTTTTCAAACGGTTCCTCCCTTCTCGAGCAGCTTGCGCTGCAGTCGGACATATTCCGCCGCCTCCTCCGGGCTGAGCGCCGACAGAAGGCCGGATACCTCATCCAGCACCGCGTCCAGCCGCTCCCGGATGCATGCAGCGCCGGCTTCCGTGAGGACGACGTCCACACGGCGCACATCGGCGGCATCCGGTGTGCGGACGATCCAGCCCTTGGCCTCCAGATGCTTCAGCAGGGCGGCGATGCGCGCGGAGCTGGCATACAGAGAGCGGCTCAGCTCGGACGGCCCGGCCGTTCCGCCATGGCGCAGAAGGAAGTGCAGGACAAAATATTCGCCGCCGGACAGCTCGTCCAGCCCGCGGACGGCAGGAAGATGGTGCAGCGCCGTCCGGAACGACAGCAGCTCGGCTGCAAGTGCGGAATAGTCCATGGTCTTTGTTGGTTCTCCTTATATTGCTAACACTATTAGCAATATAATACCATACCAAACCCGAAAAGGCAAGCCTTTTTCACCGCTGCAGCGACATTTGACTTTCCTCTGCCCATATGGTATACTAGCAGAGAAGAACCGGAGAATATATCGGTGGAGGAGGCCTTCCATGAAAAAATGCTTGCTTGCCCTTGCGCTGCTTTTTGCTGTCCTGCTGAGCGGCTGCGCCATCGTGCAGACGACGGATCTGGCCGATTACGGCAATACCGGCGGCGAGACCTGGCACGGCAGCGCCGTTTTTGACCTGCTCTCCAACCTGACCTCTACCGGCGATGCGGACGGTACGCAGAGCGCTGCGCCGCCGCGCATGCAGGAGCTCTTCCCGATCTTCCCGCCCGATGCGCTGCTGCAGCGTGCGCAGGACCGGGATTACCACCACCTCTATCGCTACACGCTCCTGCAGGACGAGCTGTTCACGCGCCTGTCCTGCCGCTATTCCGCCGCGGACTATCAGGCGGAGGTCGACCGCCTCGCGGCGCTCGGCGCAACCTATGACACGACGCTCTTCCGCCTGCCCGCCTATATCTGGATGCTCCACGACACGGACAACTCCGAATATGTCCTGCTGGAGGAATCCACGCGCACGATCCACTACATTGCCTGCCAGACGGACGAGCTGGCTGCCCTTGCCATGCCCGAGGGCTGGTATCCCGGCGAGTCGCTCCGGGCCATCCGCATCGCGCCGCCCGAGGGAAAGGAGAATGCATCATGACCTGCCCGCAGTGCGGCACCGAGAATGCCGCTGACGCCCGCCTCTGCCGCCATTGCGGCGCAACGCTGCCGGAGGGCCCGCAGCCCGTTCCCCTGCGCCTGCAGCATGTGGCTGCATCCCGCCTGTGTCTGCTCACGGCGGCGGTCTCCACGGCGGGCCTTGTCCTGTTCCTGCTGCTGACACTGCTGTTCCCCGCCATGCAGCACGGCTTCCACGAGCTTGCCGCTTCTGTCGGCGTTCTCCTGCCGAAGGACGGCCGACTGTTCGGCGGCGCGGCGTTTTTCTTCTTCCTGCCGTCCGCTGCCCTGTGCGCCGGTCTGTGGCTGGCATGGCGCGCGGCGCGGAAGGAAGAGCCTGTTCCGCTGACGGCCTATCGTGCGTTTCGTGCGGCTGCCTGGATGGAATTCGTGCTACTGACGGTCCTGTGCCTGCCGCTGCACCTATATCTCTTCCCCTTCCACCTGCCGGACTTTGCGCGGTCGCGCGTGCTGAGCGGCTATATCGGTCTGCTGGTCATCTGGGCGATCAGTCTGGTGTATTTCTGCGTGAGCCGCCGCTTTCTGCGGGCTCTCGGTTGGCGCACCCTGCGCGAAAAGCAGGGCACGGGTCCGTGCAGCGTGATGCTCGGCATCAATGTACTTCTTGCGCTTGCCATGGTGCTCGGCGCATTCTCCGGCCTTTTTTCGGAGAGCCTGTTCTCCGGCTTTTTCCCGCTGGCCTTCTTTGATGGCCTGTGCCGCGGCGGCGGGCGGCTGCTTGCCGTGCTGAGCCTGCTGGTGTGGGCGGCGATCCGGGTGCTGCTGGCTCTCCTGCTGCTCCGCCTGTGGCCGCTGCTGCAGAAGCCCGAAAAATGATTTGTCAAAATTGCGGTGTGAACGTTGTGTTTGCACCGCAATTTTTTCGCACGAAAACGGCATACTATATCCGAATCAAATGATCGGAGGAACGTTCATGGGAACGAATCACATGGGGCGGCAGAGCATCCGCTTTCCGCAGCCGCCGGTCGTGCGCGGCTTCGCCTCCGTCGCCGGAAAAAAGGAGCGCGAGGGGCCGCTCGGCGATCAGTTTACGGCAACGGTGCAGGATACGACATTCGGCGAAAAGAGCTGGGAGCGGGCCGAGCGCCGCATGCAGCAGATGACGCTGGAGCTGGCGCTGGAGAAGGCCGGGCTGACCGATGCGGATCTTGACGCGGCCTTTGCCGGGGACCTGCTGAATCAGTGCATCGGCTCGAGCTTCAGCCTGCGCAACCGCGGTGTGCCGACGCTGGGTCTTTACGGCGCGTGCTCGACGATGGCGGAGTCCCTGCTGCTTGCGGCTATGTCCGTCAGCGGGGGCTTCGCGCGCACGGCGCTGGCCATGACCTCGTCGCATTTCGCCTCATCCGAGCGGCAGTACCGCTTCCCGCTAGGCTATGGCGGGCAGCGCACGCCGACGTCGCAGTGGACGGTCACCGGCGCGGGCGCAGTCCTGCTCGGCGGCGGGGAGTGCGGCATCCGCATCACGGCCGCCACGATTGGCAGCATCGTCGACCGCGGCATCTGTGATGCGAACAACATGGGGGCGGCTATGGCCCCGGCAGCCTTTGCGACGCTGCGGGCACATTTTGACGACCTGCACTGTGCGCCGGAGGACTATGACGTGATCATCACAGGTGACCTTGGGAGGCTCGGCAGCGAAATTCTGCACGGACTTCTCGAGAAGGACGGCATCCACGCAGACGTGCAGGACTGCGGCGTGATGATCTTCGATACAAGGCGGCAGGACGTGCACTGCGGCGGCTCCGGCTGCGGGTGCAGCGCTTCCGTTCTTTGCGGACCGCTGCTTTCCCGGATGGAGCGTGGCGAGCTGCGCCGCCTGCTGTTCTGCGGAACGGGCGCGCTGCTCTCTCCGCTGTCCACCCAGCAGGGCGAGTCGATCCCTGCCGTCTGCCACGCCGTCGTTCTGGAAAGGAGCTGACATGGACTATCTCAAAGCATTTCTGGTCGGCGGCCTGCTGTGCGTCATCGGCCAGATCCTCATCGACCGAACGAAGCTGACACCGGCGCGCATTCTGGTCGCCTATGTTGTAGCGGGCGTCCTGCTTGGTGCCGTCGGGCTGTATGACAAGCTCGTCGATTTTGCGGGCGCGGGCGCGACCGTTCCGCTGACGGGCTTCGGCAATACGCTGGCCCGCGGCGTCAAAAAAGCAGTGGACGAGGACGGCGCGCTCGGTATCCTGACGGGCGGCCTGACTGCCTCTGCCGCCGGAATCACGGCCGCCGTGCTCTTCGGGCTGCTTGCCAGCTTCATTTTCAAGCCGAAGGATAAATGAAAGCGCAGCGGTTATACTAATGCCGCGGCAAAACCGCGAAATCAAAATTCAGGAGGCTTTTCCACCATGGAAAACCGCAATCAGAACCAGAAGCAGAATCAGAAGCAAAACCAGCAGAATCAACAGCAGAGCCAGCAGCAGAATCAGAACGAGAACCGCCGCTAAGCAGCAAAATGCCGCCGAGCCCATTCGGGTTCGGCGGCAATGTAATGTGCGCCCGGTGAGCGCACGTTCTATAGGGTGAAAGTCCCGAGTCCGCCCGGTAGCGGGAAGGGCTAGCCAAAGGCAAGGGTGTCCATCGTGAGGTGGAATCTGAAGAAAGCCGGATTTTGGGAGTTGAAAGGTCTCCCAATGGGCAAAACTCTGGCCTGACGAACAGAAATCGCATATAAGGCCGTCAGCGAGGGTAAGTTTGCATAACAAAACAAAGCCCAGTAGCTACACGGAATCGCTTTCGGTAAATGCGGCAGGTAAAGAGGGAAAGAATGTGTGAGTACCCGGGGAGGTCTTGCCGACGCAAAAAAAAATGCGCAGTAACAACGAACGGCAAGAAGTCAGCAGAGGCCATAGTACCGGAAAAAAAAAATCCGGAAAGGGCTGAACAATCGTTAGTCCTTAGTAGATTTCGGAAGGAGGTCAACATGAAGAACGCAGAATATCAGGGAAGCCTGAGCTGCCCACAAAGAGATAGTGCGGAACACAAAGGGTATGCGGGAGCGCAGAGTGTTGGCAGTCAGGAAGGAAAGGAACAGGGCGGTGCAGACTTGCTTGAAAGGATTCTAAGTAGGGAAAAC
>BAAZ01000081.1_pt1 | contig 12230 bp, 9 predicted proteins | sample 270408 | NCBI WGS metagenome assembly BAAZ01 (sample SAMD00036529, study PRJNA27865) | human gut metagenome | isolation source: feces from healthy human sample F2-X, Child, Male
GTAGCAGATCTTCCCGGGTGATTCGTCTGGATAATATGAGTATCTCTTCTACCAAACCGCTTTACTATCAGTTAAAGCAGACATTACTGAAATGGATCGAGGGCGGCGACTATCCGCCCGGTTCGATCCTGCCGTCCGAGAAGCAGCTGCAGGACTCCTTCGGCATCAGCCGCACGACCGTGCGCATGGCGCTTAAGGAGCTGGAGCAGGAGGGCTTCCTCGTCCGTAGTCCCGGCAAGGGAACATTCGTCGCCAGCATGAAGACTGAAAGCGGACCGCGCCGCATTCTCAGCTTCACGCAGGAGATGCTGAACATGGGCCTTCAGGTCAGCAATCAGGTCGTCTCCCTCGAGAAGGAGCTGCCGGTGATCCGCACGGCGAACAAGCTGCAGATCCCGCAGGACCAGCCCGTCTGGCGGCTCGAGCGCATCCGCATGGCGGACTCCGTCCCCATCGCCACAGAGGTCAACTATATCCCGGCTGCGCTTGTGCCCAACATGGAGGCGCAGCTTGCGCAGAACCAGTCGTTTTATTCCTGCCTTGAGGAGGAATACGGCATCATCATCGTCTATGCACGTGAGCGCGTGGAGTGCCGCCTTGCCAACATGCGGGAGAGCCGGCACCTCGGCATTCCGAAGGGCTCTGCGATCCTGTACGTCGAGCGCCAGACCTTCGGTTACCGCAAGAGCAGGCCGATGGAGCCGTTCCCCGTCGAGTTCGTCAAGATGTCCTACAACGCAGAGAAGTATACATTTCACCAGATCATCCGCAAGGAGTAACATCGTTGTCTGCTGCGGCCGCAGTACACATAGTACACTTAGAGAGTTTCAGACCCACAATATCAGGAGGTAACCATGAAAACCACAAAGTGCATCGCCCTGCTTCTCGCCATCGTGATGACGCTGGCACTGTTTGCCGGCTGTTCCAACAGCCCCGCAAATGACCCCGCCACGGACGCTCCCGCGACCGACGCCCCCAGCACCGCCCCCGACAACAGCGATAACACCGATGGAAACGACATTCCTGCCGAAGGCCTGACCTTCCCGAACCCGGTCGAAGCCCCCGAGACCATCACCACCGTCGGCCCGGACGGCAGCCCCGCTGCCTGGTATACCGAGCTGGAGCTGACGCCGGAGGAGCTGGCGCAGGTCCGCTCCATGAACCTCACCGCCTGCTTTGAGCTCATCAACGCCAGTGAGTGGGACAACGCGAACCTCATCGGCTTCCAGGATGCCTGCGAAGCTATGAACATCAAAATCGTCGGCCAGGGCTGCTGCGATCTCGACCCCATCCAGCAGAAGACGAACATGGAATCCTTCGCCGCGCTGAACCCGGACATCGTGACCTGCCAGCCGCAGGACCTCGACGTCTGCGCGCCGACGTTTGACCCGCTGTGGCAGGCAGGCGTCAAGCTGACGTTCATGAGCAACGTTCCCACGGGCTACACGGCAGGCAAGGAATATGTCGGCGCTATCACGGACTCCATCGTCGACATGGGCATCGACAGCGCCGAGATGATGGCTGATGCCATCGGCGGCGAGGGCGAGATCCTCGCCATCACGGTCGCCGACGTCAACTACGTCTGCAACACCCGCGACGACGCCTTCCTCAAGACCATCGCCGAGCAATATCCGAACATCACCGTCGCCGAAGTCGGCGGCTTCTCCTCCCCGAACGAAGCAGCGCAGATCACCTCCGCTCTGCTGACGAAGTATCCGAATGTCAAGGGCATCTTCGTCTCCTACTCCACCCCGTGCATTGACGTTCTGCAGACCGTGAAGGCCCTTGGCCGCACCGACATCAAGATCGTCACCATGGACCTCGACACCACCTGCGCGCTCGATATGGCACAGGGCGGCAACATCGTCGGCATCGCCTGCGATATGCCGTATGCCATGGGATACGGCCGCGCGCTGATGGCCGCCTATGCCTGCATCGGCAAGGAGTGCCCGGGCTATGTCACGTCCCCGTCCTTCAAGGTCACCCGCGAAAATCTGCTTGAAGGCTACCGCACCTCCCTCGGTATCGAGGCTCCCGCTGACGTTCAGGCCGCTCTGAACGGCTGATAACCAACGCCGGGCGGTGTTTTCCCGCCCGGCGTTTTTCGATCCCATTCCGCTGTATGGCACAGCGACCCGAAATGAGGTAACGCAAATGTCCGAAACACAAACCGCTGTCAACGCGATCGAAATGCATGGCATCGTGATGGAATTCTCCGGCGTCCGCGCGCTGGACGGCGTCGATTTTTCCCTGCGGCAGGGACAGGTCATGGGCCTTGTCGGCAAAAACGGTGCGGGCAAGAGCACGCTGATGAAGATTATCAACGGCGTCTATACCCAGACGGCAGGCACCGTCCAGTTCCTTGGCAAGAACATTGATAAATCCGTTTCCGTCCGGGAACGTGAGCAGACCGTTGCCATGATCTACCAGGACTACAGTCTGGTCGGCGAAATGACGGTCGCAGAAAATATATTTCTGAACACAGAGCCGATCCGCGGCGCGCTGATCTCCGACCGCGACTGCATTCGGAAGGCCGCGGAATTCTTCCGCGATATGGGCATCCGCATCGATCCGCGGCAGAAGGTCAAGTCCCTCTCCACCGGCGACATGCAGATGGTCGAGATCGCAAAGGCCATCATGAAGCAGACGAAGATCATCCTCATGGATGAGCCAACTGCCGCGCTCGACGCCGAGGCCACGACGAAGTTCTTTGAGATCATCGAACGTCTGAAACAGCAGGGCTACTCCATCGTCATCAGCACCCACCACCTGCAGCATATTCTCGATATCTGCGACGCCGTGACGATCATCCGCGACGGCAGGGCCTGCATGGCAAAGGAGATCCGCGACACAACGCTCGAGGAGATCATCGCCCAGATGCTCGGTGAAAGCGGCTTTCAGGCCGTGAAGAGCCGCAAGCCGCAGGATTTTGACGGTCTGACACCGCTGCTCGAGGTGAAGGACGTGACCTCGAAGGTCATTCCGGAGCCTCTGAGCTTCACCGTCCGCCCGGGCGAGGTCGTCGGTCTGGCCGGTCTGAAGGGCGCCGGGCGCACGGAGATCTTCAATGTGCTGTTCGGCATCGACCCGGCGCGCAGCGGTGAGATCCGGCTGGACAGGAAAAAGCTCCGCGTCCGCCAGCCGTGCGACGCCATCCGCGGCGGCATTTTTCTTGTCCCGGAGAACCGCCACACACAGGGCCTGTCCCTGATGCACAGCGTCTATGACAATTCCCTGCTCCCGCTGCTCCCCATGCTGAGCAAAAAGCGCTTTTTCATTGATGACAGGCAGGGCGCACAGATCGTGCAGGAGATCATTGAAACCATGCAGGTCAAAACGCCGGGCAGCGACATCGCCATCAGTAAGCTCTCCGGAGGCAACCAGCAGAAAATCGTCGTCGGCAAGGCACTCGAAAGCCATCCGACAATCCTGCTGCTTGACGACCCGACCTACGGCGTGGACATCCATGCCAAGGGCGACATCACCGCTGCGATCACCCGCTTCACGGACGCGGGCGGCGGCGTGGTCTTCGTCTCCTCCGAACTGACGGAGATGATCGAAAACTGCGACCGCATCCTGCTCATCAAATACAACCGCATCGTCGGAGAGCTTCGTGACGTTCCCCGGCTCGGATTAACGGAAGACAGCCTGATGGCTGCGATTCAATAGGAGGACCACCATGAAAACGAAGATCTCCGCGCGCAAATTTCTTTCGAAGTACATGATCTATCTCGCCTTTGTCGCCCTGCTGATCGTCTTTTCCCTAACGCTCCGCAATGTCGGCAATGGCTTTCTGGATATGGGCAACGTCTGGAACATCATCCGGCAGACGGCGCTCATCGCCATTCTCGGCGTCGGCATGACCTATGCCCTCGGTGCAGGCCAGATTGACCTGTCCGTCGGCTCCGTCGTCGGCCTGACGTCCCTTGTCACGGCTTGGACTGTGCAGGCTGCGGGCCTCATCCCCGGTGTGCTGGCCGGTCTGACCGTCGGTGCCGTCGTTGGCGCGCTCAACGGTGCGCTCATCGCATGGGTAAAAATTCCGCCCTTTATCGCCACACTCGGCACACAGATTCTCTTTGCAGGCGTTTCGCGCACGGTCTCCGGCCTGAAATCTGTCCCCATCACAAACATGACGTTCAACTTTGTGTTCGGCGGCGGCGACTTCGGCGGCGTTCCCGTGCTGCTTCTCTGGATGGTCGTGATCGTGGTCGTCGGCCAGCTCTTCCTGCGCAAGCGCCCGTTCGGCCGTCAGGTCATTTCCGTGGGCGGCAACCCCAAGGCCGCGCTCTATTCCGGCGTGCGCGTCAAGCTGACGATCTTTAAGGTCATGCTGCTCTCCGGCGTACTTGCGTCGCTGGCCGGTATTCTCTGGGCCGGACGCTTCGGCGGCGGCCGCTACTCGCTGGGTGAGGCGGAGGAGACCTCCGCGATCGCAGCGACCGTTCTGGGCGGCACGAGCATCAACGGCGGCAAGGCCTCCGTGGCAGGCGCCTGCGTCGGTGCCGTCATGCTCGGCATGATCAATAACGCGCTCGTCATGTATGGTCTGGACGTCTATCAGCAGATGGTCGTCCGCGGCCTCATCATCCTCGCCGCCGTTGCCTTCACCGTCAACGCGGAGAAGGACGCCTGAGCGGGAGGAGCCTATGCTGGATATCATTGGAGTCGGCGATACAAACGTCGACGTGATGATCCGCGTTCCGCACATTGCTTCGCATGACGAGAAGGTGCGCGGGCAGCTGCTCGGGAATTTCCCCGGCGGGATCATCGGAAACTTCTGCTGCGCCGCAGCCGCCTTCGGAGCGAAGGCCGGTGCCGTCTGCAAGGTCGGGATGGACGGCTACGGCGAGCTGGCAAAAAGCGACCTGCAGCGCCGCGGCGTCGATGTCAGCCATATGGTCGTCGATCCCGCCTGTGAGACCTATTTCTGCATGGTCCTGCTGGATGACACCGGCGAAAAGGCGCTGACCATTGTGGAGACGTCCGGCTTTCTGCCGAAGCCGGAGGAGGTCGACCTTGCCTATCTGAAAACCGCAAAGCGCGTTCACATGACCTCTCTGGACATGACCCTTGCCGCTCATGTGGCGCAGGCGCTGGACGGTACGCAGACGCTCCTGTCCATGGACATTGAGGCAACGGCGGGAACTGCGCCCGCCGCCGTGTGGGACAGCGTCCTGAAGCGCGTGGACACGGCCTTCCCGAATGAAGCCGGTCTGGCTGCTCTGACGGGCTGCACCAATCTGGAAGCAGGTGCGCAGCAGCTGCTGGCGCGCGGCGTTCGGACCGTTGTGGTCACCTGCGGAGAAAACGGAGCATGGGTCTTCCGCAAGGGATATTCCCACCACTGCCCGGCATTTTCCGTCCCGGTGCAGGACACGACTGGCGCGGGCGACTGCTTCAACGCGGTCTTCCTCTCCGGCCTTGTGGAGGGCTGGACCATGGAGCGCTGCGCCCAGTATGCCTCTGCAGCAGCTGCCATCGCCATCGGCGCGGTCGGCTCGCGCACAAAGCTCCCGTCCCGCGCAGAAACGGAGCAGTTCATTCTGGAAAAGGGGGAAGCACTATGCAGCTGAGAGCCGGTATTTACCCCAGCCGTCATCCGGAGCAGACGGACGGCTGGCGCATCCTGTGCGAGCAGGAAAAGACCCCGCATTTTCTGACGACGGAAAGGCCGGACTGCCCGGTCCTGCTGTGCGAGGGCGAAACGCCCGTCTGGCTTCCCGACTATCTGCAAGAGGGCGGCATCGCCGTGCTCTCCGGCATGCATCCGGAGGAGCTTCCCTTCCCCACGGACTATATCGGCACGGCGGCGCTCGAATTTGCCGACCTGGCGGAGCTTGACTGCGGCACGCCGCGCATTGCGAGCCTCGTCCCCGTCTATGCGGGCAGCGGCCTCGGCCTGCTTCGCCTGCATGAGAGCCGCAAGATCAAATGCGGTCTGCACCCGGATGAATACCCCGCCATTGTCTGGCAGAGTGTCGGAAAGGGCGGCTGCTGGTATACGGGGATCCCGTTCTCGGAGCTCATCTGCGCACTGGGCGACACCCTGCGCCGGACAACGCCGGATTCCGACTTTACCGAGCGCATCACATCGGTGGACAAGCACCTGCTGCTGCGCGCCATGCGGGAGCTGCTCATCCGCTCCTATGGCAAACGCGGCCTGCCGTATGTCTACCTGCACTATACCCCAGGAAATTATCAGTCCGTCTTCGTGTTCCGCGTGGACATTGACGGCATTTACGGCGACCATCTCCGCCGCATCAGCGATGCCGCGAAAAAGGCCGGCATCCGCGTGACGTTCTATACGAACAAATCGCTCTGTGAGCCGGAAGCCGAGCATCTGCGGGACATCGACCCGAGCCACGACATCGGCTGCCACGCCGATATCCACAATCTGTTCACCACGCAGGAGGAAAACTTCCGCAACGTGCACGACTGCCGCGCATGGATGAAGGAGCTGGGCATCGACTATACGACCGGCTTTGTCGCACCGCGCGGCATGTGGAACTTTGCTCTGAACCGGGCGCTGGTGGAAGACGGCGTCACCTATACCTCGGACTTCGGCTATGCCGTTTTCGGGCTCCCCTTCTATCCCTATGACCACGGCACGCGTATGGCAGTCAAGCAGCTGCCGGTCGACCCGTTCTCCACGGAGCGCGCCGTTGCCAAGGCCGAGGAGGAGGGCACGGCGCTGCCGGAGGGTTCTGTGACGGACTATTTCTGCCGGTCCGTGCGCCGTCAGGCAGAGGCAGGACTTCCCGTCATCCTCTACAGCCATCCGCAGCACTTCGGCCTGCTGGCCGAGGAGACATTCCCGCGTCTGGCCGAGGCCGTCCGTGCTCTGCCGCTCTGGCATGCTACGATGGGCGAGCTGGACGCATGGTGGCAGAAGCGCGACGGTGCGGACTACGCTGCCTTCTGGGAGGACAGCCTCACCGTGACCGGAGACCTGCCGGAGGACGTCAGCATCCGTGTGATCGAGCCGAAAGGAGAATAATCATGTTTGTTGTCCCCTGCAAATGGCGGGAGCTGCTCCCGCCGGAGGCGCAGGAGCGCTTTGACGACGTCAACGAGCAGCGCGTCCTCGGCGCAAGCAGCCATATCCGCATCATCGGAGACATTTTCCTCAGCATTGCCGAAAACGGCGCGGACGATCCCCTCCCCCTGCTCCGCGGCATCGCTGACCACTTTATCGCAACGCGCGGCGAGTCCAGTCAGGCCATCACGAATGCCATTGGCCTCATGCTGCGCAATGTGCACGGCAGCAGCTGGGCAGAGCTTGCACAGAGCATCCGGGAGGGCGTAGAGCGCTACCGAGCGGAGGCCGCAAAGGATCTGGAAAAGATCCGTTCCCTGCTCTGGACCGTTCTGGAAGGCAAAAGGACGCTGCTGCTCTATGACTATTCCAGTACCGTGGCGGCAATTTCCGCTCTGGGGCAGGAGCATGGCGTTTCGTTCCGCTGCATCGTGCCCGAGAGCCGTGCGCTCGACGGCGGCAGGCCCTATGTCGCACCGCTGCTCCGCGCTGGGCACAGCGTCCATGTCATTCCGGACTGCGCGCTGTATCAATATATTCCGGCATGCGATGCCGCCTTCATCGGCTCCGAGACGTACTATTCGGACGGAACATGCTTTAACACGGTCGGCTCCGAGCTGACGGCCCTGCTGTGCAGCCGGTTCCATGTGCCGTTCTATGTGCCGACGCCCCTGCTGAAGCTCGACCTGCGTGCGCTGGACGGCTATCGAAAGAAGCCGATTCTCGACGATCACCGCCAGCGCATCGGCGGCAGCTGGACGGCCGACGAAACGGCAGGCGTGGACTTCGTCTGCCCGGAGCTTGTGGCCATTGCACCGGAGTTCATCACCGCTTATATCACAGAGGCAGGCATTCTTCCGCCGACGGCCATGTATACCGCCGGGCTGAACTATGCTGCAAAACTGGGAGGTGCGAACACATGAAGGGCAGAGTCATCGGCATGGTGCAGACCCGTCCCCTGCCCGGCAGCTACCGTAACCGGGGTGAGCGTATCGACTCCATCACGGAGCAGGCGCTGGAGGAGACGCGCATACTGGCCGAATGCGGCGTGCAGAGCGTGATCCTGCAGAATATGGGCGACATGCCGGTCCGGCAGCAGTCCGCGCCGGAGGCCATCGCCTATCTCAGCGTTGTGGCGCAGGCCATCCGGCAGAGCTTCCCCGCGCTGTGCCTCGGCGTGCTCGTCAACTGGGACGGCGTGGCCGCGCTGGCTGTGGCGGATGCCGCCGGAGCGGACTTTGTGCGCGTGGAGCATCTGTACACCGGTGCAGAGGTCACAAGCGCCGGACTGCTGCAGGGCCAGTGCTGCGAGATCACCGCACTGAAACGGAAGCTGGGGACGGACATTCCCGTCTATGCCGACGTCTGGGAGCGCCACGGCATCCCGCTGTGCCCCCAGCCGCTGGACGAAGCGGCATGGCAGTGCGTCCACGAGGCGTTTGCCGACGGTCTGTTCCTCTGCGGGAAGAACGCGCAGGAGAGTCTGTCCATGGCCCGGCAGGTACGGCAGCGCGTTCCCGGCGTCCCGCTGTTCCTCGGCGGAGGCGCAACGGGAGACAACGTTCGCGAGCTGCTGCAGGAATATGACGCCGTCTGCGTAGCGACCTGGATCAAAAACGGCGACATGCGCAATCCGGTCGACCCGGATCGCACACGTTATTTTATGGAGCAGGCCGCTCTGGCAGAGGTAGGCACATGAAGATCATCGCGGTTCTGAATTATGAGGCTCTGAGCTGCTGCGCCGCGGACATCGTTGAGGCGCAGATCAGGCAAAAGCCGGACACCTGCCTCGGCACCGTGACCGGCAGCTCGCCGGAGGGCATGTATCGGGAGCTGGCCCGCCGCCACCGGGAGGAGGGGCTGGAGCTTTCCCGCATCCGCACGGTCAACACGGATGAATATGCCGGTCTCTCCGGCACGCATCCGCAGTCCTATCGTTACTATCTGGAGGAGCATTTCTTCCGCCCCTGCGGCATCCCGTCGGAGCACACGGCGGTCCCGCAGGGCGATGCAGCCGACCCGGAGGCCGAGTGCCGCCGCTATGAAGCACTCTGCCGCTCCCACCCGGCCGATCTGCAGATCCTCGGCGTCGGCCACACCGGCCACATCGGCTTCAACGAGCCTGCAGATGATTTTCCGGAGCTCACGCACCTTGTGGACCTTGCCCCGCAGACGCTTGCCGCGAATGCTCGCTACTTTGACGACCCGGACACCATGCCCCGGCAGGCTATTACGGTCGGTCTCGGTGTGCTGATGCGGGCGAAGCGCATCCTGCTGCTCCTCAGCGGCAGCGGAAAGGCGGAGATCACAGAGCGCCTGCTGTGCGGCAGGATCGTGCCGCAGGTCCCGGCATCCATTCTGCGGCTGCATCCCGATGTGACGGCCGTCATCGATGAGGATGCCCTGCTGCTCGTGCGCGCGCACGCGCCGAACCTGATTCCATATCCATAATAACTTATTTTGCAATTCTGGAAGCAGCTTGGCGAAAAAGGCCCGAAGGGACTTTTTGACAAGCAAACGGCCCGGACATTTGTCCGGGCCGCAGGTTTTATTCTTCTGTCAGCGGAAGCTCCACGGAGGCCTTGAACAGGTCCCCCTCAATGGCGATCGTGAATGTGCCGCTCTGCAGCTCCGTCAGGCTGCGCGCAATGGAGAGGCCGAGACCGCTGCCCTCCGTGCTGCGGGAGGCATCACCGCGGACGAAGCGCTCCATCAGCTCCTCGGCGGGAATATTCAGGGCGTCGCGGGAGATATTCAGGAACGTGATGCGCAGTAGTTCGCCGCGCTCCTCCGTGCGGAGATAGGCCCTCGAGCCGGGCAGGCCGTACTTGCAGATATTGCTCAGCAGATTGTCGAACACCCGCCAGAGGAGCCTCCCGTCCGCCTGCACACAAAACCGCTGGGCTCGCAGATCAAAAACAGGCTCGATCTTCGCGTTCTGCAGCCGGTCGGCATACTCCGCCTCCGCCTGACCGAGCAGGACGTGGGCATCAACTGCCTCCGGATGGACCGTCAGATTGCCGGTCGCCGCCTTGGAGGCCTCGATGAGGTCCTCCGTCAGCTTTTTTAGCCGCGTGCTCTGACGCACGAGCACCTCGAGGTACTCCGGCGCGTCCGGCGAGGAAAGGCCATCGCGCTGCAGCAGGCCGGTGTAGTTCACGATGGACGTCAGCGGCGTTTTGATATCGTGCGAGACGTTCGTGATGAGCTCCGTTTTCATCCGCTCGCTCTGCATTCTCTCCTCTACGGCATTGCGCATCCCGTCGCGGATGCCGTTGAGATAGTTGGCCTGTCTGCGCAGCGGAGAGAACATATGGTCCGTCGCGACCGAATGATCCAGATCACCCTCGGCAAGCCGCTTGCTCCCGTCCAGCAGGCGGCGCAGGTCCAGCAGGAACAGCACGACCAGCGGCGTGAACACGACCTTTTCCACGATCCAGAGAACAGCATAGGCCCTGGCCATCAGAAAGCCGAGCTCCAGCAGGCTAAGGGCCAGCCAGCACACGAGAGCCGTCCAGACGAGCGGGAGCTTCGGCATCACGCGCCGGATCACCGCCGCAAGCCGCCGCAGCACGCCGGGGATGCAGTCCAGCAGACGGCGCAGCAGTGTATTGCGCCACATGGTGTGCGCCTTGCAGCGTGCGGCGATCGTCATGGGGAGGGTCTGAAGCAGAAAGCAGAGGAGGACAGCAGCCGGTGCGATCGACCACAGCTCCCCTTTTGCACTGGCAGAAAAGACGATGATGAGCACAACTGCGGCGAGGGCCAGCAGATAAGCCTCAAACGGCATCCGATCGAGCCAGCGGAGTGTGATGCCCGCGGTTCCGCGCTTATGGCCCGCCGTGCGCATCTGAAAGACGAAGCACACACCGCAGCACATGACGGAAAGCGCCAGAATGACGATAAGCCACACGCGCATGGCAATTAAGAGACCGATCCAGCGTGCCGTGACGGCGACCGAATCGTTCCCGATCGGGGCTGCAGCCAGCGTCACGCCGACCTCTACCTCGGTCAGGCTCCCCTCGGGATAATACCAGATCTTCAGCATCGGGTAATAGGACTCTAAGCCGGATAGGGTTTCGTCGAGCGCGTCGCCGAGGCTTTCGTCGATCGGCGAATAGGACGTGCTGTATTCAAATGGCGACGCCTCGATCTCATAGTCCTCGATCTGGTATGGGAAACGTTCCAGCGCGCGCTGGGCCTTTTCCGCATCCGAGAACGTATTCTTCCAGAGCTTCGTTTCTCCGGTCGTGAACGTATAGCTGAAGGGGTCCTCAAGGAGGCTCGTCTCCCCTTCCTTTGCATTGGAAAACACGGTTGTTCCGTCCGTCGTCTTCACATCGACATGGACATTCAAGCTGTTCAGGTAATTCTGATAGCTCTGCGGCTCATGGACAAGTCCTTCCAGCACCGGTTCGACATGGTCGTAGTATTCCTGGACTCCTGCCGCATGCAGATAGGATGTACGCAGCTGCGCGCCGCCGTCGTTATAGGCCTGATAGGAAGCCAGCAGCACGATGCCCGCCGTGCTGAGCAGCGTGAGCAGGAAGCTCACGGTCAGTATGACGGATGCTGCGATCCGCGCCGTGAGGTTATCTTGCAGCTTTTTCATTTCGTCGTTCCTCCATTTTGTATCCCTTGCCCCACACGACCTTGAGATAGCGCGGTTCGGTGGGATCAATCTCGATCTTCGAGCGCAGATGCCGGATGTGCACCGCCACGGCGTTCTCCACGCCGACGGGCGAATCGCCCCAGACACGGCGATAAATTTCGCGCGGAGAGAAGACTGTGCCCGCATGCTGCATGAGCAGACGCAGGATGTCGAACTCCGTCGGCGTCAGCGCGACCGGCTCACCGTCGACCGTGACGGTCCGTCCGGCGTCGTCGAGCATGATGCCGCCGATGGTCACCTGCGTCGGCAGCACCTGCCCGCCGCCAAGCTGCAGATAACGCCGGAGCTGCGAGCGGACGCGCGCCATGACCTCAATGGGGATGAACGGCTTTGTCACATAATCGTCTGCGCCGAGATTCAGGCCGAGGACCTTATCCATGTCCTCCGACTTGGCTGTCAGCAGGATGACCGGCACATTCGAGGTCTTGCGCAGCTCCGCCATGGCGCTCAGCCCGTCCATGCCCGGCATCATCACGTCGAGCAGGATGAGATGCACCTCCTGCGGACGAATCACCCGGG
>BAAZ01000143.1_pt1 | contig 12162 bp, 11 predicted proteins | sample 270408 | NCBI WGS metagenome assembly BAAZ01 (sample SAMD00036529, study PRJNA27865) | human gut metagenome | isolation source: feces from healthy human sample F2-X, Child, Male
CCCTGCTTCAGGCGAAGGAAGGCGGCAACTATCAGGTCAAGGACCCCGAGAAGCTCATCCGCATCGCGCATGAGTGGGGCGTCGAGACCGAAGGCAAGGACATCTATGAGCTGGCGCACGAGATGGCCGAGATCGGCCTGCTGGAATACGGCAAGCCCTTCGGCGTGCAGCGCTTCCTGAAGCGCGCTCCGGAGCACACGCAGGAGCTGTGGCGCAAGGCGGAGATCGAGCCGCGCGCCATCGACCGCGAGGTCGCGACCGCTCTGCACATGACCCATATGGGCTGCTCCTCCCTGCCCGAAGCCCTGATCCGTCAGGCCCTCCGCAGCGGCCTGTCCGACGGCTGGGGCGGCTCCATGATGGGCACCGAGTTCTCCGACGTCATGTTCGGCACGCCGAAGCCCGTGGACACCACGGCCAACATCGGCGTAATGGAGAAGGATATGGTCAACATCGTCGTCCACGGCCACGATCCCTCCCTGTCCGAGATGATCGTTTACTATGCCAATGATCCCGAAATGATCGCGCTTGCCAAGAGCGTCGGCGCGAAGGGCATCAACATCTGCGGCGTCTGCTGCACCGCAAACGAGGTCGCCATGCGCCACGGCATCCCGATGGCCGGCAACTTCCTGACGCAGGAGAACGTTGTCCTTACGGGCGCATGCGAAGCCATCGTCGTCGATGTGCAGTGCATCTTCCCGGCCCTCGGCCCGCTCTCGAAGTGCTTCCATACGAAGTTCGTCACCACCTCCCCCATCGCCCGCATGCCGGACTCCGAGTTCATCCGCTTCTCCGCCGACAACGCCGGTGAGAACGCCAAGTCCATTGTGAAGATGGCCGTTGAGAACTTCACGAACCGCAAGACCGATCTGGTCAACATTCCGAACCAGGTCTCTCACGCCCGCGTCGGCTATTCCCTCGAAGCCATCGTGAAGGTCCTGGACGGCGTTGCCAACAGCCAGGTCGACACCTTCGGCACCACGAAGCCCCTGCTCGAGTGCGTCACCTCCGGCGTTCTCCGCGGCGCGGTCGCCATGGTCGGCTGCAACAACCCGAAGGTCCGCCCCGACTATGCCCACATCGAGCTCATGAAGAAGCTCATCGCCAACGATATCATCCTCATCGTCTCCGGCTGCTCCGCGCAGGCCGCCGCCAAGGCCGGCCTCATGGACCCGGTGCACGCCAAGGAGCTCTGCGGTGCCGGCCTGAAGCGCGTGTGCGAACTGGCCAACATCCCGCCCGTGCTGCACATGGGTTCCTGCGTTGATATCTCCCGTATGATGATCCTGGCCTCCGAGCTGTCGAAGGATTCCGGCCTGAACATCTCCCAGCTTCCCGTCGTGGGCTGCGCCCCGGAGTGGATGAGCGAGAAGGCCGTCTCCATCGGCAACTACGTCGTGGCCACCGGCATTGACACCTTCCTCGGCGTTGACCCGTACGTCAAGGGCTCCAGCGAGATCTGCGACCTGCTGACCGGCGAGCACGGCGTGAAGGATTGGGTCGAGGCCAACTACACCGTGGAAACTGACATCGAGAAGCTCGGCGATCTCATGATCGAGCGCATCGAGCAGAAGCGCGCTGCGCTGGGCATCTGAGTATGAAGCTCGCGATCACCGGCAAGGGCGGCGTCGGCAAAACGACGCTCGCCTCCACGCTGGCGCGGCTTTACGCCGACGAGGGCCGCCCCGTGCTGGCTGCGGACGTCGATCCGGACGCCAACCTGGGCCTTGCGCTTGGCATGAGCCAGGAGGAGGTCGATTCCATCGTCCCCATCTCCAAAATGCGCACGCTCGTCGAGGAGCGCACCGGCGCGAACGAGGCCAATAAATTCTTCAAGCTCAACCCCTACGTCTCCGATATCCCCGAGAAATACGCCCGCGAGGTCAACGGCGTGAAGCTGCTCGTCATGGGCACGGTCGACACCGGCGGCAGCGGCTGTGTGTGCCCGGAGCATGTGATGCTCAAGGCCCTGCTCAGCGCGCTGACCTACCGCAAGGACGACGTTGTGATCATGGATATGGAGGCAGGGCTGGAGCACCTTGGCCGCGGCACGGCAGCCAACATGGACCAGTTCCTCGTTGTGGTGGAGCCGGGCGCGCGCAGCGTCCAGACCTACGGAAACGTCAAGCGTCTTGCCGCCGATCTCGGCGTGAAGCGCGTGCGCGTCGTGGCCAACAAGGTGCGCGACGAGCGCGACGAGGCGTATGTCCGCAGCGTCATCCCCGCAGAGGACTTCCTCGGCTGCATCCACTACAATCCGGAGATCATGGACGCTGACCGCAACGGAAAGTCCCCGTACGATTTCAGCCGCACGGCTATGGAAGAGATTCGGAACATCAAGGCCATCCTGGATCGGGATGAAAAATAGGAGGAAAATCCCAGTGACTTTATTTGAACGTGTATTCGGCGGCAACGATGCCGTTTACGGCCTGACCGAGGCCGCCATTGACAATGCCATCGCCCAGTACGGCGAAGGCCAGGCCGTGTCCTTCCCCGACACTGCCTACTCCCTGCCCTGCTACTACGCCGTCACCGGCTCGAAGGTCGGCACTCTCGGCGAGCTGAAGCAGGCTCTCGGCGTCGTCAAGACGCTCATGACCCGCAATCCCCGCCTGAACGACGCCTTCATGTCCGGCGTAGCCACCGCACTGTGCGCCGAGTTCATCGAGGTCCTGAAGTACCTCAACGGCGCAGCGCCCTATGAGCTGCCCTGCTACGGCCACCTGTCCGACGCCGTCATTCGTAACCTCGGCGTGCCGCTGGTCACGGGCGACATCCCCGGCGTTGCCGTTATCCTCGGCTCCGCTCCCTCTGCCGATGAGGCCGTCGCGCTCGTGAAGAGCTACCAGAGTCAGGGCATCCTCATCACCCTCGTGGGCGGCGTCATCGACCAGCTTGAGGAGAAGGGCTACAAGACCGGCGACAATGTCCGCGTCATCCCGCTCGGCAAGGACGTCACCGCCGTCATCCATGCCGTCTCCGTCGCGCTGCGCGCTGCCCTGATCTTCGGCAACATCACCCCGGGCGATGCAGGCAGCCTGATGAAGTACACGATGGAGCGCGTTCCCGCGTTCGTCAACGCCTTCAAGCCCCTGGACGACGTCATCGTCGCCTGCGGCGCTGGCGCCATTGCCCTCGGCTTCCCGGTCGTCACGAACGAGACCGAGAACATCTACCGCGTCCCGAAGAGCCTCATCGTGCAGGAGGACGTCAGCAAGTTCAACGCCACCTCCCTCGAGGCGCGCGACATCAAGATCAAGATCACCACGATCGACATCCCCGTCTCCTTCGCTTCCGCGTTCGAAGGCGAGATCATCCGCAAGGGCGACATGCAGGTCGAGGTCGACGGCTCCCGCAAGGACTGCTTCGAGCTGGTCACCACGAGAGACGCCGCCGAGATCGAGGACCACAAGATCACGATCGACGGCCCCGAGCTTGACGAGATCCCCGTCGGCTCCAAGATCTCCCTGTCCTACATCGTCGAGGTCGCGGGCAAGAACATGCAGTCCGACTTCGAGTCCGTTATGGAGCGCAAGATCCACTCCTTCCTGAACTGCATCGAGGGCGTTATGCACACCGGCCAGCGCGATATGATCCGTATCCGCGTTTCGAAGGCCGACTTTGAGGCGGGCTTCCGCTTCCGCCACATCGGCGAGGTCCTCTACGCCAAGATCAAGAGCGAGTTCGACACCGTCGTCGACAAGTGCCAGGTCAGGATCGTCGTGGACGAGGCGAAGAACAAGGAGCTGCGCGCGATGGCCAACGAGGTCTTCAACCGCCGCGACGACCGCCTGCGCAGCATGACGGACGAGTCCGTGCCCGTGTTCTACACCTGCATCATGTGCCAGGCCTTCTCCCCGAGCCATGTCTGCATCGTCACCCCGGAGCGCCTCGGCCTCTGCGGCGCCGTTTCCTGGCTGGACGCCAAGGCAACGAACGAGCTCGACCCGCAGGGTCCCTGCCAGGTCGTGCCGAAGGAGCACTGCATCGACGAGCGTCTCGGCCGCTACGAGGACGTGGACGAGGCCGTCCAGAAGTACTCGCACGGCGCGCTGGAGCATGTCACGCTGTACTCCCTGTTCCAGGATCCGATGACGTCCTGCGGCTGCTTCGAATGCATCTGCGGCGTCGAGCCGGTCAGCATGGGCGTTGTCATCACGATGCGTGAGTACGCCGGCATGACCCCGCTCGGCATGACGTTCTCCGAGATGGCCTCCATGACGGGCGGCGGCGTGCAGACGCCGGGCTTCATGGGCCACGGCAAGCACTTCATCGCCTCCAAGAAGTTCATCGCTGCCGAAGGCGGCCTCGGCCGTATCGTCTGGCTGCCGAAGGAGCTCAAGGAGCAGATGCGCGACAAGCTGAACGAGGCTGCCAAGGAGCTCTACGATGTGGATAACTTCGCCGACATGATCGCCGACGAGACCATCTGCACCGAGGACCCTGAGGAGCTGCTGAACTACCTGACCGAGGTCGGCCACCCCGTCCTCTCCATGGAACCGTTCGATATGTAAGAGACCCGATCGGGGATGCCGGAAAATCCGGCATCCCCGGTTTTTTGCATTGTGGGACGGCTGTCGATAAAATGGTAAAAGCCAAAGGTTTGTCATTGCGAGGAGCGAAGCGACGTGGCGCCCTGAGCGCGCAGCGCGAGGAAGTGCCCTTGGGGTGCAATCTCGCAGGACCGGGGTGGATAACAGGGCACTCCCGGTGAAAACGTAACTGCCTTCCCGAGATTGCCACGGCCCCGCTGGGGCCTCGCAATGACAAATTTGGCAGCCTGTGCGGTCGGCGAGGGTGCACAGAAATTCGCAACTGCCCAAGGCGCTCACCGCCCGTAAAGGGCACGCCGCATCCGTAAGGCGGCAAAGCCGCCAACGGCTGCGCAGTGAGCACCGCTACAGTCAAATTTGGTGACTAATTCGATACACTAATGGCGCGCAAAAAGCCGCTGCGGCAGAACCGCAGCGGCTCGTTCTGTTTTCTTACGCCTCGCCGGGGCGGGGGAAGGTGACGGTGACGGTCGTACCCGTTCCAAGGGTGCTCTCCAGTGCAACGCGGGCGTGGTGATAGGCCGCAGCATGCTTCACGATGGACAGGCCGAGGCCCGTGCCGCCGATGGCGCGCGAATGGCTCTTATCCACGCGGTAGAAGCGCTCGAACACGCGGTCCTGCTCCGCTGCCGGGATGCCAATGCCGGTATCCGCCACGCGGAGGACCGGCTGGCCGTTCTCCTCCGCCGTGCTGACGGTCACGCTGCCGCCCTTGCGGTTATACTTGATGGCGTTGTCGCAGAGATTGTAGATCAGCTCGTCCACGATCTGCGCGATGCCGTGCACGCGGCAGGGCTTCAGGTCCGTGCGGAGCGTGACGTCGTGCTGCGCGGCCGCGTCCTGCAGGCGGGAGACGACGCTTGCGGCCATGCCGTCGAGGCGCAGGTCCGTCTTCTCGCTGCCCACGCTGCCCTCGTCGAGCTGGGACAGGCGGATGATATCGCCGACCAGAGCGATGAGGCGCTGGGCCTCGGTGTAGATGTTCCCGGCAAAGTGCTGCACGTCCTGCGGCTTTGCGATGCCGTCGCGGATGAGCTCGGCAAAGCCGGAGATGGACGTCAGCGGCGTGCGCAGCTCGTGGGAGACGTTCGCCGTGAACTCGCGGCGGAGCTGCTCGCGGTCCTCGCGCTCCGTCACATCCAGCAGCACGAGCACCGCGCCCGCAAGGCGGCCGTCCTCCATAGCCGGGTTGGCCATGAGCTGGTAGATGCGGCCGTCGAGCGTCAGGGTGCGCAGGTCATGCTCGCCCGACAGAGCGCGCTGCACGGCCTCCCGGAAGTCCTCGCTGCGGTTCACGGCCAGCACGGACTGCTTTTCGACATTTTCGATCTGCAGCAGGCGGCGCGCGCTCGGATTGCAGAACAGCAGGTTCGTCCGGGCGTCGACGATGAGCAGGCCTTCGTTCATGTGCTCCGTGATGGCGGTGAACTCCGTCTGGCGGCGGCGCAGCTCGTCCATCTGCGCGGCGATCTGCCTGTTCTGGGCGGAAATTTTCTCCAGCAGGGGGGAAAGCTCGTCATAGGCCTCCGCCTGCTCCGGATGCTCCAGGTCGAGGGCATTCAGCGGGCGGACGATGCGCTTCGACAGACGATAGGACAGCAGCCATGCCAGCGCAATGGCGACAAGCACGGCCGCAACGGCCGGGCGCAGCATGCGCAGCAGGATGCCGAGCACGGAATCACGCGTTCCGGCCAGACGGAGCACCGTGCCGTCCTGCAGGCGGCAGGCATAGTAGAACGTCTTCTGGGACAGCGTCGCGGAATAGCGCTCGCTCTCACCCGCGCCGTAGCGCAGGGCGTCAGCCACCTCGGTGCGCGCGGCATGGTTCTCCATCTGCGCGGGGGCGGCCTCGTTGTCATAGCGGACGGTGCCGTCGGCGCCGATCCAGGTGATGCGGATCGGTGAGATCTTATCCTGCTCCAGCGAGCGCAGGTAGTCCTCCTCCGCAAGGCCGCCGTTGATGGCATGGGCCATGGAGAGGGCCTCGCTCTTCAGCTCCGAGCGGTACTGCACGGCATAGTCGTTATAAAACACGACGGACAGCAGCGCCACGCTCAGCAGGAGCACGACGAGGGCCACCAGAAAAATGGACCGGAAAATTCGTTTTGTCATACCGCAGTCTCCCGCAGGCGGTAGCCCACGCCGCGGACCGTCTCGATCTGGCCGCCTGCTGCGCCGAGCTTCAGGCGCAGGGAGCGGATATGGACATCCACGGTGCGGCTTTCGCCGTCAAATTCATAGCCCCAGATGCTCGAAAGCAGCCGGTCGCGCGTAAAGACCTGCATCGGATGCTCCAGCATCAGGTGCAGCAGCTCGTATTCCTTGAGCGTGAGCGTCAGCTCCTCGCCGCAGGCGCGCATGGTGTGCGTGGTGGTGTCGCACTCGATGTCCCCGCAGCGCAGCGTCTCGCGGCGCTCGCGGCCGAACTCCGCCCGGCGCAGCAGAGCGCGCACGCGGGAGATCAGCTCCATCATGCCGAACGGCTTTGTAAGATAATCATCCGCGCCGCCGTCCAGCCCGATGACCTTGTCATATTCGCTGCTGCGCGCAGTGAGCATCATGACGGGCAGGTGCTCCGTGCGCGGGCTGGCGCGCAGCCGGCGCAGAATGGAAAGCCCGTCCTCCTCCGGCAGCATGATGTCCAGGATCAGCAGCTCCGGCAGGGCGCGCTCCATGGCGTCATAAAACTCCGAGGGCGCGGCGAAGCCCGTGGCCTCCAGCCCGGTGCTGCAGAGCGTGTAGACGACAAGCTCGCGAATGGCGCTGTCGTCCTCCAGCAAATAGATCATAAAAAGTTCCCCTTACTCTCCGGCATGTGCGCCGGTGATGGAATATTCGACCCACTCTGCCACATTCACGGCATGGTCGCCGATGCGCTCGAGATACTTTGCGATCATCAAAAGATCGAGGCACTCGCCGCCCAGGTCCGGGTGCTCGGTGATCTGACCGACCAGCTCGTTTTTCACGGTGTCGAACAGGCCGTCGACGATGTCGTCCTCCTTCTGGACGGCACGGGCCTTGCCGAGATCCTTGCGGACGAAGGAGTCGACGCTGTCCGTGACCATGCGGCTGGCGGCGCGGGCCATTTCATAGATGTGCGTGCCCGACTTGAGCTGCTCATCCTCGATGTAGCCGGTGATGCCCGCGATGTCCGAGGCCTGGTCGCCGATGCGCTCCAGGTCGGAGATCATTTTCAGGGCGGAGGAGATCGTGCGCAGGTCGCGCGCAACGGGCTGCTGCTGCAGCAGGAGCTTCATGCACAGGCTCTCGATCTCGCGCTCCTTGTGGTCGATCTCGCGCTCCAGCGCGGCCGCCTTTTCGGCGCTTTGCTTGTCCGTTTCATTTTTCAGCGTGTGCATGGAGGCGGAGATCGCGTCCTCGCACAGCGCGCCCATTTCAATCAGTTTCCGGTTGAGCAGCTCCAGCTGCTCGTCAAAGCGGATGCGCATCAGCCAAACCTCCCCGTGATGTAATCTTCGGTGCGACGGTCCTGCGGCATGGAGAAGATCTTCTCCGTCGGGCCGAATTCGACCATATCGCCCAGCAGGAAAAACGCCGTTTTGTCCGAGATGCGGGCGGCCTGCTGCATATTGTGCGTGACCATAACAATAGTATAATCCTTTTTCAGCTCCATGGCAAGCTCTTCGATGCGCGAAGTGGAGATCGGGTCAAGAGCGCTCGTCGGCTCGTCCATCAGCAGGACCTCCGGCTCAACGGCAAGGGCTCGCGCGATGCACAGGCGCTGCTGCTGGCCGCCGGACATGCCGAGGGCGCTTTTCTTCAGGCGGTCCTTGACCTCGTCCCAGATGGCGGCACCGCGCAGCGATTTTTCGACGATCTCGTCGAGCTTCACGCGGGAGCGGATGCCGTGGGTGCGCGGGCCATAGGCCACGTTGTCATAAATGCTCATGGGGAAGGGATTCGGCTTCTGGAAGACCATGCCGACGCGCTTGCGCAGCAGGTTCACGTCCATTTTGCGGGAGAAAATATCCTCGCCGTCCAGCGTGACGGTGCCCTCGATGCGGCAGCCCTCCACGAGGTCGTTCATGCGGTTGAGGGACTTGAGCAGCGTCGACTTGCCGCAGCCGGACGGGCCGATGAAGGCCGTGATCTCATTGGCGGGCAGGCGGAGGTTGATGTCCTTCAGCGCCTGAAAGCTGCCGTACCAGAGATTGAGGTGCTCGATTACGATCTTATCCTGTTCCATATGGGAACTCCTTCCTGTTGCGCTCACTGCGTGCGCCGGGCAATTCGCTTTGCCGCGGCGCCGGACAGCGCGTTGATGCCGATGACCATGACCAGCAGCACAACGGCCGTGGCATAGGCCTCGCTGCGGTGCAGGCCCTCGTTGAGCAGGCAGTACATATGCACCGCCAGCGTGCGGCCGGATTCCATGACACCGCCCGCGACGCCGCTGAACGTACCGGCCGTAAAGATGAGGGCGGCCGTCTCGCCGACGATGCGGCCGATGGCCAGAATGATGCCGGAGAAGATGCCGGGCACGGCGGACGGCAGCACGATGCGGAACACCGTGCGCAGCTTGCCCGCGCCGAGGCCGAAGCTGCCCTCGCGGAACGAATCGGGCACGGCCTTCAGGGCCTCCTCCGTCGTGCGGAGGATGGTCGGCAGGACCATGATGGCCAGCGTGAGCGCGCCTGCCAGCATGGACTTGTCCATGTTCAGGGCGATGACGAACATCAGGTAGCCGAACAGGCCGTAGACGATGGATGGGATGCCCGAGAGGGTCTCCGCCGTCAGACGGATGACCTTGACGAGCTTATTGCCGCGCTTGGCATACTCCACGAGGTAGATGGCAGCGCCGATGCCGAACGGGACGGACAGCAGCAGCGACAGCACGACCATGAGGAGCGTATTGATGATAGCGGGCGTCATGGAGCAGTTATCCGACGTATAATGCCAGGCAAACAGGCTCGGCTTCAGGTTCGGCACGCCCATGATGAGGATATAGGCAATGAGCGCGACGAGAATGGCGAAGGTGATCACGGCAGAGGCCGTGACGGCGATGCGCTGGACAAGCGACATCGGATGGCGGCGGTAGGACGCGCGGCTCGTGCGCCCGGCGCTCGGTTTCGAACGTTCCGTTTTTTTCATGTTGCGTCAGCCTTTCGTTTCACGGCGGAGAAGCACAGATTGATGAGCAGGATGAACACGAACAGCACCACGCCGCAGGCGATGAGGGCCTCGCGGTGCAGGTCCGTGGCGTAGCCCATCTCCAGCACGATATTGGCCGTCAGGGTGCGCACGCCGCTTAGCAGGCTCTTGGGCAAGATGGGCTGGTTGCCCGCGATCATCACGACGGCCATGGTCTCGCCGATGGCGCGGCCGACGCCTAGGATGATGCCCGCGAGGATGCCGGAGCGCGCGGCGGGGAACACGGCGGAGAACACGCTGCGCTCATGCGTTGCGCCCAGCGCGAGCGAGCCCTCGTAATAGCTCTCCGGCACGGCGCGCAGCGACGATTCCGAGACGCTGATGATGGTCGGCAGGATCATGATGCCGAGCATGATGGAGGCCGTGACGATGCTCTTGCCGCTGCCGAACATGGCCTGCAGGGCCGGGACGAGCACGACAAGGCCGAAGAAGCCATAGACGATGGACGGGATGCCGGCCAGCAGATCGACGGCGGGCTTCAGCACGGCATACAGGCGCTTCGGGCAGAAGCGCGCCAGATACAGCGCGCACAGCAGGCCCAGCGGGACGCCGATGAGGATCGCGCCGCCCGTAACCAGGATGCTGGCGATGATCATGGGGAAGATGCCGTAGAGCTCCTGATTCGGCGCCCAGGTCATGCCGAACAGGAATTTGCCGAGGCCGATCTTATGCATGGTGGGGATGCCGTTGGCAAACAGGAAAATGCAGATGAGCGCCACGGCAAGGATGGAGATGCAGGCCGTCAGCAGGAAGACGACCTTCATGGTCCCTTCCCGAATGGCGTGGAGATTGTGTTTCATAGTTCCTCCTGAAAGAAGACAGGATCGTGGGAAAGTGGAAAATGCAGGGCTCTCAGATTGGTCATTGCGGGGAGGCCAACGGGCCGACGCGGCAATTGCTTGCAGTTGGCACAGAGTACCGTCAAAATGGTGCGCACCGATTGCGTCTGTAGCGGCGCTCCCTGAGCGCCTATGGCAGTTGCAGGTATTGCAGCAGTGATTCGGCGGCGCGAGGCTATCAGAATTGTCATTGCGAGGGCGCTTTGCGCCCGTGGCAATCTCGGGAAGGCAGTTACGATTTCGCCGAGAGTACCCTGTTATCCGGCTGTGTACCGCGAGATTGCACCCCAAGGGCACTTCCTCGCGCTTCGCGCTCAGGGCGCCACGTCGGCCGTCGGCCTCCTCGCAATGACAAACTTGGGGGCATTACGCCACTGAATTTGTACCGCAATCATTGCCGGCCTGCAAGGCGCTCACTACCCGCAAGGGGCACGCCGCATCCGTAAGGCGGCAAAGCCGCCAACGGCTGCGCAGTGAGCGCCGCTACAGACGCAATTGGTTTGTACGGTTTTATCGGCAGCCTGTACGAACTGCAACTGCCTGCACGAGATTGCCACGTCGGCTGCGCCTCCTCGCAATGACAAACCTTTGGTTTTCACCATTTTAACGATAGCCTGTTCGGGTCGGCAGCGTTGCGCCGGGCCCGGCTGTCCGCTCCCCTACAACGCGCATCGATGGCTGCCTGCGCAACACGCAGGCAGCGGAAGCCGGGCTCCCGCTGTGCGTTACCTTTGGAATTCCTTATTTCACGGCACTCCAGCCGGTGACTTCGCCGGTGAAGATCTGGCGGATCTGCTCGAGGCTCAGGTTATCGACGGTGTTGTCGTTGTTCACGACCACTGCGATGCCGTCCATGCAGATCGTGGTGACTTCCAGACCCTGCTCCTTCTCGCTGTCCTTGACATCGCGGGAGGCCATGCCGATGTCGCACAGGCCCTCAATGGCGGAGGTCATGCCGGTGGAGGAGTCGGACTGCTGGACCTTGACGGTCACGCCGCTGTTGAGCGCCATATAGGCCTCAGCCAGCTTTTCCATGACCGGGGTGACGGAGGAGGAACCCTCGATGACGACGGTGCCGGTCGGATTACTGGAGGTGAAGGCGCCGGTGGAGCCGGTGGAGACGCAGCCCTTACCGGTGATGACCTGCTGGCCCTCGTCGCTCTGGATAAAGGCGATGAAGTCCTGGTACGTCCTGGACGCAGCGGACAAGCCCCTGGGCCGTACCGCCGTCATCGCCGCCAACCTGCTGCGCGGCAAGCTGAAGCCCGATTTCACCCCGAACGTTGACTGCGGCGACTACGTCATCATCGTCAACGTCGAGAAGGCTGTTCTCACCGGCCGCAAGCTGGAGGAGAAGTATTATCGCCGTCATTCCGGCTGGATCGGCGGTCTGAAGGAAACGAAGTACAAGACCCTCATGGCCGAGCGTCCCGAGTTCGCCATGGAGCTGGCCGTCAAGGGCATGCTCCCGAANGACACCATCGGCAGAACTGCCATGACTCGTCTGAAGCTGNTTCAGGGTCCGGAGCACATCCATGCTGCCCAGAAGCCCNGAGCCTGGACGCAGGACTAATCANGGAGTAAAAGACGATGTACGA
>BAAZ01000176.1_pt1 | contig 12035 bp, 12 predicted proteins | sample 270408 | NCBI WGS metagenome assembly BAAZ01 (sample SAMD00036529, study PRJNA27865) | human gut metagenome | isolation source: feces from healthy human sample F2-X, Child, Male
AGCAATCTCTCCTATAATAGCTGCCGGTCCCCATATGTGTGATAATATAGAAGCTGCTACGCCTACCACCATCACTGCTAGATCCCCTGCGACACGACTTCGCTTTTCGTAAATTCCGTCATACTCAACAGTTATATTAATATTAGACGGGACGCCATAGTAGTCCTCAATATTGTATGCCGGAGTAAGAGACTCAAAATACGAAATAAGTTCATCTCTTGCTGCATTTGAGCGCGGACCGGGTCGCTTGTTTGATTTTCCATAATCTCCTTCACGGATTGCTGTGCGATTGTTAGTCAAGGGGCTAATAGCATGGCCACTGGGGTCATGATAAATGGTAGGACAGTTATTGCAATACGCGAACATGTTCGTACCAAGGAACCCCTGTCCCGTGCTCGAGAGCGAATCTGCATTAATGAATCTCCGGTTCGCCGGATCATAATAACGAGACTGCAAATAATAGAACCCCGTCTCATTATCATAATAGTATCCACGGTATCTGAGCGGGTTGATCTCGGCCAGTCTACCGGAACTTGACACGTTGCCCCATGCATCATACTCGTAGGTAGCAACAGACTCGTACTCAAAGCCGGGGATATAATGAATCAGCTTCACCACGTCGCCCTGCAAATTCAGAACGTAATAATATGTTTGGAAGCTCGTTCCGTTCGTTGAATACTTGAGTGCAAACGGCTTTCCAGACTCATCATAGATGAAATCGAGCACGGCTGTCAAGGTATTATTGGTCCGGATCGTTTCACGGGCCACTTTGCCGTTCAGTGTAAGATACTCATGGGTAACAGTCTGTGTTCCGGTAACGTGAGTTCCCTGCGGGGAGACGGTTTCATCTTCAGCAGGAACGTCCGCCTCGACCGGCTCGCCCTCGCCGCCGGACATGATCTCTCCCGGGTCGGTCGGCTGCGGCGGGATGACAATGCTGCTGTCGGGCGTATAGATGGCCGTGATCGTCGTGTTCGCATGGATCGCGCCTGTTTTCGGCCACGATCCTGTGTAACCGGCCCTTTTCGGGATTGCCTCCTCGCCCAAAAGGAAAATCATAGGAAAGAAAAATCTGGTTTGCTGCAAATGTACCACCTGCCTGTTCGTTTTTGGTGTACCTGCTAAAGATGAAACATTCATCTTTAGCAGGTATTCCTAATTCATCCTATGTACGGTATGACATTCCCGCAATGGCTTACACAAACCACGCCGGAGCAAGCTCGACCGGCGGGAACCACGTCCGTTCCTTTAAGGCTTTCGTCTTCCCGAGCGGGGAATAGTACAGTTCAGTATAGCTATTCAGGTCAGAGCTGCGAATTTTAATGCGGTAAACATCGACACCCAAATTCCAGAAGCTGAAATCAACTTGAGGAGGTTCCGAATAATCTGCATACAATTTGTTTTCACGCTCTTGCAACGCGTTCCGGAGCTGTGCTGCAAGCTCTGCTGCCGTTTGTATATTTTCTGCGCAGGCTTGCTGTGCCGGTTGGACAAACATTCCACCAACCCGGACAGCTGTCGGCCTCCTTCTGGATTTTGCAGAACTCAGGTATGCAATTGGCATAGCGGAAAGAGTATGGACTGTCTCGTAAAACTGTGTGGGCAGCGTGCTGAGAAACTGGGTTGCTTTTTTCCGGCGTCGAAGTGCAGAAAGTACTTGAATGAATGCATTCAGCGTAACGAATAGCAGCAAATCATATACAAACCTAGGTAAATGCGATAATTGCACTTGTATTTCTGGAGAGACGATTTTCAAAACCCAAAATACAAGATAAGCCCAACCAAGAAGTTGCTGTGTGAAAAATGGTACCCTTCTCAGAAAGATTTTCATTGTCTAGACACCTCACTTATCAACCAATTCGAGCATAGGGATATATTCCGTAATCTCCCCCACGAGAGTTTGAATCCCACGGGAGATATGCAACACATTGCGTTCCATAAATTGTGAAATTAACAATGACCATTCCGGTTCCGCTATTCATAATTTCTATCATTTGACGGGCACGGATTGATTCGGCTGAGTGTTGATAAGTTTGCATCCAAATAATTGCTGCTGTAAGTGTAGCCCCTTGTGCCGGAGTAAGCAATTTGTCGGTATAGTTTAGTAAATACGACCCCGCAATACCTCCCAACATTTTTTCTGGTGAACTTGTGCCAATGAAATTGGAGTACGCTAAATTCTCAACATATTCACGCGTTTGTGTAGGAGAAAGGTATGTTACTTTTCTCGTAAGATTGGCGCGGGAATCATAAGGGGACTCATAAAGCAACAGAGCCTCTGTTCCATTTGGAGCGTACTGATAAATGCCATTGGGATCCAACTCGCGCGGCCTTCCACCGGCACAATCCTCCATTACGGTCAAGAAAGACTTTCCAGCCGCATTACCGCTTGGATCATACAAATCTACAGGACTATTATTGCAATACGCAAACATATTAGTCCCAACGAATCCCTGCCCTGTACTTTGATAACTGTCGGCATTAATGAATCTCCGGTTCGCAGGATCATAATAACGAGACTGCAAGTAATAGAATCCCGTCTCAGAATCATAATAGTATCCGCGATATCTGAGAGGATTGATCTCAGCCAGTCTACCGGAGCTGGACACATTGCCCCATGCATCATATTCGTAGGTTGCGACAGACTCGTACTCAAAGCCGGGGATATAATGGACCAGCTTTACCACGTCGCCCTGCAAATTCAGAACGTAATAATATGTTTGGAAGCTCGTTCCGTTTGTCGAGTATTTGAGTGCGAATGGTTTCCCAGACTCATCATAGATGAAATCAAGGACCGCTGTCAAGGAGTTATTCGTTTTAATTGTCTCTCTTGCGACCTTGCCATTCAGAGTCAGATACTCATGCGTGACCGTCTGCGTTCCGGTGACATGAGTTCCCTGCGGGGAGACGGTTTCATCTTCAGCAGGAGCGTCCGCCTCGACCGGCTCGCCCTCGCCGCCGGACATGATCTCGCCGGGACTGGTCGGCTGCGGCGGGATAATGATCTCCCCGCCTCCTCCGCCGCCACCGCCGACTGCCGTATAAACTGCATACACCGTGGTATCCGTGTGGATCGGCGTGATCACTCTGCGCCAGCTGCCAGTGTAGCCGAATTTGATCGGCACCGTCGGGTAGTCGCTGTCCGATAAGGAAAGAATGATCAGTGGGATATAGACTTTTGTTCGGTGCAAGGTACCACTTCCTTTCGGTAGTCCGTAGGGCGGACCTGCTAAAGATGAAAGCTTCATCTTTAGCAGGTCGATATCCGAAATTTATATGTGAACCAATTCTATTATGAGATTCAGCAATTTCCATGATTAAATTATCGGCACTGACTCATTATAAGAGCTGATAAGCATAACAGAACCCACACAGACAATATTATCCAGAGTATCAACACACGAAGCCACCATGCCTTTTCGCTTTTCCGGTCGGTTCGCTGCAGCAGTTGCTTTGCTTCCGGCCCTTCTGGGAAGGGCTGCCACTTTCCAAAAGCCAGATATGCATTCAATAACAACCTGAGAATAACCATGAGCACCGCAAAACCAGAAACAATAAACAGGTAGAGCCAGCCAGCCGTTTCAGACGTTACATTGATTGACAGAATAATCATCGCTATAATATATGGAGTAAATAACAGAATCCATCCATATCGCTGCAGCCAATTCCAATGCTTAGGTGGGCAAATCAGCTCACCACAGATCGCGCAGCGGCCATACCATACATCTTCCAGGAAATTGTCCTCTCCGCGCCAAAAGCGTGTTTTTGCACTGGGAATGCTGCCATCCTTCGAGGCAGGAATGTGACGATGTTCCATGCTTTTCTCCTCTCTGTTGAAAACTTCGGACAGCCTGCAGGCAATGCAGGCCAAAGTTTGGAGGCGTTTTTTCGTTTGGGCTGGACCTGCTAAAGATGGAAGTTTCATCTTTAGCAGGTTTAATCCTCAACAAATGATCTGTAGAACACTGGTTTACTCACGAATAACATAATCACTGTCCAATTCATAGGAATAGGCAATAGCAGCAACATATTCCGACACCGCCTCACGGGAGAGAACATCATTTCGGAAGAGAATGATACAATCGTCAGGAGCAACGGTAGCATCTGCAATAGCATAGGCGAATTCTTCCTGCTGTGTATCCGGTATCATGGCCGTCATCTGGTACATATAGCAGCCATTGCCGAAATGTACCCCGACAAATAATTCCGACTGCGTAAGGACTTCTGCTGTTCCAATCGTCTCATTACAAAACGAATCCATCCCCGCATATCTGCCGAGTTTTCCCACATAAGCAATTACCTGCGCATCCTCCGCATAAATGCAATAGGTCGTATCATCGATGGCTTCAATGCGCCATGTATCAGGCAGGGAAAAGTGATGCTTGTCAAAAAAAGTCACCTCGTTCCAGCCCTGATAGTCGCTGTTGATGTAAGAATTGTTCAGCTGCTTTATCGATTCATCCGTTGCAGCGACAAAGAGCAGGATTGGATAGGCAGCTATAAAAAGAGCAATCGCAACAAGGACTACTGCGATAATAGCGAGAATGATCCATTTTTTCTTCATGATATCCCCCCTTCTGTATGGTTTCCGCACAGGCCGTCAAATGGCTGCACCGATTCTATGGCGTAAAAGCCCCAAATTTGTCATTGCGAGGAGGCCAACGGCCGACGTGGCGCCCTGAGCGCGAAGCGCGAGGAAGTGCCCTTGGGGTGCAATCTCGGGAAGGCAGTTGCGTTTTCGCCGGGCTTTCCTGTTATCCCACCGGGTACTGCGAGATTGCCACGGCCCCCTTGGGGCCTCGCAATGACAATTCGGGAGTGCATACCATTTTACTCCTCGCAATGACACGTCAAGAGAGCGCGAGGTGCACCAGTGCCCTTCTGTGGTTGAATCATCCCCGTACAAGGCGCTCAGGGAGCGCCGCTACAGGCTGGCTTTGGGTTCCCGCCATCTTAATGGCATCCCGTTCGAAGCGCCGGTGTGGACCTGCTAAAGACGAAAGTTACATCTTTAGCAAGAATGGCTTGTTCAGCCAGTCACTTCATAATCAAATTGCTCCGCTGGGAGGTCAACATATATGCCAACCATGTCATCTTCACCAGCCACACAATACGCATAGTCCGTAGGCTGATCCACTTGGAGCAGGAACAATGCCCAAATGCCGACATTGTCTGGATTTTTTGTGTCCACTGAAATACCGCGCAAGGAAAAACGATAGAATCGATCGGTTAAAATCATTCCGTGCATCTGGAAGGAGCTGGCTCGACCACCCGTCCCATCTGCATTTGAAGAATCCATGGTCATACATCCGGGGCTGTCAATCTCCCAGGATTTTCCCGCGTAGTAATCCAACAGTGCCTCGATCTGGTCATCCAACTCCGGCTGCGCCGCGATGGCGTTCGGCGCAAACTGGGCCTTGATCGCAGCGGCATCCTGCGCCACAGCAGCCTCCAGTATGGCATTTAGCTGATCTTCCGCAATCTGGTCGGTTGGATCATAAATTCCCCCGACAGCATGCTGTACAAGCGCCTTGGAAATTTTGAGGTCTGCGCAGCCACTCAACAGGAGAGCAGGAATTAGGACTATCTGTATTATCAATAATAATTTTCTACAACAGTTACGCATAACTCTTTCACCACCTACCCGAAAACGTACATTATTGTATATGTACTTGCATCGCATGCCCAAACGTCTGAATGTTCCCGGCTAAAAGCATAGAACATTCCCGGATCTCTGAATTTAATCCTGTAAGTTACAGATAGATCGCTTTCTAAGACATTCGAGTAGGCTGGATAAAGATCAGTGGGAACAGGAGTTTTGTCTGGTTCAAGGGGTCACTTCCTTTCTGCGGGATGGGGCGGGCCTGCTAAAGATGGAAGTTTTATCTTTAGCAGGTTCCTCTTACTCAGTCGGCAGCCCGAGGTCAAAGCGATACGCAGGAAGCCCGACATAGACGCCAATCATGTCCTCTTCACCTTTTACATGATAGCTTAATCCATCAGGATAGTCTGCTTCATCGGCCTTGCGGCGCAGGAGCAACGCCCAAACGCCAACGTTATCCGGATCATTTGTATCCTCTGTGATTGCGCGTATATAGACGAGATACGTTTCACCTGATATGATTTTCCCACTCATCTCATAATAGCGGTTTTTTCCGCCAGCGCCATCTGATGCGGAACCAGCGTGCCCCGAAATATTGTCAATTTCGCCATTTTCGCTGTCGTAGTAGTCAAATAGTGCCTCGATCTGGCTATCTAATTCCGGCTGCGCCGCGATGGCGTTCGGCGCAAACTGGGCCTTGACCGCAGCGGCGTCCTGGCTTGTAACAGCGTTTAATATAACTGTTAATTGATTGTTCACCATCTGCTTTGTAGGATCATAAATTCCCCCGACTGCATTCTGCACAAGAGCCGCTGAATTTTTGAGGTTTGCGCATCCGGTCAATGTGACTGCGCAAAGCAAAATCAGCAGTAATAGAACCAGCAGAGGCTTGTTTTTTATATTCATTTTCAGTCCTCCAGTTATTACCCAAATCGATATGTTGCAGAGAAGTTCATCGGGTTGCAATTCCAATACTTACCATTTGCTGCACAAAAGGCACTAAACATTCCAGGGTCGCTAAACACTATAGTATACACTACCGACATATCCCCTGCTGAAACATTTAAATACTCCGGATTAAACCCGGTCAACCACCATGTGGTATCGGAATACGAGATAATATTCTCGCCTTGGTAGTAAACGTCCATTGACATGCGCATCGCAAGGTCGGTATCAACCGCCCAAAAGGGTCCGCCGCCGTAGTAAATTCCCGCTTCCGCGCCTGCACCGAGATTAATATAATCTCCGCGCCAAATCCAGAAAGCATACTGTTCACCTGCGTAGTCGAAATAGAATTGATCTGTTGCCATTGATGTCCCGGCATCAAATGCGTAATCATACAAGAAAGAGTATCCAAAGTATTGCTGCCAGCAGTCCGGCCGAGCGTGATAAATCCCGTTCTCATCCTTTTCCATTTCCAATACCGCTGCACCGACAGCTGCTGTGTCAATTCCGTGCATTCTAGCTAGATCATTCCCTGCATGAAGCACATAACGAAGTAAATCCTTTGCCTTTTCAATCAGATCAGATATGAATGATGCACCATTAGGATCGCTACAGGCAACCGGGCAATTCCCACAATATGAATACATATTGAGGCCACTAAACCCGCAATCAAAGGAAATCAGGCCATCGGCATTAATAAATCTTCTATTTGCCGGGTCATAGTATCTGCTTTGCAGGTAGTAGAAGCCCGTTTCGCTATCGTAATAGTACCCGCGATACCGCAGCGGATTGATCTCAGCCAGTCTACCGGAGCTGGACACGATATTTCCCCATGCATCATATTCGTAGGTTGCGACAGACTCATACTCAAAGCCGGGGATGTAGTGAATCAGCTTTACCACGTCGCCCTGCAGGTTCAGAACATAATAGTATGTCTGGAAACTCGTTCCATCCGTCGAATACTTGAGCGCGAATGGCTTTCCGGATTCATCATAGATGAAATCAAGGACTGCTGTCAAGGAGTTATTCGTTTTAATTGTCTCTCTGGCTACCTTGCCGTTCAGGGTCAAATATTCATGGGTAACGGTCTGTTTGCCGGTAACATGGGTCCCCTGCGGGGCAACGGTTTCATCTTCAGCAGGAGCGTCCGCCTCGACCGGTTCACCCTCGCCGCCGGACATGATCTCACCGGGGCTGGTCGGCTGCGGCGGGATGACGATTCCGCTATCTTTCGTGTAGACAGCCGTGATCGTCGTGTTTGCATGGATCGCGCCTGTTTTCGGCCACGAACCTGTGTAACCGGCCCGTTTTGGGATCGCCGGATAGTCGCTCGTCTTCAGGACATAACCGTCCGCAACCGTCATGGTCTTGAGCATCTTCCCATTGGCCTTGAATGTGACCGTATAATGTGAGGCGATCGGCGAATAGACTGCATTGATCGTTACATTGCTGTGAATCGCAGCAGTATGCTTCTCCCACGCGCCATTGCAGCCGACCTTGGCCGGGACTTCCGGATAATCTGCGTCCTGTAAAACATACCCGTCGTTCACTTGGATCGCCTTGACCGTAAAGCCGTCCGCTTTGAAGAACACCGTGTATCTGGTCACGACTGCCGTATACTTCGCCTGCACCGTGACATTGCTGTGAATGGCCGTGGTATACTTCACCCACTCGCCGGTATAGCCGCTCTTTGCGGGCACGGTTGGGTAGTCACTGGCCTTTAAGGTGTAACCGTCTTTGACCGTCATGGTCTTGACGACCGTATTGTCGGCCTTGAAGGTAACGGTATACTTCGCCACGACGGCCGTATACTTCGCCTGCACCGTAACATTGCTGTGAATTGCCGACGTATACTTCACCCACTCGCCGGTATAGCCGCTTTTGGCCGGGACGGCGGGGTAATCGCTGTCCTTCAGCGTGTAGCCGTCCTCGACGGTCATGGTCTTGACGGTCGCGCCGTCGGCTTGGAAGGTGACAGTATAGTCCGGAAGCTGCGTGAACGTCTCGACGGTGTAGGTCTTGCTCGTGCGGATGCCGTCGGCGTCGTAGGCATACTCTAACGTTTCTGTCTTCCCGTCAGAGGTTTTCGAGGCCGTTTTCAGCTGTCTTCCGTTCTGCCAGCCGAAGCTCCAACCGCCGTAGGACAGCGGGTTGCCCGAGGCATCGTAGGTGATCGCCTGCCCGTTGACGGCCGTCAGCAGGTCGTGCCACTGCGCGTCGCCGTAGGTATAGGTCTGGATGACAGTGCCATTTTTCGTGACGCGCAGGAGATTGCCCGCCGTGTCGTAGGAGTAATCATAAACGTCATACGGCTTTTCGTTTCCGGGATTGTAATACGACTCTTTTACCAGCTGGTTCTGGCTATCATAGGCGTACTCGACGAGCTTGTTGAAGTCGCCGGTGCTCTCCCGGATTTCCTTCAGGTTTCCGACGTCGTCGTAAACGTACTTTTTGCCCTCGAGGAGCATGCCGCTGTCGCTGCCGAGGCGGACGTTCCGGAACTCCACCTGCGCGCTGCCGCGGTTCCAGCTCACGTCACGATACGCGTAAGCCGTGTTCAGGATCACGGAGCTGCCGTTTTTCACCGTAACGCGATTCAGCCGCTTGAGGGCGTCGTAGCCGAAGCTCAGGCTGTCGCCCGTTGCGGCCGTCATGGACGTCAGGCTGCCGTCGCCTTTTTCCCCGTCGCTGTAGGCGTAGCGCTCCGAGTAGGTCTGCGCGCCGAGCGTCCAGCTCTGGCCGGAGAGGCGGAGAGGAACCTGATAAAGATGAAATATTCAGCTTTAGCAGATTTCCCATTAAAACTAAGAGGGGTATTTATTGATTCGTGCTTGCTTTTTCTTTTTCTTTCGCAGCTTTTTCTTCCGTTTATGAAGTGAAGTTCGGAGTAGCGGGACAATAAGGAAAAGTGAAGCGACTCCCAAAATGGTTGAATCGACAATGAGGCAGGTTCTAGTACGCTTCCAAAATGGTGCAATACCGACCGAAATCGGATATAGCTCTCTTTCTCCACAGGTCGCAGAAAGAAGTGCAAAAACGCCATCTCTAAATGCAGGTTTTCGGACATACGTGAATGTAATCGGATAACCAGTCACGAAGAGTTGCTCTAGCTCTTCTGCGGAAGAAAAGAATTCGTTTGCTTCTTCCTGATATATAGCTACTAATACGCCGTTTTTTAGTTTCAGGCTATACAACGGCCTATCGTAGCGATTTTCAAAGATGTCTGCTACGCTGCTTTCCTGAATTTCAAGGCACTCTTCCGTTATTGCCTCTGTATTCCCGCATTTCGCTCCAATATAGATTGCAACATCCCGCCATGCAATCAAAGAGAGTAGACACAGCATTGAAATTGCAATTGCCACTCGTACAGAAAGGCGAACATGATTATGGTTCTTCATCATATGTTATAAAACCGAAGCATAATTCTTATAAAGGTTATCTACATACCAAGAAGTTCCAACGGCAATGGCTGTTGTCAAGCCTCCAGATACCACTTCGCTCATTAGACATTTTCCTGAATAACGAACAGCTGCATTTATTGCTTTCTTTGCGGTTTCTTTCACTGCGGGATGAACAGTCTCTCGAAACAGAGTTTTCACACCATTCCAAGCAGCATCCGATACTTGACGGCTTGTGGCTATCTCACTAGCGCTTGCTGACCCCATTGCACCAAAAGCTGCACCTACCGCTGTATCTACTGCGGTTCCAACAATTGCTTGTCCAACCGTTTTTTTGCCATTCATTACATCCTTTGCATTACCATAAGCAGAATCAATAAAACTCGTTACTGCGCCGGCTGCTGCTCCAAAGCCCATAGCCGCTAGTCCGCCATTCACTGCGCCACAGACACCAGATACAATGATTTCATCTATTGGTTTCTCACGGATAATAGCCGTCACAGTATTAACTACTGCACCAACAAACGCACCTATGATAATGTTGAGCCATTCACCGTTTTCATCAGCAGCAATCACTGGGTTATTTCTACAATATGCAAACATATTGCAGGCAATCGCGTCACTCGAGTCCGTACTGGTGTAAACGTCCGCATTGATAAACCGATGATTCTCCGGGTCATAGTACCTACTCTGCAAATAGTAGAAACCCGTCTCGGAATCATAATAATATCCACGATATCTGAGCGGGTTGATCTCGGCCAGATCACCCTCCGCGGAGATTATCTCGCCCCACGGGGAGTAGACGTATTCTGCCTGCATGACGCCATTTGCGTCAATGATCTGGACCACGTCACCTTGCAGATTGAGGATGTAATAATAGGTGCTCGCAATACCCCCGTCGACAGAATAGTTAAATGCAAACGGTCGGCCGGATTCGTCATAGAAGAAGTCCAGAGTCTCCGTTTTCAGAACCGTCCCGCCGACGTCCTGCCGGATCGTTTCTCTCGCGACCTTGCCGTTCTGCGTGAGATAGTCATGCGTCACAGTCTCGGTCGAGGCAAGCGTCCAGTCGGACTGGGACAAATTCTGCTCCTCGATATCCGGCTCTTCCGCCGGAGCCGCGTTCGGATTTGGCTCGATCGGCTCCCACGGCTCGTCCTCCAGAGAAATAAAGATCAGCGGGAAATAGGATTTCGTTTGGTTCAAGGTGCCACTTCCTTTCTGTTCTGTGGGTTATTGGGGACCTGCTAAAGATGAAAGTTTCGTCTTTAGCAGGTTTTGTCCCTCCCGCCCGGTAAGCAGAACAATTACCCTCTTAGTTGTTCCTCACTAGAATAGGAGATACCTCGCCATCCAGCTCCATCCGGTAGATATTCCCATCCTCATCGCAGCAATAAATACAGGTGTCATCAAAATTATACATTCCGCAGAAAATATAATCGTTTATCTTTTCCTTCGTCCCGTCTTTCAGGTCAATACGCCACGTTCCTTCCTCTGTGTCGTTTTCAAGGCGGCGCATGCCAATTTCACCGAGTGACACATAGCGTTTTACAGAAAGATAGACAGTCGAGCCGCAGGTTTGAACAGAGCTTTGTGATGCAAGACATGGCAAGGAAAACAGCAGCGTCATCTCTCCATCATCGCAAATGTAGTAGAGCATTGTTGACAAGCGATCATTGTGAATCAAAAGTCCCCCGGCACATGGGATGATTGCGCGCGTACTCGCGCGACACTTTTCAAATGTTAACTCTGTTGTTATTCCGTCACGGTCTTTGCAAAAAATTCGTTCTGCTTCGACATCGCCATATCCGGCTACCACCTCGTATGTTCTATCTCCAAGGGGATATCCCTTTGTAAGCGGACATACTTCCAAAACTTCAGTTCCGGAGACATGAACAAACTGTGGTACATCTTCGGGATGTTCGACATCCAGCGGGAAATAGCAGGTGCCATCTTCTGCAAAATAGCTGGTCTTCTTACCATGCGGNTCACCTTTGATATATTACTTGCTTTTGAGTTTGTTGACAGATCATAGCAGTAAAGCGAAAACGGGCTGCTTTTTTTCCCATTTTTTTACCCAAAAATATAAG
>BAAZ01000145.1_pt1 | contig 11986 bp, 10 predicted proteins | sample 270408 | NCBI WGS metagenome assembly BAAZ01 (sample SAMD00036529, study PRJNA27865) | human gut metagenome | isolation source: feces from healthy human sample F2-X, Child, Male
CACAGCATAGGAAGCTCGTCGTCATCCCGCAGACGGCGCGGCAGTTCCGCGTGGTGCAGGGCCTGATGAAGCGCAGCGACATCACCGGCCTCATCATCGCCACGGATGCCGGGCGCGAGGGTGAGCTCGTTGCGCGCTGGATCATGGCCAAGGCGGGCTGGAACAAGCCTGCCAAGCGGCTTTGGATCTCGTCCCAGACAGACAAGGCCATCCGCGACGGCTTTGCAGATCTGCGCCCGGCGACGGACTATGAAAATCTGTTCCGCTCCGCGCAGGCGCGCAGCGAGGCCGACTGGCTCGTCGGCCTGAACGTGACGCGCGCCCTGACGTGCAAATACAATGCGCAGCTCTCGGCCGGGCGCGTGCAGACACCGACGCTGGCCCTTATCGCCGCGCGGGAGCAGGAAATCCGCGGCTTTGTGCCGAAGGAATTCTACGGCGTCCGGCTGAAGCTCGCGGGCTTCACGGCCGTCTGGCGCGATGCAAACGGAAACAGCCGCACATTTGACCGCGCGCTGGCCGAGCGGATCGCCGAGGCCTGCCGCACGGGGACCTGCACCATCCGGCAGGTGCGCCGGATGCGCCGCATGACGCCGCCGCCTGCGGCCTATGACCTGACGGAGCTGCAGCGCGATGCAAATAAAAAATACGCCTATTCCGCAAAGGAAACGCTGAATCTTATGCAGGCCCTCTATGAGCAGCACAAGCTGCTGACCTATCCGCGCACGGACTCGCGCTATATCTCCGACGACGTCGTTCCGACGCTGCCAGACCGCCTGCGTGCCGTGATGACAGGGGACTACAAGCCCTTTGCGCAGGAGCTGATGCGCCGCCGCCCGCTTTCGACCAGATATCTGGTGAACAATGCCAAGGTCACGGATCATCACGCCATCATCCCCACGGAGGAGGCCCCGGATCTGTGGCAGCTTTCCGGGCCGGAGCGGAATATTTATGACCTCGTCGTGCGCCGCTTCCTTGCGGTGCTGATGCCGCCGTGTGCCTATGAGGAGGTCGAGCTGACGCTGCGCGCCGGGGACCATGACTTTACGGCCAAGGGCCGCATCGTCTCGGAGCCGGGCTGGCGCAGGGTCTATGACCGCAGCTTCCGGCTGGAGGACGAGGAAGAGGACGAGCCGCAGACGCTCCCGGCGCTGGAGCAGGGGCAGAGGCTGTCGATCCTCGGCGCGTCCGTTGCGGTGGGCAAGACGCCGCCTCCGCCGCGCTATACGGAGGCGACGCTGCTGACGGCCATGGAGCATCCGCAGGCGCAGGTCACAGACAAGGCCCTGCAGAAGATCCTGGCGGAGACAAGCGGCCTTGGCACGCCTGCCACGCGCGCGGACATCATCGAAAAGCTGTTCTCTACATTTTATATCGAGCGGCGCGGTAAGGAGCTCGTCCCGACGTCCAAGGGCATGCAGCTTGTGGAGCTGGCCCCGGAGGACCTCCGCTCGGCTGCGCTTACGGCACAGTGGGAGGACCGCCTTGCCCGGATCGCAAAGGGGCAGGAGCGCGACGCAAAATTCGTCGAGGAAATGCGCGCCTATGCGTCGCGTCTCGTTGCGGCCGTCAAGGCAAGCGATGCGAAATACACCCACGACAACCAGACGCGCAAGACCTGCCCGGACTGCGGCAAGTTCCTGCTGCTCGTCAAGGGAAAGCGCGGCGAGATGCTCGTCTGCCCGGACCGCGAGTGCGGCTATCGCAAAAGCGTCACGCAGGTGACGAACGCACGCTGCCCGAACTGCTTCAAGAAAATGGAGCTGCGCGGCGAGGGTGAGAATCAGATGTTCGCCTGCGTCTGCGGCTACCGGGAAAAGCTCTCCGCCTTCCAGGAGCGGCGCAAAAGCGCCGGGGCGGGCAAGCGCGATGTGGCAAAGTATCTGCAGCAGCAGAAGGATGACAAGCCTGTGAACAGCGGCATGGCCGACGCACTGGCCAAGTGGCTTGAGAAAAATCAAAAGTAGGGCATTCTTAACAAAAATCACGGAGCTGCACGGCGAAATTCGTGCGGCTCCGTTCTGTACCGGGAATTGACACCGGCGGGGATGTCTGCTACAATAATTCCCGTGAGAATATGGGACAGCAGGAGCGGTGGAGTCTGTCATAGGGTCGTGGGGCCCTATTCCTGCTGGATCGGCTGTGCCGTGCTTCTGTGCGGCACACGGATCGGACAGGACTGCCGTCCTGTCTTTTTTTATGCCGCGGTATGCGGCGAAAGGGGATTATCGCTATGAGGAAAACAAAGATCGTCTGTACCATCGGCCCGGCCAGCAGTGATCCGGCCGTGTTTGCCGATATGTGCCGCGCGGGCATGAATGTGGCCCGCCTGAATTTTTCGCACGGCACCCATGCCGAGCATCAGGCCAAGATCGACATGATCAAGCAGGTGCGCGAGGAGCTTGGTCTGCCGATCGCCATCATGCTCGATACGAAGGGCCCGGAGTACCGCATCGGCACGTTTGCCGCGGGGCATATCGAGCTGCATGACGGCGATGCCTTTACGTTCACAACGCGCCCGGTCGAGGGCGACGAGACGATCGTCAGCGTGAATTACGCCGGCCTGCCGCATGATCTGGCCGTGGGCGACCGCGTGCTCGTGAACAACGGTCTTGTGATCTTCGAGGTGCAGGACCTCACGGAGACGGACGTGCACTGCCGCGTCGTCGTGGGCGGCGAGCTTTCCAACCGCAAGAGCATGAGCTTCCCAAACAAGGTCCTGCATCAGATCTATCTCAGCGAGCAGGACAAGGACGACCTTCTGTTCGGCATCCGCAACGGCGTGGATTTTGTCGCAGCCTCGTTTGTCTCGTGCAAGCAGGACCTGCTCGATCTGCGCGGCTTCCTGCACGCCAACGGCGGCGAGGACATCGACATCATCGCCAAGATCGAGAACCGCGCGGGCGTGGACAACATTGAGGAGATCAGCGAGGTCTGTGACGGCATCATGGTCGCACGCGGCGACCTCGGCGTGGAGGTCCCGTTCACGGAGCTGCCCGCCATTCAGAAATACCTCATCACGAAGTGCCGCCTGCTCGGCAAGCGTGTCATCACGGCCACGGAAATGCTTGAATCTATGATCCACAATCCGCGCCCGACGCGTGCGGAGATCTCTGATGTGGCCAACGCCGTCTATGACGGCACGAGCGCCGTCATGCTTTCCGGCGAGTCAGCCGCGGGCAAGTATCCGGTGGAGACCGTGCGGACCATGGCGGAGATCGCCGAGGAGACGGAGCGCCACATCGACTACGCCAAGCGCTTCCGCACGAACGAATTTGTCATCCACGACCGCGTGGACGCCATTTCCCACGCAACGTGCGGCATGGCCATCGACATCGGGGCCAAGGTCATCGTTGTGACCTCCATGTCCGGCCTGACGGTCCGGATGGTCTCGCGCTTCCGTGCACCGACGGACATCGTCGGTATGGCGACGAACAAGCGCGTGTGGTATAAGCTCTCGCTGTCGTGGGGCGTGCTGCCGGTGCTGAGCGAGCAGTTCAACTCCACGGACGTGCTGTTCTATCATGCACTGCGCGCCGCCCGCGACACGATGCACCTGCAGCCGGGCGACAATGTTGTTATGACCGGCGGCATCACGAACGGTAAGTCCGGCAACACCAATCTTATCAAGATCGAGGCGGTCTGACGGCCGGAAGGAAGCAGTTATGATCGAAATTCGCGAGATCGATGCGGCACATCAGGCCGATATCCGCCTGCCGAGCGAGCCGTTCCCGCATTTTCGTTTATCGTGGTGTTCAAAAAACGTGATGATTGCGAGGAGCGAAGCGACGTGGCAATCTCAGTTAGGGGACCGCAGTTCGCACTGACTGTCGTAAAAAAACGCACAAACCGATTGCGTCTGTAGCGGCGGTCAGTGACCGCCTTGTACAGGGTAATTGAACTGTGTAAGGGTGCTGATGTACCACGGCACTTGCCTGAATTGGCATTGCGAGGCCCCGGAGGGGCCGCGGCAATCTCGGAAAGGCGGCTACGATATCGCCGACGGTTTCCCTGTTATCCAAGCGGGCACTGCGAGATTGCCACGTCGGCTGCGCCTCCTCGCAATGACAATTCAGGGAAATGCGGCGGCGCACCTGTGCCCTTTTGCGATTGAATTGTCCTCTGCTGGGCGCTCAGGGAACACCGCTGCATGCTCTAGCTGCCCCAGATGAAAAAATTCGGACGCACCCGCGCGGGTGCGTCCGTTTTCGTCAATTATTCCGATATAATCTGCGCCACTCGGACTCCGGCAGGAGCTCGAGCGCGGCATTGTGCAGACGGTAAACGCGGCTGCACAGCGACAGCACGCTCGGCCGGTGGGTGCTGAGGATGCAGGTCTTGCCGGGCAGGGCGGCGATGTTCTCGAGCACGCGCTGTTCCGTCTCCAGATCAAGCGCCGACGTCACCTCGTCGAGCAGCAGGATAGGAGCATCGGCCAGAATGGCGCGCGCAATGGCCAGCCGCTGGTTCTGCCCCTCGGACAGCGAGCCGCCGCGTTCGCGCAGTGGGCAGTCCAGCCCGCCGGGCAGGCTGCGGACAAAATCCTCGGCGCAGGCGGCGCGCAGCGCAGCCCACAGGGCCTCCTCCGGGGCGTCCGGCCGCACAAGGCGGAGCGTCTCGGCCACGGTGCCGGAGAAGATCACGTTGTCCTGCGGCACATAGGCAAAGCAGCAGCGCGTGGAGGGGGAGACGTCCAGCGCCTCGCCGCCGCCGGTCAGCACGGCGCTGCCGCCCGTCGGGCGGAGCAGGCCAAGCAGCAGGCGGAACAGCGTCGTCTTGCCGCTGCCGGACGGGCCGACGATGGCGATCATCTCATGCGGCTGCACCTGCAGATCCAGCTGCTTCAGAACGGGCGCGCGGCCCTGATACGCGAACTCCAGCTCCTGCAGCGACAGCGTCAGCGGAACGCCTTCGCGGACGAGCCGCTGTGCGCGCTCCGGGTGGTCGAGCCGCTCCCGCGGCAGCTCCAGCACGGACATGATGCGCCGCGCGGAGACGGAGGCCTCGATGGCGGAGGGGACCAGATGGATGAGCGCGCTGAGCGACGAGGAGAGATAGGACGCCAGCTGCAGGAACAGCACCATCGTGCCGAAGTCGATCCGGCCCTGCCACAGGCGGTAAGCACCCCAGCCGAGGCAGAGGTAGCTTACGAGCATGCCGCACGACGAGAGGAACGACGAGGTCAGAATGGAGAAGCGCTGAAACGCGATGCCGGTGTCATAATACCGCTCCTGCACGCGATCGAGCCTCTCGCGGAAGGCATCGACGAGATGGAATGCCTTGATGGCGGGGATGTTCTGCAGCGTCTCCTCCTGAAAGGCCGTCATTTCGCTGCCGACGGCGCGCATATCGCGGTTGAAGCTGCGCATTTTTCCCACAAGCGGCCGCGACAGCAGCAGCGTCACGGGCGCGCTCAGCAGGGCCAGCACTGCCATGGTCGGGTCGTAGACCAGAATGACGGCCAGCGAGGCCAGAAACTGCGTCAGCCGCAGGATGAGCGACGGGATCCAGCCAAGCACGCTGCCCGCCACATTTGAGACGTCCGTGTTGATGCGGCTGAGCAGATCGCCGGAGTGGAACTGCTGCAGGGATTCCCAGTCCGTGTTCAGGAACATGCCGAAGACCTCGGCGCGCAGCTCATTGCCGATGCGGAGGTTGATCTTTGCACTGAAACGGCTGACAAGAGCATTGAGCACGATGGTCGAGCCTGCCAGCAGCACGACGGTGACGCCGCAGAACAGCACGCGCCGTCCGCCGCCCTGCAGATAGACGATGGCGTTGATGAGCTCACGCGAGGAGAGACTCGACAGCAGGCTCAGCGCAATGGAGGCGATGCCGAGCAGTACATAGGCCGCGATAGAGCGGCGGTAGCGCTTGCTGTGGTGCAGGACCCAGCGCGTTTCGACCCAGAGGTCGTGCAGCGTTGCGCCCTGCAGGCGGTCGCGGAGCTTTCGAATCAGAGACATGCCCGCCCTCCTCAGCGCCGGTCGCCCGAATCGGAGCTGTAGTGGCTATAGTGGCTGTAGCTGCTGTAGCCGTACTGATAGCCGTAGCGGTAGCCATAGCGATAGCCCGAGCGCGTCGTTCCGGCCTGCGTGCAGTTCAGCACGCAGCCATACAGCGGCACGGCGCCGGAGAGCGACTGGACGGAGTTGACGATCTGGACGGAGTTTGCCATATCCTGCCGCACGACGTAAATAGCGCCGTCGGCATATTTGGCCAGCGCTGCAGCGTCGGACAGAACGCCTGCAGGCGGCGTATCGATGAGGATGTAGTCGAGCTTCTGCCGCAGCAGCTCCAGAATCTGGCCCATGCGCGGCGAGCCGAGCAGGCGCTGCGGCTGGGCGACAGTGCCGTCGCCGGAGAGCAGCAGCAGGCTGGAATCCGGAACGGGCAGCAGGCGGAAGTTCTTCGCCTTGCCGCTGAGCACCTCGACAAGGCCGTCGGAGTGTGCGCCAATGCCGAACAGCGGCTTGAGCGACTGCTTGCGCAGGTCGCCGTCGATGAGGATGACGCGCTTGCCCTCGGCGGCCAGCGCCAGCGCGAGGTTCGAGGCAACGGTCGTTTTGCCCTCGCCGGGGACGGTGCTCGTGATGAGAACGACCTTTGCGCCGTGCTTCGAGGTGATACGCTGCAGCTTCAGGCTGAGGTTGCGCATGGCCTCGGAGAAGTCGGAGCCGGTGCCCGCATGCGTCAGCAGAAGCGAGGGAGCCTCGCGGCGGGTGCGCTTTCCGCGGCGCACGGCGGGGATGGAGGAGAGGCAGGACAGACTGATGAGGCGGTGCAGGTCCTCGGCAGAGTGAACGGTGCGGCGCGTCAGGGAGAGCAGCGCCACAAGGACGAGGCCGAGGACCAGCCCGACGACGCCGCGGCGGATGCCGGTCTGCAGAGCCGTGTTGGCGTTGATGGGCGCAGCGGACGGCTCGACCGGCTGGTCAATGACCTGGATCTGCGTGTCGCCCAGAATGGTGGTCGCCGCAGCGGGGTAGACCTCGATGGCGGCCAGCAGCGTGTCATAGACGGCCTGCGGCTCGCTGCCCGTTGCCGTCAGCGTGAACAGGGCGGCATCCGCCACGGAGCTGGCCGACAGGCTGACGGGAGCACGCTGGTCGCCCAGCTCCTGCTGGAGCAGCAGCTGCATGCGATCGCTCTGCAGGACATAGGGGAACGTGGCCGAGAGCTGCGCGGCGGCGTTGCTGTCGAGATAGGTGCTGTGGCTGAGGATATCCGTCGAGGACGAGAAGCCCGCGCTGACGGAGAACACGGCGGAGCTCTGATAGACCGGGGCATAGCTGCGCGCGGCGCGCAGCCAACTCACGCCGCCGAGCAGCAGACCGAGCACGATCGGGACCCAGAAAAAGTGCTGCAGGGTGCGGCGGAAATTGTGCAGGAAAACGGAAAGGTCAATTCCTTGCGTCGTCTGTTCTTCCATGAGCGGCCTCCTTTCCTTGCTTGCTGCCGTAGCCGTAATAGCCGTATTTTCCGCCGTAGCTGCCATAGCCGTAGCCGTAGCCATAGCCGCCGAGACGGCTGCCGAAGTGGAACGACTGATAATTATTGAGCACGCAGCCAAGCAGCGCGGCGTGGGCGGCGTTCAGATCGTCGATGGTGTCGTTAATGACGGCGGCGGGGACGAGGTCCTGCCGGACGACGAGGATCGCGGCATCGGCTGCATCGGCCAGCACCTCGGCATCGGCGAAGAAGCTGAAGGGTGGCGTGTCGATGAGAATGTAGGAATAGCTCTCGCGCAGCGCATCGAGCAGCGGACGGAATGAATCCGGGCTGAGCGCCTCGCTCTGGCTGCGCCGCAGCGGCGCGGCATAGAGATGGGACAGGCCGGTCGCCTCGTCGCGGACAATGGCCTTTTCCAGCGCCTCGCGGTCCGGGCGGTGCGTGATGAGATAGCCAAGGTCCGTGCCGGGGGCAGGTGAGGCCGAAAAGATCAGCGACTGCGCAGGCTTGCGCAGGTCGGCGTCCAGCAGCAGCACACGCTGATGCTTCTGCGCCAGTGACAGGGCAAGATTGGCTGCAACGGTGGATTTGCCCTCGTTCTCTGCGCAGCTCGTGATGAGGAAGACCTGCCGGCCATCCTTTTCATGTGCCCGCTCCACCTGCGCGCGGAGCTGATGGACCGTTTCGGTGTAATAGAAGCTGCAGGTCGGGTCCGAGATGAGCAGGGCGGATTTTTTATTTCGCAGCAGCGCGCCGCGCTTGCGCTCGTGGCGCAGGGTGGCGAGCAGCTTCGTGTCGAGCTGATCGTGCGCGCCGGGGACGGTCTGCACCGTCTCCTGCGAGACGGCGAGAAGCAGCAGGACTGCGATCATGGCCAGCGCGCCGATGGGCCCAGCCAGCCTGAGCAGGCGGTCGCGCGAGGCCTGCGCGCTGGGCTGCGACGGGAGCGTCGGGCCGTTGATGGGATTCAGCACGGCCGAGGCGAGGATGAAGTCCGCATAGGCTTCGTAGCAGTCCATCACGGCCAGCGCCCCGCGAAAGGCAAGCTCCGGCGTCGGGGCAGTGACGGTCAGAATGAGGATGTTCGTGTTCTCCGGCACATCGACGCTGCACGTCCCCGGGAAGGCGTTCAGGCCCATTTCGGCGGCAGCGGCGGTGCGGACGGGATTGCTCTGCAGCAGCTCGCCGAACTGGCTCGCCACGGAGTCCGTCACGGCGATGCTGCCGGAGGCTGTGGCGGAGGCGCTGCGGCTCGTCACGGCGAAGGTGACCTGGCTGTCGTAGCTCGGCTTGGACACGAGCGTCTGCAGCAGGTAGACCGCCATAACGCAGATGAGCCCGGCCAGAACGGTCATCCAGAGATTGCGCAGCACATGGCGCGCAAGGCACAGCGGATTGAAGTTGGACCATTTGGTCGTTTTCTGTTCTTTCATGGCTGCCCCCTTACTCCACGACGACGGTCAGAATGACGGAGCTCTCCAGACCGGCGTCGTTCGTATAGGAGAAGAGCACGTCATAGCTGCCCGGATGCTCGTGGTCGATCTTCCCGGAGATCTCGACCTTCGACGGATCGACGCTCGCCCCGTGCTCCGACTGCAGCACGGAGGTGATCAGGCTGCGGTAATCCTCCGGTGTCTCATCTCCCGTGGCATAGACGAGGTAATCCGAAAGCGTGATGACGGGATGCCGGGCCGTGCGGTTGCGGATCATCACGGTCAGGGAGAGCATGGACGTGTCGCCCGCACTGTTTGTGACCTGCACACGGATGCGGTAGTCGCCCTCGGTGCCGACGGACAGGTTCACGAGCGTCAGGCGCATCTTGTCCGTGAGATCGCCGTCAAGCACATCCTCGGCCTTCAGACGGTCGAGCAGGGTGACGGTGCTGCCGACGCCGTAGACGAGCGGCTGCGACAGGGAGAAGCGCGGCTTGTGATAATCCGTATAGTAGATCGGCCGCGTGAACGTGCAGAAGTTTGAGGCGCTGTCAAACACGGTGTAGGTCGCCTGCGCGCTGTTCGCGCCCGTGAGCTGCGAGACGCGGCGGACGATGATGCGGTCGGTGAGGTCGCCGTCGCGGTCGTCCGCTGCGGTCAGACCGGCGCAGAGCTCGGCGTCCGTTGCGTTGACGCTGACCTCCAGCGGAACGCCGTCCGAGACGATGCGGGGCGCGGTATGATCGGCCGTCAGGCGGTCGTGCAGGAACACGGCGCAGAATGCAATGGCAACGGCCAGAAACAGGGCGATCAGGGTGATCTGTAATTTCCTCATGAAAAGCCTCCTGCGGGTCAGTCGGATTGAAGCGGCGGAATGGGGATCGGTTCATCGCGCAGGATCCTGCGGGGATTTCCGTGCAGGAGCAGCGCGATATAATCGGGGTGGCATATGGGCTCGAGCACCGGCAGAAGCGACCGGAAGCCCGTTGTGCGGAAGCGGTCGTCGTGGGCGTCGCTCGCGATGAGATGCGCCAGACCGTGCGAGAGCAGGTGCAGGGCGGTGTCCTCTGCACGGCTGCCGAGCAGACCGAGCAGGCTGCCCTTGTTCAGCTGCAGCAGCATCCCGCGGGAAAAGCACCATGCGGCAAGGCCGGGGTCGCGCTGCACGGCGTCATAGCGCTCCGGATGGGCCACAACGGGCACAAGGCCGCGCTGCGCGATGGCCTCGAGCGTCCGCAGCAGCACGGAGCCGGGCAGTCCAAAGTCAAATTCCACGAGCAGATACCGTGAGCCGCCGAGCGTGATGAGCTCATGCTGCTCAATGAGCGTGCGGATGTTCGAGGGGTCCGCAAACACCTCCGCGCCGGAGTACAGCCGCAGCGGAATGTTTTCCTGCGTCAGCAGCTCGCGCAGGTCGTTCAGCTGCCTGCGGTAGTCCGGGCCGCGGTAATTGCGGCGGAAGCCGGGCAGGTTGCAGTGCGGCGTGACGGCAATGGCCGTGACGCCGCTCTCGGCGGCGTGGCGCGCCATGGAAAGCGAGATCTCCGCGTCGGGAGAGCCGTCGTCCACGCCGGGGAGAATATGACAATGCAGGTCGATCATGGCCCGTCCTTTCCGCGTCGGGGCACAGCAGGCAGACTGTGGGACCGACAGATGATTTCTTAAATAGAATAGCATATTTCTCGGGAGAATTCAACTTTTTCGTTTGGATTCTGCGGAAAAAGCCTGCGATAAAGAAAAAATCATGCTTGACATCACGGAACTTCCGTGCTAAAATAGTTCCGCAAAACGAAGAAGGCCGGCAGCCCCGACCTCACCCCAAGCGAAGGCAAAGGGGTCTGATATCGAGTATCGCTGCGCTTTGGGCGCGGTGTGTTCGGTTGCGGGTGCTGCGGCATCCGCAATTTTTTGTTTGGAGGTGCTTTACCATCGGCAAATTAGATCATCAGCTCAATGAGGAGATCCGGGATAAGGAGATCCGCCTGATCGCAGCGGACGGCACCATGCTCGGCATCGTCTCCGCACAGGAGGCGCTGGCCCAGGCAGAGGAGCAGGAGCTCGACCTTGTGAAGATCTCGCCCAACGCCGTTCCCCCCGTGTGCAAGATCATGGACTACGGCAAGTTCCGCTTTGACCAGCTCAAGAAGGAAAAGGAAGCCCGGAAGAATCAGCGCGTCGTCGAGATCAAGGAGATCCGCATGTCCCCGGGCATCGACACGAACGACCTGAATGTGAAAATGCGCAACGCGATGAAATTCCTGAAGGAAGGTAACCGCGTGAAGGTCACGGTGCGCTTCCGCGGGCGTGAAATGGCGCATACCGACATCGGCGAGCAGCTTTTGATCCGGTTTGGCGAGGGATGCGCCGAGGTTGCAAACGTGGATAAAAAACCCAAGCTCGACGGCCGGTTCATGACCCTGTTCCTGTCGCCGAAGAATGCAAAATAATCACAAAGGAGAAGAATCATGCCGAAACTCAAAACCCACAGCGGTGCGAAGAAGAGATTCAATCTCACCAAGACCGGTAAGGTCAAGAGAGCGCACGCGTTCAAGAGCCATATCCTCACCAAGAAGGACACCAAGCGCGGCCGTCGCCTGAGAAGCACGACCTACGCGGATGTCACCAATGTCGAGAGCATCAAAAAGATGATCCCGTACAAATAATCGGATAGGAGGATTCAAAAGATGGCAAGAGTAAAAGGCGCGATGATGACGCGCAAGAGAAGAAATAAGACCCTGAAGCTTGCGAAGTCCTACTGGGGCTCCAAGTCCACCCATTTCAAGATGGCCAAGCAGGCCGTCAAGAAGTCCGGCGTTTATGCCTACATCGGCCGTAAGCAGAAGAAGAGAGATTTCCGCCGCCTGTGGATCGCTCGTATCTCCGCCGCTGTCAAGCCTACGGCATGAACTATTCCCGCTTCATGAACGGCCTGAAGAAGTCCGGCATCGAGATGAACCGCAAGAGCCTCTCCGAGCTCGCAATTGCGGATGCAGCTGCGTTCGGCGCTCTCGTCGAGACAGCCAAGAAGGCCCTGTAAGAGAGTTTCCTGAGATCACTCCGCTTCGGCGGAGTGATTTTTTTGCAGACAAGCTTCAGCCTAG
>BAAZ01000163.1_pt1 | contig 11978 bp, 9 predicted proteins | sample 270408 | NCBI WGS metagenome assembly BAAZ01 (sample SAMD00036529, study PRJNA27865) | human gut metagenome | isolation source: feces from healthy human sample F2-X, Child, Male
CTCCCGATTTGTCATTGCGAGGAGGCCGGAGGCCGACGTGGCAATGACAATTCTGGTGCCATTACCATTTTAGTGTTACCCTGTACGGATCGGCAGCGATGCGCCGGGAGGGGCATGCCCCTCCCCTACAGCGCATGACCGGCGGTCTTGTGAAATTTTCCACTTTCCAGTTTCATTTCCCGCGTGCCGCTTCCCTGCATATGTGTTATCCCATATTGCAGAAGGGCCTGCTGCGGGGTTCATGCAGCAGGCCCTTTGCTCCCCGGGAAGGGAACAGACGATATCAGAGATGGACGACCGTACCGGCCTCGCCGCGGACGGCGGCTCCGGCCTGTGCGAGCGAGGCGATGATGGCCTGCCCGCCGGTCTTGGCGAACGAAACGGCAGCCCTGACCTTCGGCAGCATGGAGCCGGGGGCGAAATGGCCCTCCTCGCAGTAGCGCTCCGCTTCCGCAACGGTCATTTCCGCAAGGCTCTTCTGGTCCGGCTTGCCCCAGTTGATGCAGACGCGGTCCACCGCCGTCAGGATGACGAGGGCGTCGGCCTGCACGAGCTCTGCGAGCTTGGCAGAGGCAAAGTCCTTATCGATGACGGCGGGCGTGCCGTAGAGCTTGCCGTCCCGGCGCACAACGGGGATGCCGCCGCCGCCAACCGTGATCACGACGCAGCCGCCGTTGATCAGGGCGCGGACGGTGTTCTTTTCGATGACGTCCACGGGCTTCGGTGAGGGCACGACCTGGCGGTAGCCGCGGCCCGCGTCCTCGACCATGGTGTAGCCCTTTTCGGCGGCGATGCGCTCGGCCGTGGCCTTATCATAGAACGCGCCGACGGGCTTCGTGGGCTTCCGGAAGGCGGGATCGTTCTCGTCCACCAGCACCTGCGTGACGACGGTGGCGACGTCCTTCTGCAGGCCGCGCGCGGCAAGCTCGTTGCCGATGGCGTTCTGCAGGTGATAGCCGATGTAGCCCTGGCTCATGGCGCCGCACTCGGGGAAGGGCATATCGGACTTGATGGCGCCGGCCTCGGCGGCCGTGGCCATGCCCAGATTGATCATACCGACCTGCGGGCCGTTGCCGTGCGCAATGACGACCTCGTTGCCCTGCTCGATGAGATCCACGATCGGCTTTGCCGTTTCCGTGACGAGGGCGAGCTGCTCATAGGGCGTGCTGCCCAGCGCGTTGCCGCCCAGCGCGATGACGATGCGTTTTCCCATGGTAATTATCCTCCTGCTGTGCGGCTCAGAACATCTTGCGCTTGTTGTCGGCAGCGTCGAGCTCCATGAGAGCCTTGACGGGGTCCTTGACCTGTGCCAGGAAGATCATGGCGGCGATGATATACGGCTTGAAGGAGGCCTGCTTGTACAGCGGCACAAGATAGCGGTCAAACACGGAGTTGTCGACCTCGCCCTCCGGGCAGCTCAGGCCGGAGATGTCGGCGGGCAGGCAGTGCAGATACAGCGCCTTGCCATCCTTCGTGAGCTTCATCATCTCCTCGCTGCAGGTCCAGTCCTTGTGCTCGGCGTTCTGCGCCAGCAGCTCCTTCTCCAGCTCGTCGATGCCCTTCTGGTCGCCCTTGACATAGAGCTCGGAGCGTCTTTCCATGGCCTGGAACGGAGCCCAGGACTTCGGATAGACGATGTCGGCGTCCTTAAAGGCTTCCTTCATGTCGTTCGTCTTGTGGAACTTGGAGCCGTACTTCTCGCAGTTCTTGCGGGCGATCTCCTCGACCTCGGGGAAGACGTCATAGCCCTCCGGATGGGCCAGCGTGACATCCATGCCGAAGCGGGTGAACAGGCCGATGACGCCCTGCGGGACAGACAGCGGCTTGCCGTAGGACGGGGAATAGGCCCACGTCATGGCGACCTTCTTGCCCTTCAGGTTCTCAACGCCGCCGAAGTAGTGGATGACATGCAGCATGTCGGCCATGCACTGCGTCGGATGGTCGACGTCGCACTGCAGGTTCACGAGCGTCGGGCGCTGCTCGAGAATGCCGTCGCGATAGCCTTCTTCCAGAGCGTCCATGAACGTCTTCTGGTACTCGTGGCCCTGATGGATGTACATATCGTCGCGGATGCCGATGACGTCGGCCATGAAGGAGACCATGTTCGCAGTCTCGCGGACGGTCTCGCCGTGGGCGATCTGGGATTTCTTCTCATCGAGGACCTGCTCCTCGAGACCCAGCAGGTTGCACGCAGAGGCGAACGAGAAGCGGGTACGGGTGGAGTTGTCGCGGAACAGGGAGATGCCGAGGCCGGAATTGAAGACCTTCGTGGACTTGTTGCGCTCGCGCAGGTCGCGCAGGGCGTCGGCCACGGTGAAGACGGCGTCGATCTCGTCGTCCGTCTTGTCCCACGTCCAGTAGAAATCGGTTTTATACATGTTATTGATGTGGAGCTTTTCGAGGTGTCTTGCCAGTTCAACAGTCTTGCTCATGATCGTTCTCCTATTTCATATTTTGGTTGGTCGGAAGCCCGGCTCAGCCGGGCTTGCTTTTTATCGGATGGACGGAAAAATCACTTGATATCGTTGCCGGTCAGCTCCTGACGGAACTCGGCCTCGGTGATCTTGTTTTCGGGCTTGTACAGACCGGGAACGGCAGCGTAGAGCGCGGCGCAGACGACGAGGTCCTGCTTCCAGGTGATCTCGTTCGGCGCATGGGCCTGCGACTCGGCGCCGGGGCCAAAGCCGACGCACGGGATGCCGTAGCGGCCCTGGATGGAAACGCCGTTCGTGGAGAACGTCCACTTGTCGGTCAGCGGACGGCCTTCACGCTTGGAGCGCGCGGTCTCGTCGGCCCAGAGGCGCTTGTCGCCCCACAGAGCGTGGTGCGCGTCGACAAGGGCCTGCACATGGGCGGCGGATTCCTTGTTGATCCACGTCGGGAAGAAGCACTCCGTCTCATAGACGTGGCCGGTCCATGCGGGACGGTCATACATATACATCGAGACCTTGACGTCCTTGGCGTACTTTCTGCAGGCGGGCAGGTCCTCGATCTCCTTCAGGCAGGACTTGTAGGTCTCACCTGCCGTCATACGGCGGTCGATGGAGATGGAGCAGGAGTCCGCAACGGCGCAGCGGGACGGGGACGTGTAGAAGATCTGCGACGTCGTGCAGGTGCCGCGGCCGAGGAAGCGCGCGTCTTCCCAATGCTCGGGGTTGTACTTCGGGTCGAGCATCTTGACAAGGCCCTTGATCTCCTTATCATCGGCGGCGTCGTTCTCGTTGAGGTCGCGGACGTTCAGCAGGACCTCGGCCATCTTGTGGATGGCGTTGTCACCGCGCTCCGGAGCGGAGCCGTGGCAGGAGACACCGTGCATGTCGACGCGGATCTCCATACGGCCGCGGTGGCCGCGATAGATGCCGCCGTCCGTCGGCTCGGTGGAGATGACGAACTCGATCTTGCTGCGGGCATCCTCCGGTCCGTTGAAATATTCATTGACGATGGACTGCCAGCACATGCCGTCGCAGTCCTCCTCCTGCACGGAGCCGACGACCATGATCTTATAGCCCTCGGGGATGAGACCAAGGTCCTTCATGATCTTCGCGCCGTAGGCAGCGGAGGCCATGCCGCCCTCCTGGTCGGAGCCGCCGCGTCCGTAGATGATGTCGTCCGTCTCATAGCCCTCATAGGGGTCGTTCGTCCAGTTGGCGCGGTTGCCGATGCCGACGGTATCGATGTGGGAATCGATGGCGATGATCTTATCGCCCGTGCCCATCCAGCCGATGACGTTGCCAAGCTGATCGATCTCGACCCTGTCATAGCCGAGCTTTTCCAGCTCCTGCTTGATGCGCATGACGACGCCCTTTTCTTCGCAGCTTTCACTGGGGATGGCGATCATGTCCCGCAGGAAACGGCTCATGTCGGCACGATAGCCCTCGGCCGCACGTTTGATTGCTTCAAAATCCATCGTGGTACCCTCCATTATCTATTCATTCCGTACCGCAGTGCGGATATGCAGGCAGTCTGCGGTTCTCTGCTCCTATCTTACCATATCCTGCACAGAAGTCAAACAAATTTTTTTCAAAACAAAAAAATTTTGGAAAAAACAATTGATTTCTCCCGGCTATAATGGTATCATAGGGTCAGGAAAATCCAAACAGGGACGCTCTGACCGGCAAAAACCGGAAGTTCGTCATTCCAAGGAGCGAAGCGGCGTGGGGCTCTCAGGCACCATATTTCGTATTCGCCGGGGATCCTCAAAAATCCGGAATAATCCCGCGAGATTGCCACGGCCCCTTGCGGGGCCTCGCAATGACAAGCCTGACAGCGGGCAGTATGCGTGAGGGATTTCTTCAGGGTTCCCCACCAACAGGGAAGCTCAGAAGAAATCAGCAAGAGCGGAGGGCGAGAGATTTTTCGTCGAGGCGAGGTTTGGGGAACGCAGGCGTACTTTGTGTACTCCAAGCCTTCCAAACCGATGAATTGGCAGAAAATATCCGGCATCTGCCGCAGAGGATTTCTTCAGAGTTTTCCCAACAGGGAAGCTCGGAAGAAATCAGCAAGAGCGGAGGGCGAGAGATTTTTCGTCGAGGCGAGGTTCGGGGAACGCAGGAATACTTTGTGTATTTCAAGTTCCCCGAACCGATGGATCGGCGGAAAAGCTCCGGCATCCGCCGCAGAGGATTTTTCAGAGCTTCCCATCCGAAGAAAGGGGCGCTGCGATTGCTGAAACCGAATGAACTGGAAACGCTCCGCCAAATGGCGAGAGGCCTCGCGGCGCAGTTTGGAAGCAACTGCGAGGTCGTTGTGCACGAGATCTCGGAGCGCAGTACATCACACTCTGTCGTGGCCATTGAAAACGGCCATGTCTCCGGCCGCAAGCTCGGCGACGGTCCCTCACAGGTCGTGCTCGAGCAGCTCGGCAAGGACGGCCGCGCGCCGGAGGACCAGCTGTGCTATCTCACCCGCACGCCGGACGGCAAGCTGCTGAAATCGTCGTCTATCTACATCCGCGACGAATCCGGGCGCGTGTGCGCCATTTTCTGCATCAACTTCGATATTTCCGCGCTGGCCATGGCCGAGCAGGCGCTCGCCGGGCTGACGTCCGCCCACCCCGCCGGGGAAGAGACGCCCCGCATCACGCACAATGTCAACGACCTGCTCGACGATCTCATCGAGCAGTCCGACCGCCTCATCGGCAAGCCGGTCGCCCTGATGAGCAAGGAGGACAAGGTGCGCGCCATCCATTTCCTCAATGAGCACGGCGCGCTGCTCGTCACAAAATCCGGCGACAAGATCGCGAAACATTTTGGCATTTCCAAATACACGCTATATTCTTATCTTGACGTAAAAACTGGAGGAAAGAGCAATGATTGATCTTCGCATCAACAAGGAAGGCCTGAAGCACAACATCGAGAAGGCCAAGGAAAACCACATCATCATCCCGACCATCGCGCAGATGCAGAATCCGGATCTCATCCCGGAGAAAATCAAGGAAAAGCTGACCCATACCGGCCTGTGGGACGTCGACCCCGTCAACCTGTTCCGCATTTCCTGGCACAACGAGGCCAAGGAGTTCGGCGGTCTGTATCAGCACACCCCGAATTATGTGGAGATCCCCTCCAGCCTGTCCGGCGTGCCGTGCCGCATCCTTGCCATGTCCGGCAAGTGGTTCCCCACGGGCTGCCATAAGGTCGGCGCTTCGTTCGGCTGCCTGGCTCCGCGCCTCGTGACCGGTCAGTTCGACGCCACCTATCATCATGCCGTGTGGCCGTCCACCGGCAACTACTGCCGTGGCGGCGCCTTCAACTCCAAGCTGCTGGCCTGCGACTCCGTCGCCATCCTGCCGCAGGATATGTCCAAGGAGCGCTTTGACTGGCTGAAGTCCATCGCCGGTCAGATCATCGCCACGCCGGGCTGTGAGTCCAACGTCAAGGAGATCTTCGACAAGACGTGGGAGCTGAAGAAGGATCCGTCCATGATGATCTTCAACCAGTTTGCCGAAATGGGCAACCCGCTGTGGCACTACAATGTCACGGGCTACGCCCTGGCCGATCTGTTCGAGGCCGTGAAAAAGCCCGGCCAGCGTCTGGCCGGTGCCTGCTTCACCTCCGGCTCCGCCGGCACGATGTCCTCCGGCGATCTGCTGAAGGAGCGCTATCCCGGCATGAAGCTCGCCGTCGGCGAGGCCCTGCAGTGCCCGACCATTCTGGACAACGGCTTCGGCGGCCACCGCATCGAGGGTATCGGCGACAAGCACATTCCCTGGGTCCATAACGTGAAGAACACCGACATGGCCATCGCCATCGACGACGAGGACTCCCAGCGTCTGCTGCGTCTGTTCAACTGCAAGGAGGGTCAGGAGTACCTGAAGTCCCTTGGCATGACGGACGAGCAGATCGAGAAGTTCACCTGGATGGGCATCTCCGGCATCGCCAACGTGCTGTGCTGCATCAAGATGGCCAAGTACTATGAGCTGACCGAGGACGACGTCGTCGTCACCGTCCTGACGGACTCCGCCGTCATGTACAAGTCCCGCGTGGAAGAGCTCAACGCCCAGCACGGCGCCTACTCCGCCTTCGAGGCCGAGAAGGACCATGCGCTGCATATGCTCGGCCTGAAGACCGACAGCATGCTCGAGCTGACCTACACGGAGCGCAAGCGCGTGCACAACCTGAAGTATTACACTTGGGTCGAGCAGCAGGGCATGAACGTCGAAGACCTCAACGCCCAGTGGTACGACACGAAGGGCACCTGGGACGCCGTCCATGCACAGGCGAAGGACCTCGATGCGCTCATCGACGCCTTCAACGACGAGGTCGGCATCCTCAAAACACTGTAAGTTTTTAAATTTTGACAATCAGCCCGTGCCGGGGTGGGTCATCCCGCTCCGGCACGGTTTTCATCCACGGAGGCCCCATGAAACCATTCCGGAACCGCCTGCGCGATGCGCTCGCACCGCTCATCCCGGTCGTCCAGGTCGCCCTGATCACGGCGGCGGCCATCGGCAACGTTCTGATCGCCGCGGCGATCTTTCTGAACGCCAAACGGCTCGGCGCGCTCTTTCTGCCGGCGCTGGCGCTTTACTTTGTGCTGCTGACCGTCCTGCTGGCTGCGATCCTGCGCCGCCGGGAGCTGGATCGGCTGCACGCCCTTGTCGGCGACGAGCAGTTCTATGAATGGTACCCCCGGCAGCGCCGCCGGGATGAGCGCCGCCGCGCCCGGATGAAACGAGCACTGGAAAAACACGACCGGAAAGCCCGGAGAAAGGAACCGAAGCGATGAACCATGTAAAATGCGGCCGCTGCGTGCGCTGCGGCCGGGAATATCCCGCCGTTCCGAATCTGACGAACTGCGAATGCGGCGGCATCCTCGACATCATCTATGACTATGACCGGATCAGGACCGTCCTGACCCGCGAGACGCTGAAGAACCGCACGGAGCGCTCCATGTGGCGCTACCGCGAGCTGCTGCCCGTCGAGCCGGAGACGCCCGCGCCCCCCCTGCGCGTCGGCTGGTCGCCGCTGTATGAGGCCGACCGCCTTGCAAAGGAACTCGGCATTGCGAAGCTCTGGGTCAAGGACGACGGCCAGAACCCCACAGCTTCGCTGAAGGACCGCGCCTCCGCCATGGCCGTCGCCAAGGCGCAGGAGGCAGGCGCGCATGTCATCGCCTGCTCGTCCACGGGCAACGCTGCCTCGTCCCTCGCGGGCAACGCTGCGGCCGCCGGGCTCCAGACGTTTATTTTCGTCCCGTCCCGCGCGCCGAAGGGCAAGGTCGCCCAGCTCATGACGTTCGGCGCGACCGTCATCTCCGTGCAGGGCAGCTATGAGGACACGTTTGAGCTGTCGAAGCAGGCCATTGACCGCTGGGGCTGGTACAACCGCAATGCAGCCATCAACCCCTACCTCTCCGAGGGCAAGAAGACGGTCGCCTATGAGATCGCCGAGCAGCTCGACTGGCAGATGCCGGACTTCATCGCCATCTCCGTCGGCGACGGCTGCACGATCGCCGGTCTGTGGAAGGGCCTGAAGGACCTTCATGCCGTCGGCCTCATCGACCGTCTGCCGCGCCTCATCTCCGCGCAGGCCGAGGGCTGCTGCCCCATCAACCGCGCCATTGCGGAAAATCGCCCGTGGGAGCCCATGGAGGAGAACACGCTGGCCGACTCCATCGCCGTCGGCGTGCCGCGCAATGCGGACAAGGCGCTCATGGCCATCCGCGAGTCGAACGGCCTGGTCGTGAATGTCTCCGACGCCGAGATCATGGCGGCGCAGAAGCTGCTCGGCCGCACCTGCGGCGTGTTCGGCGAGCCTGCCGGCGTGACCGGTACGGCCGGCGTGAAGAAGCTGTGCGAGCAGGGCGTCCTGCCGAAGGATGCGACGGTCGTGTCCGTCGTGACCGGCAACGGCCTGAAGGACGTCGCCAATGCCATCAAGGCCTGCGGCGAGCCGATCTCCATCCCGTCCGATATGGACCTGCTGCTGCGCGCCTTTGACGAGCACGGCATCAATGCCGATGTGAAATAAGATGTTGCAAACAGCCGTGCTGCGGGAGAAACCGCAGCACGGCTGTTTTGATCGTAAAATTGCAAGAGACGGGGATCGGCAGTGCGTTGTAGGGGAGCGGCATGCCGCTCCCGGCGCACTGCTGTCGGTCGGCACAGGCTGCAGATAAAATGGTGAGCACCAATTGCGTCTGTAGCGGCGCTCAGGGAGCGCCTTGCGGACTTGCAATATCAGTGGCATGGATTCTATGGCGTAAGCCCCCCAAGTTTGTCATTGCGAGGAGGCCAAAGGCCGACGTGGCACCCTGAGCGCGCAGCGCGAGGAAGTGCCCTTGGGGTGCAATCTCGCAGTACCCGGTTGAATAACAGGGAGGCCCCGGCGAAATCGTAACTGCCTGCACGAGATTCCCACGTCGCTTCGCTCCTCGGAATGACAATTCGGGGGCCGTTACCGTTTTAACGCTAGCTTGTACGAACTGCAGGTGCAGAGCCGGGAGCGGCATGCCGCTCCCCTACATTGGCCGGTACCGTTTTAATGGCGGCCAGTACGGGCTGCAAGTACGCCGCCGGGAGGGGCATGCCCCGCCCCTACCATAAAGAAGCCGCGCGGCAGGTCGGTCCTGCCGCGCGGCTTTTGCTGATTCCGGGATCAGTCGCGGTCCCAGTTATGCCAGACATTCTGGACGTCGTCGTCGTCCTCGAAGATGTCGAGCATTTTTTCCATATTCGTGATGTCATCGGGGTTGTCGAGCTTCTTATACTCGCCCGGGACCATCTCAATCTGCGCGGAAACGAAGGTATAGCCCTTCTTGGTCAGCGCATCGGCAACGGCGTTGAAGTCGTCCGGATCGGTGTAGATCGTGAAGCAGTCGCCGTCGGCCTCGAAGTCGTCCGCACCGCAGTCCATAGCGTCCATCATAACGTTGTCTTCTTCATAGTCGCCGTCCTCGTTGTCGATGACGAGCACGCCCTTCTTGCTGAAGTTCCAGGACACGCAGCCCGCAGCGCCCATCTTGCCGCCGTACTTGTCGAAATGGTGGCGGACGTTGCCTGCCGTGCGGTTGCGGCTGTCGGTCATGGTCTCAACGATCACGGCGATGCCGCTCGGGCCGTAGCCTTCGTAGGTGATGGATTCGTAGGAATCGCCGGAGCCTGCGTTCGCGGCCTTCTCGAGCACGCGCTTGATGTTGTCGTTCGGCATATTCGCAGCCTTGGCCTTCGTGATGACCGTGGCCAGACGGGAGTTATAGCTGGGGTCGGTCGAGCCGCCGCCTTCCTTCACCGCAACATACATTTCCTTTGCGATCTTCGTGAAGGCTGCCGCGCGCTTGGCGTCCTGCGCGCCCTTCGTCTTCTGAATGTTATGCCACTTGGAATGTCCAGACATAATATTTCTTCCCTTCGTAGAGTGGTATCTGTAAATAACTAGATTATTTTAGCATTCCACAGGCCAAAAATCAAGCATATTTCATGCAGTCGGTGTGGGTTTCGGAGATTTTTACGGAAATATCCGGGAAGGCATTCTTCAGGGTATCGGCCAGCACGCGTGTCACGGGGTTCTCGGTGTAGAAATGCCCGGCGTCGATGAGGTTCAGGCCGAGGTCGTGCGCGTCCCAGAACTGGTTATAGCGCACGTCCGCCGTGACGAACGTGTCACATCCCGCCGCCACCGCCTCCAGCATCTCGTCGGCGCAGCTCCCGCCGCCCACGGCAACGCGGCGGACGGGCTTTCCGCCGTCCACATACCGCAGACCCGGACAGCCGAGGGACTGCCTGACATGTGCGAGGAATTCCGGGAGCGGCTGCTCGTCGGTCTCGCCGCCGCGCAGCAGACCCCACAGGCGGCCCTGTGCATCCGTGCCGCTCGGGTTGAGCACCGTGACATCCCGCAGGCCCAGCACGGCGGCCAGCTCGTCGTTCACGCCGCCGGGAGCGCAGTCGAGGTTCGTGTGCGCGTTGACGGCGCAGATGCCCGCCGAGCACAGCCGCTCGATGATCCGGCCGACGCTCGTCTCGTCCGTGATGTTCGCCACGGGGCGGAAAATGAGCGGGTGATGTGTGACGATGACGTCCGCGCCCCATTCGACCGCCTCATCGCAGACGTCCTCGAACGGGTCAAGGGCGACAAGGACCTGCTCGACCTCCTTTTTGCGGCTGCCGCAGAGCAGGCCGACGTTGTCCCAGTCCATTTTCATGCCGGTGGGCGCAAGGGCCTCGAGCACATCCAGAATATCAGCAACCGTTGTCATAAAGCTCCCTCATTTCGCGCAGCTCCCGCAGCGCAGTTTCATAATAGTGCAGGCGTTCCGGCTCGCTGCCGCGCCGCAGGCCCTCGACGGTGCGCTCCAGCGACGGGATGAGCCGGTCAAAATAATCCGGCAGAAGCGGATCGCCGGAGCGGAGCAGGGCCGCGGAGACATACTCCTGCCCCGGCGTGACCGGCGCGGCATTGCCGAACCGCGCAGCCATGGCCTGATAGAGAAAGCCGCCGTCGCGCACAAGGCGCTCCTGCTCAATGGCAAAGCCCATCCGGGCCAGCTTGCGGCGCAGGTCGTTGCCGGAGGACTGCGGCTGTAAGATCAAGGTATAGCGCGGGTCGCGCACCCAGCGGCAGCGGTCCAGGATCTGCGCGATGAGATCGCCGCCCATCCCGGCGCAGACGATGGTGTCGACCTCGTTCGGGTCGACGGCATCCAGCCCGTCGGCGCGGGAAAAGCGCATGCGGTCTGCCACACCGAAGCGCAGGGCATTTTCCATGGCGCGGCGGAGCGGCTGCTCGCGCAGCTCCGAGGCGTGGACAAACTCAGCCCGGCCGTTCAGCAGCAGCGAAATGCCGAGATAGCCGTGGTCCGCGCCGATGTCCGCAGCGCGCGCACCCTGCGGCACGAGCCCGGCGCAGCATTCCAGCCGCGCGGAGACCGGCAGCCTCACCGGCCGCACGCCGCGCGCCAGCGCGCGGCCTCCTGCTGCCAATGAGCGCGGTCGGCGTCCGTCAGGGGGCGCAGCACGCGGCAGGGATTCCCGGCCGCAATGACGTTGGACGGGATGTCGTGCGTCACGACGGAGCCGGAGCCGATGACGACATTGTCACCGATGGTCACGCCGCCGTTCACGGTCACGCAGCCGCCCATCCAGACGTTGCTGCCGACGGTGATGGGCTTGCCGTACTCCAGTCCGGTATTGCGGATGTCCGCATCGAGCGGATGGCCCGCGCTGAACAGGCTCACGCGCGGCCCGAGCAAGACGTCGTCGCCGAAGCGGACGTCGCACTGGTCGAGCACGATGAGCTCATAATTCGCATAGAAGTTTTCGCCCAGATAGATATGGCTGCCGTAGTCGCACCGGAAGGGCGGCTCGATCTTGAAGCTGCGTCCCGTTCCGCCCAGCAGGCCGCGCAGCAGGGCGGCGCGGACCTCACGGCTCCGGCATCGCTGTTAACTGCCAGAGCACGCCGGCGGTATGGCGCATCTCGGCTGCCAGCTCTCTCGTCCACGAGGTATACCTGCCGACGAATTCACCCGGAAGATCTGCT
>BAAZ01000064.1_pt1 | contig 11748 bp, 8 predicted proteins | sample 270408 | NCBI WGS metagenome assembly BAAZ01 (sample SAMD00036529, study PRJNA27865) | human gut metagenome | isolation source: feces from healthy human sample F2-X, Child, Male
AGTTCCCCTCCCTTTTGAAAAATAGAAAATCAGAAAGAGAGGTAAACCGAGCATGACANNAAAGCAGAAAAAAATGCTTATCCGCATCGCGATCACGGCAGTCATGCTCATCGCGCTTGCATTCCTCCCCCTGACCGGTATCTGGCAGCTCTTGGCCTATGTGGCCGCCTACCTCGTCATCGGCTACGATATCCTCCGCAAGGCAGGCATCGGCATCATCCACGGCCGCGCATTTGACGAGTGCTTCCTGATGGCTATCGCCACGCTCGGCGCGTTCTTCCTCGCCGTTTGGACGAAGAGCGGCGACTACGTCGAGGGTATCTCCGTTATGCTGTTCTACCAGATCGGCGAGCTGTTCCAGAGCTACGCCGTCGGCAAGAGCCGCCGCAACATCAGTGCGCTGATGGACATCCGCCCCGATTACGCCAACATCGAAAAGGACGGCAAGCTCGAGCAGGTCGACCCGGATGAGGTCACCGTCGGCAGCATCATCGTCGTGCAGCCCGGCGAAAAGGTCCCGCTGGACGGCGTCGTCGTCAGCGGCAATTCCACCCTGAACACCAGCGCCCTGACGGGGGAGAGTCTTCCCCGCGATGTGGCAGAGGGCGACGAGATCATCAGCGGCTGCATCAATATGAGCGGTGTGCTGAAGATCCGCACGACAAAGGCCTTCGGCGAATCCACCGTCTCGAAAATTCTCGACCTTGTGGAGAACGCCAGCTCCCGCAAGTCCCGCTCCGAGGCGTTCATCTCCCGCTTTGCCCGCATCTACACGCCTGCCGTATGCATCGGCGCGGTGCTGCTGGGCGTTGCCGTGCCGCTGCTGCGCATGGCCTTCGGCGCAAGCGCCCAGTGGGTCGACTGGGTCTACCGCGCGCTGACGTTCCTCGTCGTGAGCTGCCCGTGCGCCCTTGTCATCAGCATCCCGCTGAGCTTCTTCGCCGGCATTGGCGGCGCAAGCAAGGAGGGCATCCTCATCAAGGGCTCGAACTATCTGGAAGCCCTTGCCGCGACGAAGGTCGTCGTGTTCGACAAGACCGGCACTCTGACGCAGGGCGTGTTTGAGGTCACGGCCGTCCATCACAACGAGCTGGACGCCGATAAGGTGCTGGAATATGCCGCGCTGGCCGAGTGCGCCTCGTCCCATCCCATCAGCAAGAGCCTGCAGAAGGCCTACGGCAAGGCCATTGACCGCAGCCGCGTTACAGGTATCGAAGAGATCAGCGGCCACGGCATCACGGCGACCGTTGACGGCCACAGCGTCGCCGCAGGCAACGCCAAGCTCATGAAAAAGCTCGGCATCGAATACCACGACTGCCACTGCGTCGGCACAATCATCCACATGGCCATCGACGGCGTCTACGCCGGGCACATCGTCATCTCCGATATCATCAAGCCGCACTCCGCCGAGGCCATTGCCCGCCTCAAGAAGTCCGGCGTCTCCAAGACCGTCATGCTCACGGGCGACGCGCGCCGCGTAGCCGAGCAGGTCGCAGGCGAGCTGGGCGTCGACGAGGTCCGCAGCGAGCTTCTGCCGGGCGACAAGGTCGCCGAGGTCGAAAAGCTGCTGGCAGAAAAGGCCCCGAAGGACAATCTCGCCTTTGTCGGCGACGGCATCAACGACGCGCCCGTTCTGACCCGCGCGGATATCGGCATCGCCATGGGCGCCATGGGCAGCGACGCCGCCATCGAAGCCGCAGACGTCGTTCTGATGGACGACGATCCCCTGCAGATCGCCAAGGCCATCCGCATCTCGCGCAAGTGCATCGGCATCGTTCGGCAGAACATCGTGTTCTCCCTCATCGTGAAATTTGCCTGCCTTGCCCTGACGGCCGCCGGTATCACGAACATGTGGGCCGCCATCTTCGCCGACGTCGGCGTGATGATCCTCGCCGTGCTCAACGCCATCCGCGCCCTGCGCGTCCACAATCTCTGAGTTGGAATGATCCCGAAAAAATTCCGGGCCTGCTGCTTTTTTTGGCAGCAGGTCCGGATGCTTTTTACCGGTTATTTTAAGGCAGCGCCGTCGTGGAACGCGCGGCCGACGACCGCGCCAAGGCGGACATAGGTCTTATTGAACGAATCATAGGTGATGGGCGCGACCTTGTCCACGTCGACCTTACCCTCCGGCGTGAGATATGCCTCGTCCACGCTGACATTCACGATCTTGCCGACGAGGCGGCAGCTCTCCGGATCATAGCTCACAACGCGGCAGGAAACGGCGATGGGCAGCTCATCGATGCAGGGCGCGTCGACGAATTCGGACTTTGTGGCATGGAAGCCGGCGCGGGCGAACTTGTCCGGCACCTGATTGCCGGACACCAGCCCGACATAGTCGCAGGCGACGACCTGCGCCGCCGTGCCCATGCTGACGGTAAACGCGCCGCGGGCCAGCAGGTCCTTCACCGTGCGGTGCGACGGGCTGACGCAGAACGAAAGCTCCTGATCATCGCTGATGCCGCCCCAGGCAGCGTTCATGGCGCAGGGCGTGCCGTCCTCGCCATAGGCAGCCAGAATGAACACCGGCTGCGGATAAATGCTTGCATGTGCGCCAAAATTCTTTCTCATAAAGAAAAGCACTCCTTCTAAATATCAAAATTCGCAAAGCAGGCAGAAGCTGCTCCGGCGGCAGGTCAGCAGGCCGTCCCGCTGCATTTTGGACAGCTCATTGGACAGTGCGCTGCGTTCCACATTCAGATAATCGGCAAGCTGCTGGCGGTCGAACGGGATCGTGAAGCTGCGGCTCCCCGCCCGCTGCGCCTGCTCGCCAAGGTACGACAGCAGCCGTGCGCGGATGGTACGCGGGCCGGTGTGCAGGCTGCGCCGGGAAAGCGCCAGATTTTTCTGCGCCAGCGTCCGGACGAGATTGCGAATGATGCGGCTGTGGTGCTCGCAGGCGTTCGTGCACTGCGTCAGGATGCGCTTTGCATCAAGAAACAGCACCTCGCAGGCCTCACTGGCCACAACGTCGACAAGCAGCAGCTCGTCCGGTGCACAGGCATAGGCCTCCGCAAACAGGTCGCCGGGCTCCGCGCGCCCGAGCAGCGTGACCGCGCCCTGCATGTCCGTGTGCTCGATCAGGACGCTCCCCGTGAGCACCAATCCCATATACCGCGTAGGCTCCCCCGCCCGCAGGATCCGTTCCCCGCGCGCAAAACGCCGGGGCGACGCGCCGAGGCAGGGCAGCATGGCCGCGATCTCCTCCGATGTTGCCCCGCGGAACAGCGGCGAGGCCAGCAACGCAGCATCCTTCATTCTTTCTTCCTCTGTTGGTATTCCAACATACTTTCTCTTGGATTTGGGGTATGCTATCTGGTAACAGGGTCATGCAAACGCGCGGCCGGAAGGAGGATCATTATGGCTATTCTGAAAAACATCGCGCAGGAGCAGGTGCTCCCGCTTGCACAGCAGGTCGAGGCCGAGGCCGGGCAGATCGTCAGCAAGACGCTTGCCCAGAATGACGCCGTCAGCATCACGTTGTTCGCCTTCTCCAAGGGCGAGGAGATCAGCACACACGCCTCCGGCGGCGACGCAATGGTGCTCGTGCTCGAGGGCCGCGGCCGCTTTACCATCGACGGCAGAGAGCATTTCTGCTCCGCGGGCGAGAGCATCGTCATGCCCGCCGGGAAGCCCCACGCGGTCTATGCCGCCGAGGACTTCAAGATGCTGCTGACCGTCGTGTTCCCGCAGAACTAAACCCGCACCCCGCCGAACGTGTAGTCGTAGAGGCCGCTCCACGGCAGCTCCCCGCGGATGCAGGGCAGATACTCCGTGATGAGCGTGACCGCCTGCGGCACGGCCTCGTCAAACAGGCGCTGCAAGACCAGATTGCTCTCGGCGCACTTCGGGTTCGGTTCATAGTTCACGATCATGCCGTGCAGACCGTGATACGCGCCGGCAAGGTGCATGCCGGCATACAGCGCCGTGCGCTTGGCACGGCCCGGCGCAAGGAACAGCGCGTTGCCCCACAGGAACGTCCGGATCGCCTGCTCCGTCTGCCGGGGCGTCAGCTCATCCGGCAGCAGCTCCGCCATCACGGCCGCGCTGCGCGCCGAGGCATGCAGGTGGCCCGTCAGGCTCGTGCGGATCGGGTCCAGCCCGGCCTGCACCAGCAGGCTGCGGTCAAATTCGACCTCGATCTCCGTGTGGGCCACGCCGCTGCGCGCGATCTGCCCGGCAATGTAGCCGTGGCAGGCGCGGTCGAGCGCAAAGTGGCACAAAAATCCATAGAGATACGCCGTTTCCGGCGCCGGAAACTCCAGCGCGGCCAGCTTCTCCCCTGCGGGGCGGAAGAAGGCCGCGCCGCTTTGTTTGTGCATCCGGTGGCCGAGGCGGCTGACGCGCCCGAGCAGCGGATGATCAAAAAACAGAATATCGGGGCCGTGCAGCCCGATGGAAAACAGGTCCTGCTCCGGCAGGAGCACCGCCTGCATTTCCTGCGGCAGTGCCGCAAGCACCTGCCCGCCGAAGCAGCGGTGCGCATAAGTTGATGGCATGAAGCCCACCTCATGATCTGGAATCTGTGCATAGCATACCACATTCCGGCAGTTTTGAAAAGCGTTTTTCGTGCAGGACGGTCATTTGTTTTCAAATCCTTCACAGTTCCGACATTTGATTTTCACGCCGCTTTATGATATACTTATTGTTTAGAAAAACACATGTGAGGGTACCCGTTATGAAACACTGCTATCGGGCGGGCATCGACATCGGCTCAACCACCGCAAAGCTCGTTATTCTGGACGAACGCGGCGTCCTGTGCTATGGCGATTACCGCCGCCACTGTGCGCACACGCAGGAAACACTTGCCGAGCTGCTGGAGGACGCCTGCGCAAAGCTCGGCCCCTGCGACCTGCGCCTGAAGATCACCGGCTCCGGCGCCATCAACCTCGGCAAAGCCCTGAACATCGGCTTTGTGCAGGAGGTCGTTGCCGTGGCCTCCAGCCTGCAGGCTGTCGCCCCGCAGACGGACGTCGCCATTGAGCTGGGCGGTGAGGATGCGAAGATCATCTACTTCCGCGGCGGGCTGGAGGAGCGCATGAATGGCGTCTGCGCAGGCGGCACCGGCTCGTTCATTGACCAGATGGCCGCGCTCCTGCAGACGGATGCCGAGGGTCTGAACCGCGCCGCTGCCGACTATCATGAGCTCTACCCCATCGCCGCGCGCTGCGGCGTGTTCGCCAAGTCGGATATCCAGCCGCTCATCAACGAGGGCGCAACGCTGCCGGATCTGGCTGCCTCCATTTTTCAGGCCGTCGTCAACCAGACCATCTCCGGCCTTGCCTGCGGCAAGCCCATCCGCGGCTGCGTCGCCTTTCTCGGCGGCCCGCTTCACTTCCTGCCGGAGCTCAAAAAGGCCTTCATCCGCACGCTGCACCTGACGCCGGAGAATATCGTCGATCCCGACAACTCCCATCTGTTTGCTGCCATGGGCGCTGCCCTCGAGGCGGGCGATGCCGAGCCGGCAGATGCCGCAGCGCTTGCCGCAAAACTGCGCTCCGGCGTGCAGATGGCCTTCGAGCTTAAGCGTCTGCCGCCGCTGTTTGCGGACCGCGCAGAGTACGATGCCTTCCGCGCGCGTCACAACCGCGCACAGATCCATAAGGCAGCACTGCATCCCTGCCGCTGCTTCCTCGGCATTGACGCGGGCTCCACCACAACGAAGCTCGCCCTCATCGATGAGGACGGCGCGCTGCTGTGGTCGTTTTACGCCAACAATCAGGGCTCACCGGTGCAGACGGCCATGCACGCCATGCGCCTGCTCGGTGAACAGCTCCCGCCGGGCGCGGAGATCGCGCGCTCCTGCTCGACCGGCTACGGCGAGACGCTGCTGAAGTCCGCCTTCCTGCTCGATGACGGCGAGGTCGAGACCATCGCGCACTATGAGGCCGCTGCCTTCTTCGACCCGGACGTCGACTGCATTCTGGACATCGGCGGGCAGGATATGAAGTGCATCCGCATTCGCAATCACTCCGTGGATTCCATTCTGCTCAATGAGGCCTGCTCGTCCGGCTGCGGCTCATTTATCGAAAATTTCGCCAATTCCCTCGGCTACACCGCCGCGGTTTTCGCGCAGGAGGCGCTGTTTGCCGCCCATCCCATCGATCTTGGCACGCGCTGCACCGTGTTCATGAACTCCAACGTCAAGCAGGCGCAGAAGGAGGGCGCGACCGTACAGGATATCTCCGCTGGCCTCGCCTACTCCGTCATCAAAAACGCGCTGTATAAGGTCATCAAGCTCGCCGATGCCCGCGACATGGGCCGCCATATCGTCGTGCAGGGCGGCACATTCTACAATCAGGCCGTGCTGCGCGCCTTTGAGCGCATCGCGGGCGTCGAGGCCACCTGCCCGGATATCGCAGGCATCATGGGCGCGTTCGGCGCGGCCCTGATCGCCCGTGACCGCTGGACGGGGCAGCGATCGGCCATGCTCCCCATCGCGGACATTCTGAAGCTGCAATATACGACGCAGACCACGCGCTGCTCCGGCTGCGGCAACCGCTGCATGCTGACCATCAACGAATTCTCGAACGGCCAGCGCCACGTCACCGGCAACCGCTGCGAAAAGGGCCTCGGCGGCACGCCGAAGGAGAACCGTGCGCCGAATGTCATGGCCTATAAGCTCAAGCGCATGTTCGACTATCCCCCGCTGCCGGAGAAGGACGCGCCGCGCGGCCGCATCGGTATCCCGCGCGTGCTGAATCTCTATGAGAATTACCCGTTCTGGGCAACATTCTTCCGCCAGCTCGGCTTTTCCGTCCTGCTCTCGCCGCGCTCCACGCGCAAGATCTATGAGCTGGGCATGGAGTCCATCCCCTCAGAGTCGGAGTGCTATCCCGCGAAGCTGGCCCACGGCCATGTGCAGTGGCTCATCGACCACGGTGTCAGGACCATCTTCCACCCGTGCGTGTTCTATGAGCATCAGGAGACGCCCGGCGCACAGAACCACTTCAACTGTCCCATCGTCGTCTCCTACCCCGAAAATCTTAAAAATAACGTCGACGCCATCGGCGAGGACGGTGTGACCTATCTGCGCCCCTTCCTCGCCTTTACGGACGAGAAGACCGCCGCGAAGCGCCTGGCGGACTTCTGCAAAGAGACGTGGGGCATTTCCGCCTCGGAGACCCGTGCCGCCGTCCATGCCGCATGGCTCGAGCAGCAGCACGCAAAGGCCGACATCCGCGCGCAGGGCGCGGCGGCGCTCGCGTGGATCGAGCAGAATCACAGCCGCGGCATCGTGCTGGCGGGCCGCCCGTACCACGTCGATCCGGAGATCAATCACGGCATCCCGGAGCTCATCGCCTCCTACGATCTGGCCGTGCTGACCGAGGATTCTCTTCCCATCGACTTCACGCCTGCCCGGCCGCTGCGCGCAAACGACCAGTGGGTCTATCATTCCCGCCTCTATACGGCGGCGGAGTTCGTCCGCACCCGGCCGGAGCTCGAGCTCGTCCAGCTCAACTCCTTCGGCTGCGGGCTCGACGCCGTCACGACCGACCAGGTCGCGGAGATTCTGGAGAAGAGCAACCGTCTCTACACCGTTCTGAAGATCGACGAGGTCTCGAATCTCGGCGCGGCGCGCATCCGCATCCGCAGCCTCATCGCCGCCATGAACCTGCGCGCCCGGCAGGGCATTCTCCCCACGGCAGGTCCCGTCCGCTATGAGCGTGCCGTCTTCACGGAGCAGATGCGCCGCGAGCACTGGACCATCCTCGCGCCGCAGATGTCCCCCATCCACTTCGATCTGCTCGGCCCGACGTTCCGCAAATACGGCTATCACATCGAAATTCTCGGCAACGACAACCGCAGCGCCATCGACACGGGCCTGAAATACGTCAATAACGACGCCTGCTTCCCCTCCATCACGGTCGTCGGCCAGATCATGAGCGCCATTCTGTCCGGAAAATACGACACAGATCATCTCGCCGTCGCCATGACGCAGACCGGCGGCTGCTGCCGCGCCAGCAACTATGTCGGCTTCATTCGCCGCGCGCTGGAAAAGGCCGGGCTCAGCCACATCCCCGTCATTTCCATCAACGCCAACGGCATGGAAAAGAATCCGGGCTTCCGCGCCTCCCCCGGCCTGCTGATGGATGCGTTCCGCTCGCTCGTCTACGGCGACCTGCTCATGCGCTGCCTGTACCGCGTACGGCCGTATGAAAAGGTCCCCGGCAGTGCGAACGCCCTGCACGCCAAATGGCGCGACCGCTGCGTCGCCTCGCTCACCGGCAGTCACGCCGGGCGGGACTACCGCCGCCTCTGCCGCGAGATCGTCGAGGATTTCGACGCGCTCCCGCTGGACGAGACGCTCCGCAAGCCGCGCATCGGCGTCGTGGGCGAAATTCTCGTCAAATACATGCCGCTTGCCAACAACCACCTCGTCGACCTGCTCGAGCGCGAGGGTGCGGAGGCCGTCGTGCCGGACCTCATGGACTTCATGAATTACTGCGTCTACAACGGCGGCTACAAGCACGAGTTCCTCGGCGGGAGTCTGGGCGGTGCGCTTGTCGGCCAGCTCGGCGTCAAGGCCATTCGTTACCTGCGCCGCCCGGTGCTCGACGCGCTGCAGGCCAGCCGCCGCTTTGAACCGCCTATGGAGATCGCGGACGTCGCCGAGCTGGCAAAGCCCTTCCTCTCCCTTGGCAACCAGTACGGCGAGGGCTGGTTCCTCACCGGCGAGATGGTCGAGCTCATCCGCAGCGGCGTACCGAACATTGTCTGCATCCAGCCCTTTGCCTGCCTGCCGAACCACGTCGTCGGCAAGGGCGTCATCAAGTCTCTGCGCCGCGCCTATCCCGAGGCCAATATCGTCGCCGTGGACTATGACCCCGGCGCATCCGAGGTCAACCAGCTCAACCGCATCAAGCTCATGCTCTCTACCGCGCGCAAAAATCTGAACGCCCGGCCCGCCGACCCGCAGCCCGCTGCCGTCGTCTGACCGTCCCCGCGAAAAATCCGAAAAAAGCCAAAATAGTGCTTGCAAATTTCGTCCGGATGTGCTATGATATCTAGGCAAAATGAAATCCGGGTGTAGCGAAGTTTGGTATCGCGCTTGAATGGGGTTCAAGAGGCCGCTGGTTCGAATCCAGTCACTCGGACCATGCAGAGTGTCCTTATAGGATCTGAGTATCCTGTAATGGACACTCTGCTTTTTTATGTAGAGAATGGTGAAACGCCGGAGATGTCGCTGCTCACCCGTTCCCGCAGGCACAGCAGCTTGACCTTATGCTCGGTCAGCAGGTCGATGTACTGCTTTGTCATGCCCCAATCCCGCCCTATACGGTCAAGGCTGCTTATCAGCACCACATCCACCTTTCCGGCAAGAACGGCCTCCATCACCTCTTGCAGAGCCAGACGGTCAAGGGTCATTCCAGAGCCATGCTCGGCGGCAGCACCAACGATGGTGTACCCGGCTTGTTCCGCATAGCGGCGAAGCTCCTCGGCCTGCCGTTCCAAAGAAAAGCTATCATCGTGAGCGACGCGGCAATAGAAATAGGCTTTCATCGTGTCGTACCTCCTATACCGCAACCTGTTCCGGGGCGTAGCTGAGTGCTACGCCTTTTCTTGTTTCCATGATAATGTCGGTCTCCGGGATCTTCCGGCGATCCGGCACATCAAAAGCGCCGATGCAGTTGTAGTGAATAACGACGCGCTGGTTGGTAACGCCGTCCTGCTTTTCAGCGTGGTACACCTCAATATAGACGATCTCCTCTTTTACCGGTCGAGTGGCGTCACGGGGCGCAGATGGCTCCGGCGTGACCTCCGCACCGGCGGGAGCGCCGCCCTTATCCACGGCAGGCTTCTCCGGGACGGGCTTACTTTGGGACTTTTTGTCCCGAGGTTTGGGCGGCTTTGCCTTATCGGAAGCAGCCTTGCCCTCCTTGGGCGGACGGCCTCTGCCGGGCTTGGCAGTCTTGTCCTTTTCCGTGGGCGGCTTCTGCTTGACCGCCTTTTTCTCTTCCTTGGCCGCCTCGTCACGGGCAGCGGCAAAATCCACCACCTTGACGGAATGTGCCGGGGCAGGGGCGTCCTTGCCGGGATCAGGCGGCTGCGCCCGCTCCTTTTCGGCTTTGGGGACTTCGGGAGCGGCAGGCTTCTCCACCTCGGCATGGGTAACAGCGTCGGCGGGATCGGGTACGGTCTCGCCCATTTCAAAGAGTGCCGCCTGTCCCTCATGTTCCAGCATGACCGTCTCCGCGTCGGTCAGCACAGGCTCGGGAGCGGGCTGCTCCGGCACGGCTACATTTTCTACCGTGGGAGCGGGAGCCTCGGCGGGCGGGGCTGCCTCGGGAATATTTTTCTTATCATCTGCCATTTGCAAACCTCCTTTTCATGGCATGAAAAAAGCCAGTCCGCAGACTGGCCGGGTGGAAATGACCTCCCTTCATGGTTTTATATGTGAAAACGCCGCCCGTTGTCCTGTTGGGCGGCGTAATTACAAAAAAATTGTTGACAAAGCAAAAGAACGGGTATATTATAGGAGCAATTAAATCCATGGCTTGCCATGAAATGACCTCACCCATCGTATCTTTTACGATGGGTAAATTACTATACGGAGGAAGTTCTAATGAAGCAAGGTATGATTTTCATTGATGGAAGTAATGTGTTCTTCGATTGGAATAAAGTTCATCCCGGAGTCCAAATGGATATTAAAAAATATATTGAGCTTATCAAGGGCAAATATTCAAATGTTGAGTTTATTCGTACATATTATTTTACTTCTGAAACTCCCACTAACGCACACTTCCTTCAGCAGATTAACAAAATTCCTTATGTAGAGGTTAAGACTGGTCGCCTTCAGAATAAGACCATCGATTTGCAAAAATATGGTGTTGTATGCAAATCTTGCGGAACGGCTCTTTCTGAAACAATTACAACTCAGACGGACAAAGGAACAGATGTAAACATAGCTGTTGAAATGCTTCTGCATGCGTTCAATCATAGCTATGATTTAGCCATTTTAGCCTCTCGCGATGCAGATTTTGTAGGAGTAACAAAAATACTCAAAGATTTGGGGCGAAATGTAGAACTCGTTCTCTTTGAGGGCGTAAAGAGTAACGCACAGGAATTAAGCGAAAAAGTTGACAATGTAACAATAATTAGTGCTACTGAATATGTTAACTGTGAAAAAAATCCGTGAAGTCGCTTTGCTTAGAGTTCAGAATACATCGGAAATATAGAATAAATACCTCTTGCTGACTGCCAGCAAACCGTTGATATATCTGTGTTTTCTGAAATCCTATAATTACACTCCGACCAAAAATCGGTGAGTTTCTGTCGAAACTTACCGATTTTTAATTTATTACGAAAAAAAACACTGGCCGAAAGGAGGCACTTCATAAGGAAGTGGCCTCCTTCGGCTTTTGTAATCAGCCGGAATGATTGAATTGCGGGTAAAATCAATCACATTGGAGGATTACAAAATGGAGAAGTACATCTACAACGAACAGAACGGACTTTGGTATCAACAAGAGTTAACCGACCGCATTTATCGCGGAAAGTATACTCCGTCTCCAGTAAGACGAGTTGAGATTCCCAAACCAGATAGCAAAGATGAGAAAATGAAGTATGTACGTCTGCATCTGGGTGAGCATATGCCTCGGCATGGCGACCTCGTCGCGGAACTTCTCGGCAGCGGCCTCGTCCGTGATGAGCGTGACCTGGCACTAATCGACGACNGCGTCGAATTCGTCCATGATCATATGGTACAGGACCTCGCCGAAGTGCTTCAAGCGCAGACCCTTGGCGAAG
>BAAZ01000187.1_pt1 | contig 11250 bp, 11 predicted proteins | sample 270408 | NCBI WGS metagenome assembly BAAZ01 (sample SAMD00036529, study PRJNA27865) | human gut metagenome | isolation source: feces from healthy human sample F2-X, Child, Male
TCCGGTGGGCAGCCTGGATTTTGACCAAGTCAGTTTTCCAACCGTCATGGCAAGGTCAAGGCCTTCTTGCCAGACATCGACTTGCATTTGAAGGCCGGGCAGGCATTCGACATCCTTGGCGGTACGGGCAGCGCGAAGTCGAGCCTCGTCAACCTGATCTCCCGCCTGTACGATGTATCGGAGGGCAGTGTTCGCGTCGGCGGGCACGATGTGCGTGAATATGACCTGACGACGCTGCGTGACGAGGTCGCGGTCGTGCTGCAGAAAAACGTGCTGTTCTCCGGCACGATCCTGGAAAACCTCCGCTGGGGCAACGCGGAGGCCACGCAGGAGGAGTGCGAGCGTGTCTGCCGTCTTGCCTGCGCGGACGATTTCATTCAAGCCATGCCGCAGGGCTATGAGACCTACATCGAGCAGGGCGGCACGAATGTCTCCGGCGGGCAGAAGCAGCGCCTGTGCATTGCCCGTGCCCTGCTGAAAAAGCCGAAAATTCTGATCCTCGACGATTCGACGAGCGCCGTCGATACCGCGACGGACGCGCGCATTCGCAAGGCCCTGCGCGAGGAGATCCCGAATACGACGAAGATCATCATTGCCCAGCGCATTTCCAGCGTGCAGGACGCCGACCGCATCCTTGTTCTGGACGAGGGCCGCGTCAACGGCTTCGGCACGCATGAGCAGCTGCTTGCCGCGAACCGCATCTATCAGGAGGTCTATCAGGGCCAGACGCAGGGCGGCGGCGACTTCGACGAGAAGGAGGGTGCATAATATGGCGACGAAACCGATGCGCGGCCCCGGCGGGCGCGCGATGCACGCCACGGAACGGCCGAAGAATACCGGCAAGACCATGCGCCGCACCATGGCCTTCATCCTGAAGCACTATAAGTGGCACTGCCTTGCCGTCGTGATCTGCATCGTCCTGACGGTGCTGGCCCAGCTGAATGGCACGCTGTTCCTGCAGAAGCTCTATGACAGCTATCTTTCCCCCATGCTGGAGAGCGGCAGCACGGACTTCACGCCGCTGCTGCACAAGCTCATCCAGGTCGGCGCGGTCTACGCCATCGGCGTGCTGTGCTCGTGGGGCTATACCCGCCTGATGGTCAATGTCTCGCAGGGCACGATGCGCAACTTCCGCGAAAAGCTCTTCGGCCATATGGAGAGCCTGCCTATCTCGTATTTCGACACGCATTCCCACGGCGACATCATGTCCGTCTATACGAACGATATCGACACGCTCCGCCAGTTCATCGGCCAGAGTCTGCCGCAGCTGTTTTCCAGCATCATCAGCATCGTGAGCGTGTTCGTCAGCATGATCGTGCTCAATGTGCCGCTGACGCTGCTGACGCTCGTCATGGTGGCCCTGATGCTGTTCGCAACGAAGAAGATCGCCGGGAAGTCAGGCAAGTTCTTCGTCCGGCAGCAGCAGGACCTCGGCAAGGTCAACGGCTATATCGAGGAAATGATGCAGGGCCAGAAGGTCGTGAAGGTCTTCAACCACGAGCAGGCCGCCATCGAGCGCTTCAACGAGCTCAACGAGCAGCTGCGCGACAGCTCCTGCCGTGCTAACAGCTATGCAAACGTCCTCATGCCGGTCAACGCCCAGCTCGGCAACGTCAGCTATGTACTGTGCGTCGTGGCGGGCGCGGCGCTGGCGCTGCATGGCTATGTCGGTCTGACGCTCGGCACGCTCGCGGCGTTCATGACGCTCAACCGCAGCTTCAACCAGCCCATCACGCAGGTCAGCCAGCAGCTGAACTCCGTCGTCATGGCCATGGCCGGTGCGGAGCGCGTGTTCCGGCTGCTCGATGAGAAGTCCGAGACGGATGAGGGCTATGTGACGCTCGTCAACGCGGTCGAGCATCCGGACGGCACGCTGACCGAGAGCGAGAAGCGCACCGGCGTGTGGGCGTGGAAGCATCCGCATCAGGCGGACGGCACCGTGACCTATACGAAGCTCGCGGGCGACGTGGTGTTCCATGACGTGGACTTCGGCTATACGCCAGAGAAGATCGTTCTGCATAACATCGATCTCTATGCGACGCCGGGCCAGAAGATCGCCTTTGTCGGCTCGACGGGCGCAGGCAAGACGACGATCACGAACCTCATCAACCGTTTCTATGACATTGCGGACGGTAAGATCCGGTATGACGGCATCAATATCAACAAAATTCGCAAGGACGACCTGCGCCGCAGCCTCGGCATGGTCCTGCAGGATACGCACCTGTTCACCGGCACGGTCATGGAGAACATCCGCTACGGCCGTCTGGATGCTACGGACGAGGAATGCATCGCTGCGGCGAAGCTGGCCAATGCGGACGGCTTCATCGAGCGCCTGCCGAACGGCTATGACACCATGCTGACGAGCGACGGCGCGAACCTCAGTCAGGGCCAGCGCCAGCTGCTTGCCATTGCGCGCGCCGCCGTGGCAGACCCGCCAGTGCTGATCCTTGACGAGGCGACGTCCTCCATCGACACGCGCACGGAGGCGCTCGTGCAGGCCGGTATGGACGGCCTGATGAAGGGCCGCACGACGTTCGTCATCGCCCACCGGCTTTCGACGGTGCGGAATGCGGACTGCATCATGGTCCTTGAGCAGGGCCGCATCATCGAGCGCGGCACGCACGACGACCTCATTGCCCAGAAGGGCCGCTATTACCAGCTCTATACCGGCAAAAAGCCGGAGAAATAAAACCAAAGACGCTGCAGCTTTTTCGTGGCTGCAGCGTCTGAGACCGTCGAAAAAGTCCGTAACCGTCAAAATCCGGAAAACATTTTAGAGATATTCGTTGGTTTTGGACTTTCCGTATTATTTAGGATTTTCAAACTTTTTAGCGAAAAATCTCTTGATTTACATGGATTTTGACTTACTGCGCAACTCGCACCCTACCGTACCTTTGTACGCCGACGGGTGCGAGTTGCTTGCCTTCCGAACTTTTTCGCAGTCTTCCAGCGTGTCGAAAAGAGTTTTTCGACACGCTGAGACGCTGCAGCGATAAAAACCTGCAGCGTCTGCTTTACTTCTTCGGCAGGATGACGCGGAACGTCGAGCCCTGCCCGGGGGCGCTGTCGACCTCGATGACGCCGTCGGACAGCTCGACGATGCGCTTGACGAGCGGCAGGCCGAGGCCGTTGCCCATAGCCTTGCGGGAGCTGTCGCCCTGATAGAATTTCTCGAAAATGCGCGCCTGCACCTCGGGCGTCATGCCGCAGCCGTGGTCCATGACGGAGACGACGGCGCATTCCGTCTGGTCGAGCAGGCGCAGGGACAGCTCCTGCCCCGGCTCACTGAATTTGATGGCATTGCCGATGAGGTTCGTCCAGACCTGCAGCAGCAGCGGCTCGCAGGCCGTCACGCTCACGGCGTCCAGCTCGGCACGAAAGCTCAGCGACTTTTCCTCCCACTGCGGCTCGAGCATCACAACGGCCTGCCGCAGCTGCTCATCGAGGCGGAACGTGCTGCGCTGGTCGGAAAGCGACTGATTCTCGAGCTTTGAGAGCATGAGGATGTTGCCGACGAGCGTGGAGAGGCGGTGTGTGTTATAGAGGATCTTGTCCAGATATTCGTCGCGCTCCGCCTGCGTCAGGCCGGTGTCCTGCAGGAGCATGGCATAGCCCTCGATGGCGGTCAGCGGCGTCTTGAATTCGTGTGAGACGCTGGAGACAAAGTCGTTTGTGACGTTGTTGATCCGGTTCATCTCGCGCACGAGTGCGTTGAAGTTCCGCAGGGTCGTCTGCACCTCTTCAAGCTTACTCGGGTCTTCGACCGTGATGCTGTAGTTGCCGCGCGCGACCTCGCGCGAGGCCTTGCTCAGCTTGACCATCGGGGCCAGCACGCGCCGCCCGACGAGAAAGCTGGCGCTGCCGCTTGCGGCGGCCGCCACGAGCAGCAGGGCCACGAGCGTGGAGACGTTGATGTGGCCGATGACGCCGAGCTGCTGCAGGGCCGTCAGCGCGCCGACAACGGCTCCGAACGAAATGATGACGACGATGGCGATGATGAGCAGGTAATACGTCCGCAGACGCAGGGAAAAGCGTTTATCCTTCTTCATGCTTCCGCTCCGCCTTATAACCGATGCCCCGAACGGTTATGATCTCAAAGTCCTGATTCTCCCGGAAGCGGTCGCGCAGCCGGTTGATGTGCACGTCCACCGTGCGGGGGTCCGTGTGGGTGTCGATGCCCCAGATGTCGTCCATGAGCTGCTGCCGCGTGAAGATGTGCCCCGGCGAGGAGACGAGCTTGTATAACAGCAAAAACTCCTTTTGCGGCAGGACGGTCTGCACGCCGCCCGTCAGAACGGAGAACGAGTCGAATTCGAATGTCGTTGTGCCAAGCGTCTGCCGCCGGTCCGCGACCATCTGCGCGCGCCGCAGCAGGGCGTTGATGCGCAGCACGAGTTCGTTGACGTTGATGGGCTTGACCAGATAGTCGTCCGCCCCTGCCAGAAAGCCGAACTGCATGTCCTGAAAGCCGTCGCGCGCCGTGATCATCAGCACGGGGATGGTGCTGCCGCTGTCGCGCAGGCCGCGCACCAGTGCATAGCCGTCCAGCTGCGGCATCATGATGTCCGAGACGATGAGGTCGATATAGTCGCGCTCGAGGACCTGCAGCGCCTCCACACCGTCGGCTGCGCCGATGGGCTGGAAGCCGTGGCGCGTCAGTACGCGGCAGAACAGCTGCCGCAGCTCGGCGTCGTCCTCGGCAACGAGAATCTTGAACATGGGGATCCCTCCGTTTCCGTCTTCTCAGTATACCACAGACGGCCGGATTTTGGAACGGAAAATTTCCGGTTTATGAACTGAAATTCATAATCGGTTGACGCAGAATTGATAATTCCGGGATATGATATCGGTAGAAACATGAAAAGGACGGGAACGGAATTGAAAAATAAAATGTCGCGGCAGGAACGCCGCGAGGCGCGGCTGCGCCAGGAAAAGCTGCGCCTGCAGAAGAAGAGCAAGCTGACGCTCATCGTCTATGCCGTGATCCGGCTCATCGTGGTCGGCGTGCTCGTCCGCTCGGCCTTCAACGGCCAGATCGAAAGCGTCTACACCTGCCTCCTGACGCTCGTGCTGCTGCTCCTGCCCTCCATTCTGGAGCGGAAGCTGGGGGTACGCCTCCCGGCCGGTTTGGAGATCACGGTTGTCGTCTTCATCTTTGCAGCGGAGATCCTCGGTGAAATCGCCTGCTTTTATGTGACGGTCCCGTTCTGGGATAAGGCCCTGCATACGACGAGCGGCTTTATCTATGCGGCGGTCGGCTATTCCATGGCGGACGTTCTGAACCGCCACAAGAAGGTCAGCTTCGAGCTTTCACCGCTGTTTCTGGCGCTCGTGGCGTTCTGTTTCTCCATGACGATCGGCGCATTGTGGGAAATTTTTGAATTCTCCGTGGATAACCTGTTCCACAAGGATATGCAGAAGGACACAGTCATCCAGCAGATCACCTCCGTGGCGCTCGACCCGACGAACCGCAACATTCCCATCACGATCTCGAACATTCAGGATGTCGTTGTGAACGGCGAGAGCCTCGGCCTCGGCGGTTATCTGGACATCGGCCTGTATGACACCATGGGCGACCTGATCGTCAACCTCATCGGCGCGGTCGTGTTCAGCGTCATCGGCTATTTCCATCAGAAGCACCGCAAAAAGTCCGTTGTGACGCAGTTGTTCGTCCCGCAGGTGGACGAAAAAGAGGAGGATGTGCAGCATGAATGATAAGGAGCACCGCAATCTGGAGCGCGCGGGAAAGGCGGATACGGACCGGATCCTGACGATCCCCAATGTGCTGAGCTTTTTCCGGCTGGCGCTCATTCCCGTGATCATCGTACTGTATGCAAAGAATGAGGTCTGGTGGGCGTTCGGCATGCTCGTGCTGTCCGGCGTGACGGATGTCGTGGACGGCTGGGTCGCGCGGACGTATCACATGGTCTCGAATTTCGGCAAGGCCATCGACCCCGTTGCCGACAAGCTGACGCAGATCGCCGTGCTGCTGTGCCTTATGCCCATGAAGTGCTGGTGGGTCGTCGGCATTCTGGTTTTGAAAGAGGTCTCCATCGGCATCATGACGCTCCTGACCCTGCACCACACCGGCATGGTCTACGGCGCGGGCTGGTACGGCAAGCTGTGCACGGCCGTGATCTACCTTTCCATGTTCGTCCTGATGCTCTGGCGGACGGCGCCGGACTGGTTCCTGTATGCGGATGCCGCACTCTGCGCCTGCCTGATCCTGCTGGCGTTTGTGAAGTATGCCATCCGCTACGGCGGCATTCTGCGGGAGGCGCGCGCAGACGGCGCGCGGAAGCAGGCATGAATGCGCCGATCCTCTCGTTTTTTGCGGCACATGCCCCGCGGCAGGCGCTGCACCGCGGCCGCAGGAGGCGCTTCTTCCGCTGCCCGGCCTGCAGAGCCGTGCAGATCGTCCCGGCAGGCTGCGGCCAGACGAAGATCGTCTGCCGCAAGTGCGGGGAGATATTCTTACGGAGAACTTGAATACGACAGGGGGCCGCTTATGGAGGGGCTCCATAAGGAGGAAGGCAGTGCAGAATTTGTGCTGCCTTCTTTTATATGATTCGAAAACGGATCGATACTGGATTATTGGTGACAAAACCCGATGCTCGCTGTATCTGTGGACAAAATGATATTCCGGGCTTTGCCCGGAGTGATATTTTCCTTTTCGGAACGTGATATAAAAGCCTCCCGGCTTTTGTGATATTATATTCGCCGGTGAAACTGCCGCAGGCAATATCACGATGCGAAGCATAATATCACTGTCCGAAGGACAATATCACTCGCCGTCAGGCGAATATAACTGAGGCGCACTTCCGGAGTGCGCCTCTTGTGCGGCCTCCTTTTTTGCGGGAACTTCCGGTGCGCTGCTGCGTCTAACCAGCAGAACATCTGCAAAGGAGGAACCACGCATGAAGCTGAAACAACTCATCTGCCTGCTGCTGGCAGCACTGCTGCTCGGGGCCTGCGGCAGTCCCGCCGCTCCGACGGAGGCAACGGAGGAAACAAAGCCGACTGATGCCTGGCTGGACCCGGTTGTTCCGACGGATGCTGCCGAATCGTTGGGAAAGCCGGAGCCGGTCGAGGATCTGACCGTACCGGATCAGACGGCCGCAGTGGGCGGGGCGAATTTCGCGCTCGGTCTGCTGCGCAGCGCGGCAAAGCCCGACGCCACGACGATCCTCTCGCCGTATTCCGCCCTGCTGGCCCTTGGCATGGCCGCAAACGGCGCGGGCGGCCGCACGCTGGAGGAGATGGAATATGCCCTCGGCGCGAAGCTGGACGATCTGAATGCCTGGCTTGTTTCCTGCCGCGCGGCGGAGGACGGCGAGGTCGTCTCTGCAAATTCGATCTGGACACGGAATGGAACCGTGCAGCTCCTGCCGGAGTTCCGGCAGACCATGGAGCAGAAATACGGCGCGGAGGTCCATGCCGGGGACCTCAGTGTTGCGGCCATCAACGAATGGGTCGATTCTAACACAAAGGGGCGCATCAAAAAGCTCCTGGAGCAGGATGACCCGAGCATCGTGACCTATCTCATCAACGCCATGACATTCGACGCAGAGTGGGCCAGCCCCTATGAGCCGCAGAGCTGCAGCGAGGGCACGTTCCACGCGAGCGACGGCGCGGAGCAGACCGTGACTTACCTGTCCGGCGAAGAGCGCGGCTATCTCGAGGTCGCGGGCGCAACGGGCTTTGTAAAGCACTATTCCGGCGGACGCTATTCCTTTGCGGGCCTGCTCCCGGCCGAAGGGAGCACGCCGGAGGAGCTGCTCGAGACGTTGGACGGTGCGACACTGTTGAATGCCCTCTGTGAGCCGCAGGCGAAAAAAGTCTATACGCGCATGCCGAAGTTCACGGCATCCACGACGGCGTCGCTGCGGCCCGTGCTTGAGGCCATGGGCATGCAGACGGCCTTTACGGACGCGGCGGATTTCTCGCTGCTGTCTGACACGCCTCTGAAGATCGACGCCGTCCAGCAGAAGACCTATCTGCAGGTCGATGAGAGCGGCACGATCGGCGCGGCCGTGACGAGCATACCGATGATGGAGGCAACGGCGGTCCAGACCGAGGAGCCCAAGACGGTCTATCTCACGCGCCCGTATCTCTGCGTGATCTTCGACCATGAGACACAGAGCATTGTGTTCCTGGGCATTGTGAACCGGGTGGACGGCTGAGTCGGAGGGAAACGGAATGAAGCGAAGCTTGCTGGCAGGAGCCCTGCTTACAGCCCTCCTGCTCGGGGCCTGCGGCACGCGCGAACCTGTGACGCTGACGGAAACGGACTGCCGGACTGCCGCCGTAGCGGCGGATTTCTCCATCACGCTGCTGCGGAATGCTGCAAAGCCGGATAAAACGACTCTTCTGTCGCCATATTCCGTGCTGCTGGCCCTCGGCATGGCCGCAAACGGCGCGGGCGGCCGCACGCTGGAGGAGATGGAATATGCCCTCGGCGCAAAGACGGACGACCTGAACCACTGGCTTGCCGCCTGCCGCTTGGCGGAGGACGGCAAGGTCGTCTCGGCCAATTCCCTCTGGACGCGGCAGGAGCTGGAGGTCCGGAAGGAGTTCCGGAAGACGATCCGGAAACAGTATGATGCGGAGCTTCACGAGGGCGAGTTCAGCATGGAAGCTGTGAATGACTGGGTCCGGAAGAACACGAAGGGCCGGATCGAAAAGATTTTGGAGCAGGACGACCCGATGAGTCAGGCATGTCTGGTCAACGCCCTGACATTCGATGCCGAATGGCCCGTGGCCTATACGCCGGAATCCGTCTATGACGGTACGTTTTTCACAAGCGACGGCAGCAGGCAGGTCGTGCCGTTCCTGCACAGCGTGGAGGAGAGCTATTTCGAGCTTGCGGGCGCGGAGGGCTTCGTGCGGCCGTATGCGGGCGGGCGCTATGTGTTTGCGGGCCTTCTGCCTGCCGAGGGCACCACACCGGAGAAGCTGCTGCAGGCGCTGGACGGCGAGGCTCTGCTAAACGCCCTCGGCGAGCCGCAGACAGAGGAGGTCCATGTCGCGATCCCAAAGCTCATCGCTGCCACGGACAGGATGCAGCTGAAGGAGCCGCTGCGCGCCATGGGCATGGAGCTGGCGTTTACCGACGCTGCGGATTTCTCCCGCCTTGCAGAGAAGCCGCTGAAGATCGATTCCGTGCAGCACAAGGTTTGGCTGCAGCTCGACGAGCAGGGGACGCAGGCAGCCGCCGTGACGAGCACGCTCATGGCGCCCACTGCAGCGGCAGATATGGAGGAGCCGAAGACCATTGCCCTCACGCGGCCGTTCCTCTTTGTGATCTTCGACCATGAGACGCAGAGCATCGTCTTCCTCGGGATTGTGAATCAGATCTCATAACCTGCAGCCCGTGCGCGGAAAATTCCGCGCACGGGTTGATTTTTTCTCCCATTGGTGGTATAACTAGTAATACAAGTTATACAAATCGGAAACGGAGGAAGAACCATGGGGAACAACGGCTTTCCGGAGGGAAAATACATGACGACCGTAAAGGTCGGGCCGAAGGGGCAGATCGTCATCCCGGCCGAGGTGCGCGAAATGTTCGGCATCGAGCCGGGCGACCAGCTTTTGCTGCTGGCCGACACGGAGCAGGGCATCGCCCTGCCGCCCAAGGCGCAGGCCGGGCAGATCTTTGCAGCCATTACGGCGGCAATGCCGAAGAGAAAGGATGACAAAGCATGAATGCCATTGAGACTCATGCTCTGACGCGCCGCTTCGGGCCGCGCACGGCCGTGGACGGGCTGGACCTGACCGTCCGGCAGGGCGAGCTGTTTGCCTTGCTGGGGGTGAACGGAGCGGGCAAGACGACGACGCTGCGCATGCTCTCGGGCCTTCTGCAGCCGACGAGCGGCGAGGCGGACATTCTCGGCTTCCGACTGACGCAGCAGCCGCAGGAGATCAAGCGGCGCATCAATCTCTCGCCGCAGGAGACGGCCGTTGCGCCGAATCTGACGGTGCGGGAGAATCTGGAGCTTATCGCCGGGATCTACGGCGCTTCATGGCGGGAGGCCGCGCAGCGCGCGGCGGAGACGATCGCGGAGTTCCATCTGGGTGAGGTAGAGCGCAGCCGGGCCAAAACACTCTCCGGCGGCTGGCAGCGGCGGCTTTCCATTGCCATGGCGCTGATCTCGCAGCCGCAGCTCGTATTTCTGGATGAGCCGACGCTCGGGCTGGATGTACTGGCGCGGCGGGAGCTGTGGCAGGTCATCCGAAGCCTGCGCGGCAGAGTGACCGTCATCCTCACCACGCATTATCTCGAGGAGGCGGAGGCGCTTTCCGACCGCATCGGCATCCTGTCGCACGGCAGGCTGCGTATCTGCGGCACGGCGCAGGAGCTGTGCGCCGCGGCGGGCGAGACGCGCTTTGAGGAGGCCTTTATCAAGCTGGCAGGGGAGGGAGTCCAATGAGAAGAATGCGCTTTTTTGCCTCGCGCAACGCGCGCGAAATTCTCCGCGATCCGATCAGCGTCGGCTTCGGCGTCGCGTTTCCCATCCTGCTGCTCCTGCTGCTGAGCTTCCTGAACCGGCATATCCCGGCGGAGGCCCACATGACGCTCTTTGAGCCGGAGCAGCTTGCGCCGGGCGTCAGCGTGTTCAGCCTGAGCTTTCTGGCGCTGTTTTCCGCGCTGCTGCTCTCACGCGACCGCTCGTCGGCCCTCATTCTGCGGCTGTATGCCTCGCCGCTGACGGGGCGGGATTTCATCCTCGGCTATCTGCTGCCCATGCTCCCCATGGCGCTGGCGCAGACGCTTGTGTGCCTGCTGGCGGCCATCCCGCTCGGCCTGCCGGTGTCGTGGCGCATTCTGGCCTGCACGGCGGTCAACGTGCCCATCGCGCTTGTGAATCTGGCGCTCGGGATGCTGTGCGGCACGCTGCTGCCGGAAAAGGCCGTCGGTGGGATGTGCGGGGCTCTGCTGACCAATGTCTCGGCGTGGCTCTCCGGCATCTGGTTCTCGCTCGACCTTGGCGGAAAGGTTTTCCGCCGCATCGCCTACGCGCTCCCGTTCGCCAACGCCGTCGACGCGGCGCGGGCCGCTCTGGCAGGGGACTGGGGCGGCATGTTCCCACAGCTCTGGATCGTTCTGGCATGGGCCTTTGGCCTGCTGACGGCGGCCATTGTGATCTTCCGCAGAAAAATGACCGCAAGATAAATTTCCGGTGCACCGATTTTCGGTGCGCCGTTTTTTTCCTTGACAGGGAAAGCGACGAATCACCCGGGAAGATCTGC
>BAAZ01000184.1_pt1 | contig 11049 bp, 8 predicted proteins | sample 270408 | NCBI WGS metagenome assembly BAAZ01 (sample SAMD00036529, study PRJNA27865) | human gut metagenome | isolation source: feces from healthy human sample F2-X, Child, Male
GCAGATTTCCCGGGTGATTCGTCCGGCACGCTGCGCGAGACGGGCCACACCGTCGTGCCCATGGTTTCGGGCGTCGTGTCCGTTGTGGTGAATCTCTGCTTCAACACGCTGCTGATCTTCGGCTATCTCGGCTTCCCGCGGCTCGGTGCCTCAGGCGCGGCCATTGCCACAGTTATTGCGCGCTTTGTCGAGGCGGGTGTCGTCATGCTCTGGGCGCACCGCAATCCGGAGCGCGTGCCCTATCTGCGCGGCGTGTACCGCTCGTTCCGCATCCCGGCCGCGCTGGCCCGTGCCATTGCGAGAAAGAGCATCCCGCTCCTGTTGAACGAAACGCTCTGGGCGGCAGGTATGGCGCTGCTGGCGCAGTGCTACTCTGTGCGCGGCTATGATGTTGTCTCGGCCTATAACATCTGCTCGACCGTCTCGAACGTGTTCAATGTTGCCTTTATGGCCATGGGCAATGCCGTCGGCATCCTCGTCGGCCAGCTGCTCGGCGCGGGGAAGATGGAGGAAGCCGTCGATACGGACCGTAAGCTCATCACATTCTCCGTCGGCATCTGCATCGTGCTCGGCGGCCTGATGGCCCTTGTGGCCCACCTGTTCCCGCAGATCTATAACACGTCTGACAGCATCCGTGACCTTGCGGCCGCGTTCATCCGCATCTGTGCGCTGTGCATGCCGATCAATGCGCTGGCCAACGCCTGCTATTTTACCCTGCGCTCCGGCGGCAAGACGTTCGTGACGTTCCTGTTCGACAGCTTCTATGTCTGCGTGCTGACCGTGCCGATGGCCTTTGTGCTCAGCCGCTTCACCGGCCTGCCGATCGTGCCGCTGTTCCTCTGCTGCCAGCTGGCCGATATCGGCAAGTGCGTTGTCGGCCTCATCATGATCCGCCGCGGCGTCTGGATCCAAAACATTGTCGGAAAGGAGGCGGCCTGAGTGAAGCGCGATACCCGCTATTATCAGCAGCATGGCCTGCTGCGCATTTTCCTGTCGTATTTCGGTCCGCACCGCCGCCTGTTTCTGCTGGACATGCTCTGCGCGCTGTTCATCGGCGCGGTCGATCTCATCTTCCCGCTCATCTCCCGCCGCGCGATCAATACGATGCTGCCCGCGCACGCCTACCATACGTTCTTCGTCGTCATGGGCATCATGGCGGCAGCGTATCTCGTGCGCGCGTTCTTCTATTATATCATCGCCTATTACGGCCACACGTTCGGCATCCGCGTCGAGGCCGATATCCGCCGCGACCTGTTCCGCCACATGCAGAGCCTCGGCTATGAGTTCTATGACCACAACCGCACGGGCCAGCTCATGAGCCGCCTGACGACGGACCTGTTCGAGATCACGGAGCTGGCGCACCACGGCCCAGAGGACCTGATGATCTCCCTGCTGACGATCGTCGGCGCGCTCGCCGTCATGTTCACGATCGAGTGGCGGCTGGCCCTGGTCGTGTGCGTCATCCTGCCGATCCTGCTTATCGTCGTCATCACGCGCCGCCGGAAAATGAGCAGGGTCTCGCGCGGTGTGAAGAAGCGCACGGCGGCCATCAACGCTGAGATCGAGTCCTCGCTCTCCGGCATCCGCACGGCGAAGGCCTTCGCGAACGAGGCCGTGGAGTTCGGCAAGTTCAGCGAGGCCAACGACCGCTTCAAGGTCTCAAAGCGGGAATTCCACCGCGAGATGGGCATTTTCTCCGGCTCGCTGGAGTTTTTCCTCTCGATCCTGAGCGTGGCCGTTATCACCGTGGGCGGCACGCTCATCATGCAGGGCCGGATGGATCTGGTCGACCTGTTCACGTTCTCCCTGTATATCTCCACGTTCACAAGCCCTGTGCGCAAGCTCGTGAATTTTGCCGAGATGTTCGCCAACGGCTTTGCGGGCCTCGGCCGCTTTGTCGAGCTGATGCGCACGGAGCCGAAGCTGCGCGACGCGCCGGATGCGAAAGCGCTCGGACATGTCCGCGGCGCGATCGACGTTGAGGACGTCTCGTTCTCCTATGAGGAAAATCAGGAGGTGCTCGAGCACGTCACCCTGCACGTTCAGCCCGGCGAGACCGTTGCGGTGGTCGGCCCGTCCGGCGGCGGCAAAAGCACGCTGTGCCGCCTGATCCCGCGCTTTTATGACGTGACGTCCGGCCGCATCTGCATCGACGGGCAGGACGTGCGCTCGGTCACGCAGGAGTCCCTGCACCACGCCATCGGTGTCGTGCAGCAGGACGTCTTCCTGTTTGCCGACACCATTGCGAACAACATCCGCTACGGCCGCCCGGACGCTACCATGGAGGAGATCCGGGAGGCGGCGCGGCAGGCGGAAATATATGACGATATCATGGCCATGCCCGACGGCTTCGACACCTATGTCGGCGAGCGCGGCACGCTCCTGTCCGGCGGGCAGAAGCAGCGCGTGTCCATCGCGCGGATTTTCCTGAAGAATCCGCCCATCCTGATTCTGGACGAGGCCACGAGCGCGCTCGACAGTGTGACGGAGTCGAAGATCCAGCACGCGCTCGACCATCTGGCCGAGGGCCGCACAACGCTCATCATCGCCCACCGCCTTTCGACCATCCGCAGCGCCTCGCGCATTCTTGTCGTGGCGGACGGCCGCATCTGTGAGCAGGGCACGCATGAGGAGCTTATGCGCCTCGGCGGCCTGTATGCGACCCTGCGCAGCACACAGGACCTCAGCAGCGCGGAATGACCTCTGCGAATGCCCAAAAGATACCCGATAAAATGTGAACTTTTTTGGAAGGACCGTCGAAAATGGGATATTTGCTTGCTATTATGGTAAAATCCTGATATAATAGCGGAAATGCGGTCGACGTAACGACCTGTTCTTGGACGGCGCGCCGGAAATCTTGCCAAAAACATGGATTCCGACGCATTACAAGGAAAACAAGACCGCAATGCGGATTCCCATCCGCCTGTACGGCGGCATAGCATGGGAAAAACGAGAGGATGATACTGCTTTGAAGACTGCACACCGCGTGGAGCCAGCCATTACCCACTTCGCCATCAGCGGCGCTCCGATCACCTGCGAGAAATACGGCCACGGCCACATCAACTGCACCTATCAGGTCAAGACGGACGACGGGCACGCCTATATTCTCCAGCGCATCAACCGCTATGTGTTTGCCGATCCGAAGGCTGTGATGGAGAATGTCGGTGCCGTGACACAGTACCTGCGGGAGCGCGCAGAGGATCCCCATGAGGTCCTGAATTTTATTCCGGCCGATACCGGGGTATACTATCATATCGATGAGGCGGGCGAGTACTGGCGCTGCTATGAATTTGCCGACGGCATCTGCCTTGAGGCCCCGGAGTCCGACACCGACTTCTATGAGAGCGCCATCGCCTTCGGCCGCTTCCAGGAGATGCTGCGCGAGTTCCCTGCGGAGACGCTCCACGAGACGATCCCCCTGTTCCACAACACAACGAACCGCTACCGCATCTTCCGCAAGGCCCTGCAGGACGATCTCGCGGGCCGCGCCGCGGGCGTGCCGGACGATATCCGCTTTGCGCTCGACCGCGAGCAGGAGGCGGGCACGCTCTGCAGCCTGCTCGACAGCGGCGAGCTGCCGCTGCGCGTCACGCACAACGATACGAAGCTCAATAACGTCCTGTTCGACCGCCGGACGCGCAAGGCGCTGTGCGTGCTCGATCTCGACACCGTCATGCCCGGCTCGTCGCTGTATGACTACGGTGATTCCATCCGCTTCGGCGCGGCGACTGCGGCCGAGGATGAGAAGGACCTTTCGAAAATGGGCATCAATCTGCACCTGTTCCAGGTCTACACGGCGGGGTATCTTGCCGCCTGCAAGAGCCTGACGCCCAAGGAGCTGGAGCTGCTGCCGCTCGGCGCAAAGATCATCACGCTTGAGCTGGCCGTGCGCTTCCTGACCGACTATCTCGACGGCGACCGCTATTTCCGCGTCGCCTATCCCGAGCACAATCTGGTGCGCGCCCGTGCGCAGATGAAGCTGGTGGCCGACATGGAGGCCCACTGGGACGAGATGCAGGCCATCGTCGCAGAAGAAGCGGCAAAGCGAAACTGAGGAGGAGCTATGCAGTATTTAGGCGTTGAATATTCCGTCAAGCATATGCCGGAGCTCGATCCGGACTTTATCCCCTTCGGCGTGTGGCTCGAGGCCTATGCCAGGGGCGCGGAAAAGCCCCTGACCATCGCGCTCGAGCGCGATCAGGGCAAGATCTCCGTCCGTGAGACGAAGATCCACGGCACGCCGGAAATGGCCGAGGCCGATTATCGCTATGTCGAGCGCTATGTAAAATTCCTGCTGTGGTCCATCGGCGGCTTCCGCATCTGGATCTGCGGCGACAGCGCGCTGGCGCAGCGTCTGCAGCGCGCCTATACCCTCACAGGCGAGCGCGCGTTCGACGTGCAGTTCATGCAGGACGTCTATGAAGTGCCGTTCGAGGTCATCGACTGCACGCCCGAGCAGCTGCCGCAGGCAAACGAGTCCTCCGTCGCCATCGGCGGCCATATGGAGGGCTGCCGCATCGGCTTTGACGCGGGCGGCTCCGACCGCAAGGTCTCTGCGGTCATCGACGGCAAGACCGTTTATTCCGAGGAGGTTGTCTGGCACCCGAAGACGGAGCCGGACCCCCAGTATCATTTCAACGGCATCGTCGAGGCCTTCCGCACGGCCGCGTCCAAAATGCCGCGCGTGGACGGCATCGGCGTTTCCTCCGCCGGTGTGTTCATCGGCAACAGCCCGATGGTCTCCGCCCTGTTCCTGAAGGTCCCGCGCGAAAAGCGCGAGCTTGTCAAGACGATCTATGACCGCGCGGCCAGAGAGATCGGCGATGTGCCGATCGTCGTGGCGAACGACGGCGACGTGACGGCGCTGGCCGGGGCCATGGGCCTGGAGTGCGGCTCCGTTATGGGCATGGCTATGGGTACGTCCGAGGCCGTCGGCTATGTCGATGCCGAGGGCAAGGTGCTCGGCTGGCTCAATGAGCTGGCCTTTGCGCCGGTCGACCTCTTTGAGGACGCCATGGCGGACGAGTGGTCCACGGACATCGGCGTCGGCTGCAAGTATTTCTCGCAGGACGCCGTCATCAAGCTCGCGCCGCGCGCCGGCATCGAGCTGGATCCCGCGCTCACGCCCGCAGAAAAGCTCAAGGTCGTGCAGAACCTCATGGAGAAGGGCGACAGCCGCGCCCGCCGGATCTTCGCTTCCATCGGCGCATATCTGGCCCATACGCTGAAGCTGTACTGCCGCTTCTACGACGTGCACCACATGATCGTGCTCGGCCGCGTCATGTCCGGCCTCGGCGGCAGCGTCATTCTCGAGACCTGCCTGTCCATCCTGAACGAGGAATATCCGGAGCTTGCGCAGAAGGTGCGCGTCATGCTGCCGGATGAAAAAACGCGCCGCGTCGGCCAGTCCGTGGCGGCCGCCAGTCTGCCGGAGCTGCGCAAAAACGCCTGAGCCCGGACGGAGGGAGAATATCATGCAGTTTCAGAATGCAATGATCTATACGGAGAAATTCCGCTTTGAGCACGGGGCCTTCGCCGTGGAAAACGGCCGCTTCGCGCGTGTGCTGGGCCAGCCGGACCCGGACGCCGTCGATCTGCACGGCGCCTATGTCATCCCCGGCCTGCTCGATATCCACACGCACGGCAACTCCGGCGCGGATTACTCCGACGGCAATTGGGACGACTATGTCCGCATGGCGCGCTACAGTGCCAGGAACGGCATCACCTCCCTTGCCCCCACGACGCTGACCCTGCCGTATGAGACGCTGGCTGCGGCCTTTGCTACGGCCTACCGCATGGCGGACGAGCGCCCCGCGGGCTGCGCCGTCGTGCGCGGCGCGCATATGGAGGGACCGTTCTTCAGCGAGAAGAAAAAGGGCGCGCAGAACGCCGCCTATCTCCGTGAGCCGGACTTTGAGGCGTTCAGCAAGCTCTTTGCCGCCGGCAACGGCATCGTCCGCATCGTGGACGTCGCACCGGAGCTGCCCGGTGCAGCGGAATTTGTGCGCAAGGCGAGCAAGCAGTGCACCGTCTCCATCGCGCACACGGACGCGTCCTATGACGATGCCGTCTGCGCCATTGAAGCAGGTGTCACGCACCTGACGCACCTGTATAACGCCATGCCCGGCATCCACCACCGCAAGCCCGGCGTCATCCCGGCCGCGGTCGAGAACGAGCAGGTGAGCGCGGAGCTCATCAGCGACGGCCAGCATGTCCACCCCGCCTCCGTGCGGCTGGCCTTCCGTATGTTCGGCCCGGCGCGCATGGTGCTCATCTCCGATTCGCTGCGCTGCTGCGGCATGCCCGACGGCGAGTATGAGCTGGGAGGCCAGCCCGTGTTCCTGCAGGGCGGCGTGGCCCGCCTGTCCGACGGGACCATCGCAGGCTCCGCTACGAATGTCTATGACTGCATGCTGCGTGCCATTTCGTTCGGCATCCCGCGCGAGGATGCCGTCCGCGCCGCGACCTATAACCCCGCCCGGCAGCTCGGCTGCCTGGACGAGGTCGGCTCCATCCGCGACGGCAAGCAGGCGGATTTCGTGATCTGCGATGCCGAGCTGAACCGCCGCGAGGTCTGGCTGGCCGGAGAAAAGCTGGCCTGAAAAAAGCACCGCCCTGAGAAGCAGAAATGCTTCTCAGGGCGATTTTTATGCTACCTCTTCCCCGCTTGGCGTCAGAATGACGACGCGCAGCGGGATATCCCGGCCGGAGGCGGCGAGCGCCGTCTCAACGGCATGGGTCAGGCCGCCGCAGCACGGTACCTGCATCCGCACGACGAGGACGGAGCGGATGTCGTTCCGGCGGAACAGCTCCGTGAGCTTTTCACTGTAGTCCACGGCGTCGAGCTTCGGGCAGCCGATCATGGCGATGCGTCCGGCAAGATAGCGGCTGTGGAACTGCGCGCAGGAAAACGCCGTGCAGTCCGCGGCAATGACAAGGTCCGCGCCCTGCAGATAGGGGGCCGAGGTGCTCAGCAGCCTGATCTGCACGGGCCAGTTCTGCAGGGCGGACGCCGCGCCGTCCTGCGCGGGTGCGGCGGACGGGGTGAAGCGCATGGCCTGCGCGCCGGGGCAGCCGCCCGCCGGGTACTGCGCCGCCTTGGCGGCCTGCACGGCGGCCTCGTCATAGGCAGGGGCCTCGCGCTCCACAAAGCGGATGGCATCGGCCGGGCAGGCGGGCAGGCAGTCGCCGAGCCCGTCGCAGAAATGCTCGCGGGCCAGCTTCGCCTTGCCGTTCACCATGGCGATGGCGCCCTCGTGGCAGGCCTTCGCGCACAGGCCGCAGCCCGTGCAGCGTTCTTCGTCGATTTCAATGATCCGTCTGATCATGGGTGTTATCCTCCGATTTGCGTAACTTTCGGTTGGCTTTCTGCCGTTCGGCAATGGCCATCATCTGCTCATACATTGCGTCGCCCACGCACTGGCGGGCATATTTGCACCACTGCACGCAGCTGAGCGTATCGTTATAGACCACAAAGCCGCAGTGCTCGCACACGGCCTGCGTGTCGCAGGTGAACAGCTCGATCTCGCTGCCGCACTGCGGGCAGACCTTCTCCAAAATTTCGGGCGTGCGGGGCTTTCCCTGACATCCTTCCAGAATCATGGCATTCCCTCCTGTTCGCATCTATTTTAACAAATGCAGGCGGAAAGTCTGTTGGAATGCCAACGAAACCGAAATTCTGCGTGTCTGACCCGTGGACAATATCCGAAAAATGTGCTATGATGAGCAAAAAAGGAGGCTATTGTTATGCGTGTTTTAGAAGGACTTCAGCCTGCAGCTGCGTTGGGCTTTTTTGAGACGCTGTGCGCCATCCCGCATGGCTCGCGCGACACGAAGGCGATCTCGGACTACTGCGTCCGCTTCGCGCAGGAGCGCGGCCTGAGCTGGCAGCAGGATGCGTCGAACAACGTCATCATCCGCAAGCCGGCCAGCCCCGGCTATGAGGACCATCCCACCGTGATCCTGCAGGGTCACCTCGACATGGTCTGTGAGAAGAATGCGGACTGCGACATCGATTTTTCGAAGGACGGCCTGCGCCTGCGCCATGACGACACCTATATTTTTGCCGACGGCACGACGCTCGGCGGAGACGACGGCATCGCCGTGGCCTATGCGCTGGCGGTGCTGGACTCAAGCGAGCTGAAGCACCCGCCGCTCGAGGCGGTGTTTACCGTCGACGAGGAGATCGGCATGCTCGGCGCGGCAGCCCTCGATATGAGCGGCCTGCAGGGCCGTGTGCTGCTGAACATCGACTCCGAGGACGAGGGCATCCTGACCGTCAGCTGCGCCGGAGGCGCGACGTCCTGCCTGACCGTTCCCGTCAAGCGTGTTCCTGCGCAGGGGAAGGCATGGCGTGTCAGTGTGCGCGGCCTGACCGGCGGCCACAGCGGCGTGGAGATCAACAAGGGCCGCGCCAATGCCAACAAGGTCCTTGCGGCGGCGCTGCAGGGCCTGCCCGTTACGCTGTGCTCCATCGCGGGCGGCAGCAAGGACAATGCCATCCCGCGTGCGTCCGAGGCCGTCGTTGTCAGCGAGGCGGACGATTTTGCCGCGCTGTTTGCAGCGAATGCGGCCAAGGCCGCCCTGCCGGAGACGGAGCAGCATGCGGAATTCTACTGCGAGCCTGCCGAGGCGGGCGAGATGCTGGCCGAGAGCGAGGCCGTGCTTGGCCTTCTGAACGCCGTGCCGAACGGTGTGCAGGCCATGAGCAGCGACATCCCCGGCCTTGTGCAGACCTCCCTGAACCTTGGCATCCTGACGACGGACGCCGATGCCGTGCGCCTGACGTTCTCGGTGCGCAGCTCCGTGAACCGCGAGAAGTTCGGCCTCATCGATCAGCTCAAGGCGCTGGCGGCCCGCTTCGGCGGCAGCTACAGCGAATCCGGCGAGTACCCCGCATGGGAGTACCAGAAGGATTCCCGCCTGCGCGAGGTCATGGTCGAGGTGTTCGAGGCCCAGTACGGCCGCAAGCCGGTCGTGGAGGCTATCCATGCCGGTCTGGAGTGCGGTATTTTCTCCGACCGCCTGCCCGGTCTGGACGCCGTCTCGTTCGGCCCGCAGATGCATGACATCCACACGTCGCGCGAGAGGCTCGACATCGCCTCGACGGCGCGGACGTGGGAGTATCTCGTGGCGGTGCTGGAGCGCCTGTGATGAAGGTTTTTGACGCCCACTGCCACATTTACCCGGCAAAGATCGCCCGCAAGGCCGCCCAGACCACAGCGGCCTTCTATAACTACACCGGCGAGACGCTCGACGGCACGGTGCAGACGCTGTTCGCCCACGGCGGCGGCATTACCAAATTTCTTGTGCAGTCCGTAGCGACACGGCCGGATCAGGTGCAGCATATCAACGAGTTCATCGCCCGCGAGGTCGCGCAGTTTCCGGACCGTCTGTACGGCTTCGGTGCGCTGCACCCCGATTCGCCGACGCTGGAGGAGGATATCGCCCACCTGCGCGCTCTGGGCCTGCACGGCGTGAAGCTGCATCCGGACATCCAGGGTTTCCGCCTCGACGATCCGCGCTGCTTTGCGCTGGCGGAGCAGTGCGAGGGCGTGCTGCCCCTGCTCCTGCACACGGGAGACAGCCGCTATGACTTCTCCAACCCAAACCGCCTTATCCCGCTGCTGCGGCGATTCCCGCGCCTGACGGTCATCGGCGCGCATTTCGGCGGCTACACGATCTGGCAGGAGGCCGCGCGGCAGCTTGCCGGACGCTTTGAAAACCTCTGGGTCGACTGCTCGTCGTCGTTCTTCGCCATGGACGTCGCCGCCGGGCGCGCGCTCATCGACGCCTACGGTGCGGACCGTGTGCTGTTCGGCACGGATTACCCCATGTGGGATCCGCAGCACGAGCTGGCGCGTCTGCGCGGCATGCGCCTTGCGCCGGAGACGGAGCGGAAGATCCTCTATGACAATGCTGCTGCCCTGTTTGGGCTGGAAGGAGAGAACTGATATGCTGCGAGTGGGTACCGTCGGGACAAGCTCGATCATGCGGACCATTCAGGAGGCCATCCGTCTGACGGATGGCATGGAGTGCCGCGTGGTCTATTCCCGCACCGAGGAGCAGGGCCGCGCCTTCGCGGCGGAGATGGGCGTGCCGGAGCACTGCACGGACTATGCCGCCATGCTGGCGCGCAGCGACCTTGACCTCATCGACATCGCCTCGCCGAACCGCTTCCATGTGGAGCAGGCCCTTGCCGCGCTGGAGCACGGCAAGCACGTCATCGTAGAAAAGCCCGCCGCCGTGACCCGCGGCGACGTGCAGCGGCTCATCGACGCCGCGCGCGCGAACGGCGTGTACTTCTTTGAGGCCATCACGACGCTGTTCATGCCGCAGTACGAGGCCTGCCGCCTGCTGCTGCCGAAGCTCGGGCGCATCGAGCAGGCGCACATCACCTATGCGCAGTATTCCTCGCGCTACGATGCCTATCTGCGCGGCGAGAACCCGAATATCTTCAACCCCGCCATGCAGGCCGGTGCGCTCAACGACATGGGCGTTTACTGCGTGCATATGGCCGTCGACCTGTTCGGCGCGCCGCAGGACGTCCGGTATCTGGCGGAGCTCGGCCCGAACGGCATCGATCTGGCCGGGCGGCTGACACTGACGTATCCGTCCCTGACGTGCGAGATCCTCACGGCGAAAAACGCCGACCTCGGCAGCGGCTGCCGCATCACGGGTGAGAACGGCTGGTTCGCGGAGGACGGGCCCATCAACGCCTTCGGCGGCTGCACGGCGGAGCTGAACGGTGCGCCGGTCGACGTGGCGCTGCCGCAGGCCGAGAACCGCATGGTCTATGAATTTGCCCGCTTCCGCGATGCCATCGTGCAGCACGACACGGCATTCTTCGACCGCATGGCGGAGCAGTCCGCGCGCGTGGCCGCCGTACTGGAGCAGGCACACCGCACTGCATAACTATCCTGCCAGACACCCTTCCGGAGGAGACTTCTCTTCCGGAGGGGTATCTTTTCGCGCAAAAACAAGTCGATAAATAATTTATAGCAGGATTTATATTCTAAAATCACCGACGAATCACCCGGGAAGATCTGC
>BAAZ01000161.1_pt1 | contig 10986 bp, 11 predicted proteins | sample 270408 | NCBI WGS metagenome assembly BAAZ01 (sample SAMD00036529, study PRJNA27865) | human gut metagenome | isolation source: feces from healthy human sample F2-X, Child, Male
CAAGCAAGGGCACCTATATCTTACTAAATTTTATCAAAAAGTCAACCTCGGTTTTCCGATCAGCAGCACAGAAAGGTCGTTGACGTTCGTGCCCGTCGGGCCGGTACGCAGCAGGCCGCCGGTCTGCGCCAGCGCATGCCAGGCGTCGTTATCATCCAGCCACGCCTCCGCCGTGCGGCCGAGAGCGCGCAGAATGGCCGCCGTCCGGCCGTCGGCATAGCCGCCCGCGGCATCCGTCGGCCCGTCCGTGCCGTCGCTGCCGAAGCTGAACACGGCGGCGTCCGAAAGTCCCTCCAGCCCCGGCGCAGCGGCAAGCGCCAGCTCCTGGTTCCGCCCGCCGAGGCCGCTGCCCGTCACATGGACGACGGTCTCGCCGCCCGCCAGCAGGGCAAGCGCCTTCCCGCGGACCGCATGATACTGCGCGGCCGCCGAAAGGAAGCGCCCGGCCTCGCGCGCCTCGCAGCTCAGGCGGTCCGTCAGCACGAACGGCGCATAGCCGAGCCTGCGGCACGTCTCTTCTGCCGCGGCGCACAGCAGCCGCACGCCGCCGACCACATGCCAGCGGGCGTTTTCCAGCAGCTTGGGCGTCTCCTGCCGGAGCAGGGCCTCCAGCGCGGCATCCGGCAGCAGGCCCGCCTGCGCGGCGGCCTCCAGCGCCTCTCCGCTCGTCGAGGGATCCGGCACGGCGGGGCCGGAGCCGATGACGTCCGGCCGGTCGCCCAGCACGTCCGACAGCAGGATGGATACAACGCGCGCCGGGGCGCAGTGCTGCGCAAAGCGGCCGCCCTTCACGGCGGAAAGACGCTTGCGCACGGCGTTCATCGCCGCGATATCCGCCCCGCTGCGCAGGAGCCGCTGCGTGATCGCCCGCAGGCGCGCCTCCGGCACGAGCGGCAGCTCGAACAGGGCGCTGGCTCCGCCGGACAGCAGCACGAGGACAGTATCCTCCGCCGTCAGCCCCTGCGTGAGCGCCAGCGCACGGCGCGCCGCAGCAAAGGCCCGCGCATCCGGCACGGGGTGCCCGGCCTCCGCCAGCTCGAGCGGCGGGAGTGCCCCGCCGAGATGGCCGTCCTTGGTAATGACAATACCCCGCCAGACAGACACACAGGCACAGGCGGCCTGTGCCATGGCCCACGCCGCCTTTCCCGCCGCAAGGAGCACGATCCTGCCCGTCAGCCGCTCCGCTGCCAGCGCCTCCCGCACGAGCCGGCCCGGCTGCGCGGCCGCAATGGCAGCATACATGATCCGTTCCGCATCCTCGCGCATCGTCTGCATGGGCTTTGCCCCCTTCCCGTCTTTTCCCCCAGTATAGCGAACACAGAATAGGATTGTCAAGAGCTACGGGAAGCTCTGATTCAATCAGCAAGAGCGGATGGCGAGAGATTTTTCGTCGAGTCGAGGTTTGGAAAGTGCAGGCGTACTTTGTGTACGTCAAGCTTTTCGAACCGATGGATCGGCGGAAAAGCTCCGTCATACGCCGCAGATGATTGAGGCAGAGCTTCCCCAAAAACAGGACTTGCAATTTCGAACACTTCGGAGTAAAATGGAGCGTATTTTGAGACGCGGGAGGGACGGGACATGATCCTCTATGAAGATGCGCAGCTCGTCGTGTGCTGCAAGCCGCGCGGCGTGCTTTCCGCCGCGGACAGCTCCGGGCAGGAGAGCATGGCCTCGCTGCTTGCGCCGCGCACGGTCTTCCCGGTGCACCGGCTCGACCGCGACGTGCCCGGCGTGATGGTCTTTGCCAAGACCCGCGAGGCGGCGGCCTTTCTCTCGGCGCACCTCACGGCCGGCAAGGAATATCTCGCACTGGCCGAGGGCGCGCCGTGCAGAGAGCCGGAGGAGCTTTATGACCTGCTGTTCCACGACCGCGCGCGCAACAAGACCTACGTCGTGCGGCGCACGCGGGCCGGGGTGCGCGAGGCACGCCTGATCTGCACGCCGCTGCGCCTGCTGCCGGACGGCCGCGCCGCATTGCACCTGCAGCTGCTCACGGGCCGGACGCACCAGATCCGCGTTCAGCTCGGCTCGCGCGGCTGCCCTGTCTGCGGCGACCGGAAATACGGCGCGCAGGCCGCGCCGGGCGGCATCCAGCTCTATGCGTGGCGGCTGCGCGTGCCGCATCCGGACGGCCGCAGTCTGACCTTCCGTCTGCCGGACGAGCTGCTGCCGGATGAGCTGCGGGAACTTCCGGTTTTCCCTGCAGAACCCTTGTAAAATCCGGGGTTTTCTATTATAATATAGAAGGAGAGTTTTGGCCGCTGACCCAGAGTTTTTCCGGCGTGCGGTCAACTGTGCGGCTTTCCGAAGCAGGAGGAATGAATATGGCAAGCAATCTCAAACGGCTGGACAGCTACCTTGTCCCCGGCAAGCACATCCATCTGATCGGCATCGGCGGCGTTTCCATGCGGCCGCTCGGACTGGTGCTGCGCGGCATGGGCATCACGGTCACCGGTTCGGACATGAACGCCTCCGTCTCCACCGACGAGCTGATCGCCAAGGGCATCGAAGTGCACATCGGCCACCGCGCCGAGAATATTCAGGGCGCGGACTGCATCATCCGCACGGCCGCCGCCCACAACGACAATCCCGAGGTCGCCGCGGCCCGTGCGCAGGGCATCCCCGTGTTCGAGCGGGCGCAGGCCTGGGGCGTGATCATGCGCGAATACAAAAACGCCATCTGCGTGTCCGGCACACACGGCAAGACCACCACGACCGGCATGCTGACGCATATTTTCATGCAGGCGCAGCGCGACCCGACCGTTATGATGGGCGGCTATCTCCCGCTGCTGCACGCAGGCCACCGCGTCGGCTCCGGCGACACCATTATCATGGAGAGCTGCGAATACTGCGACTCGTTCCTGAATTTCTACCCCACCGTCGCCATCGTGAACAACATCGAGGCCGACCATCTGGACTATTTCAAGGACCTCGACGCCGTGAAGCGCTCGTTCCGCAAATTTGCGGGCCTCGTGCCGCGTACGGGCCATGTCATCGCCAACGGCGACGATGCAAATACCGTGCAGACGCTCTCGGATCTGCACTACCTCTCCTTTGGCATCGATGCGCACAACGATATCCACCCCGAGGGGCTTTCCGAGGACCTGCGCTCGTTTGACATTATCTGCTTCGGTAAGCGCTACTGCCATGTGGATCTGCAGGTCTACGGCCGCCACAATGTCTATAATGCGCTGGCCGCCGCAAGCGCCGCATGGGTCATGGGCGTGGATGGCGCGGATGTCGCCGCGGGCCTTGCCTCGTTCCACGGCGCGGGCCGCCGCATGGAGTTCAAGGGGACGTACCACGGCGCGGACGTCTATGACGACTATGCCCACCATCCCGGTGAGCTGCACGCCCTCATCGACGCCGTGGCCCACATGGGCTATCAGCGCGTGATCCTCGCGTTCCAGCCGCACACCTACACGCGCACGAAGGCCCTGTTCGACGATTTTGTCCGCGAGCTCAAGCGCGTGGACGTCGCCGTTCTGGCCGAGATCTACGCCGCCCGCGAGAGCAACACCATCGGCATCTCCTCCCGCGATCTGGCGCGCTGCATTCCCGGCAGCGTCTACTTTGAGACGCTTCCTGAGGTCACGGCCTATCTCCGCGGGGCTGCGCAGAAGGGCGACCTGATCCTGACCGTCGGCGCAGGCGACATCTACAAGGCCGGAGAGGCCCTTCTGAAGGAAGAATAACATTCAAATAAACCAACAATACCGCAGCACAAAGGAGTTTCTATGGAAAAGTATGATCTGATCATTGTTGGTGCCGGTCCTGCCGGCATCTTTACGGCCGTCGAGCTGTTCCGCCGCGGCGCACACAAGAAGATCCTGATGGTCGAAAAGGGCCAGAGCGTGGAAAAGCGCTCCTGCCCGAAGAGCAAGACGCAGAAGTGCGTGAACTGCCAGCCCTGCAACATCACGACCGGCTTCTCCGGCGCAGGCGCGTTCTCGGACGGCAAGCTCTCGCTGAACCACGAGGTCGGCGGCGATTTTCCGAACCTCGTCGGCCCGGACTTTGCCCAGTCCCTCATTGACTATACGGACCAGATCTACCTGGAATTCGGCGCGGACCCCCATGTGGAGGGCGTGTCCGACCCCGATAAGATCCGCATCATCCGCCGCCGCGCCATTCGCGCAGGCCTGAAGCTCGTCGACTGCCCCATCCGCCACCTCGGCACCGAAAAGGCGCAGGAGCTCTACCTTGCGCTGGAGAACGACCTGCGTGCCAAGGGCGTCGACATGCTCTTCGGCCACAGCTGCGTCGATCTCGTGCTCGATGGCCCGCTGTGCAAGGGCGTCATCGTGGAGCCGACGCGCGGCGGCACGCGCGAGACGATCTATGCCGACGACGTCGTCATTGCGGCAGGCCGCCGCGGCGCGGAATGGCTGGAATCCCTGTGCGCGAAGTACGACATTGCCCACCAGCCGGGCACCGTGGACATCGGCGTGCGCGTCGAGGTCCGCAACGAGGTCATGGAGGAGGTCAACAGCGTCCTCTACGAGTCCAAGCTCGTCGGCTATCCGCAGCCGTTCAAGAACAAGGTCCGCACATTCTGCCAGAATCCCGGCGGCTTTGTCAGCCAGGAGAACTATGACAAGAACCTCGCCGTCGTGAACGGCCACAGCTACAAGGACCTGAAGTCCGACAACACGAACCTGTCCATCCTGTGCTCGCACAACTTCACCTACCCGTTTAACCAGCCCATCGCCTACGCCCAGAAGGTCGGTGAGCTGACGAACATGCTGGCCGACGGCCACATCCTCGTGCAGCGCTTCGGCGACATCCTCGACGGCAAGCGCACCTGGCCGAAGGAGCTGGCGTTTTCGAACGTGCGCCCGACACTGCCGGACGCCGTCGCGGGCGACATCACCGCCGGTATGCCCTACCGCGCCATGATCAACATCATCGGCTTCATTCAGGCCATGGATCAGGTCGTGCCGGGCTTTGCCAGCTATGAGACGCTGCTGTACTCCCCGGAGCTGAAGTTCTACAGCAACAAGGTCAAGATGACCCCGGACCTCAAGACAAACGTGGCGCACCTGTACTGCCTCGGCGATTCGTCCGGCTGGACGCGCGGCCTGATGATGGCCTCCGCCATGGGCGTGCTCATGGGCCGCAAGCTCGCGGGCTATGAGGAGCCGCTGCGCTGAGGAGATCGTCGGAAAGCTCTGCGAGGCCGCCTGCCGTGCCCTGCCGTGCGTTGTAGGGGAGCGGACAGCCGGGCTCGGCGCTGCACGAACGATCCGTACAAGCTGCCGTTAAAACGGTAAAAACCAATTGCGTCTGTAGCGGCGCTCACTGCGCAGCCGTTGGCGGCTTTGCCGCCTTACGGATGCGGCGTCCCCTTTACGGGGAGCGAGCGCCTTGTACAGAGATATTCAACCGCGGAAGTGCTCTGGTGCACCGCCGCATTCTCCTGATGTGTCATTGCGAGGCCCCGAAGGGGCCGTGGCAATCTCGGGAAGGCACTTGCAGTTCGCACGGGCTACCGAAAAAACGCACAAACCGATTGCGTCTGTAGCGGCGCTCCCTGAGCGCCATTGGCAGTTGCAAATTTTGAAGCAGTTCCGCCGGCCATGCAGGTTCCCAGATTTGTCATTGCGAGGAGCGAAGCAACGTGGCAATCTCGTGCAGGCAGTTACGATTTCGCCGCGGCTTTCCTGTCATCCAGCCGGGTACTGCGAGATTCCCACGTCGCTTCGCTCCTCGGAATGACACGTCAGGCGGGTGCAGCGGTGCACCAGAGCACTTGCGCGGTTGAATGCTCCCCTACTGGGCGCTCAGGGAACGCCGCTACATTGGCGTGTGCGGTCGGCGATCGTGTCACGAAACCTGCAGCCTGCAAGGCGGTCACTGACCGCCGCTACAGACGCAATTGGCGCGTGCCATTTTAACGATAGCCTTTCCAAATCGGCAGTGCCTTCCCGAGATTGCCACGTTGCTTCGCTCCTCGCAGTGACAAACCTTTGGCGTTCCTCGTTTTGCTGACAGCCTGTTTCTTGCGCCGGTGCGCCGCCGGGCCCGGCTGTCCGCTCCCCTACAGTCGAAAACGAAAAAGTCCTGTGACGTTTCCAGTCACAGGACTTCTTTGATCAGCCGCAGCTTCTTCGCGCGCGGCAGGCGCTTGATGGCCGCCTCGCGGCGCAGGGCGTCCCCGCGGGTCCCACAGGCCTCGCTGTAGACCAGCTCCAGCGGGCCGCGGCCGCGCGTATACTTTGCACCGTGCCCGCTGCGGTGCGCGGCGAGGCGGCGCTCCGGGTCATCGGTCATGCCGGTGTAGAGCGTGCCGTCACCGCAGCGCAGGATGTAGACCCACCACCCGCTCACAGCGGGATATCGATGCTGACGCGGTCGGTGCGGATGGACTTGCACAGGGCGGAGACCTTCTTGTGGCGCGGGTCGTCGCGATAGCGCGCCACGTCCTCCAGCGTGTCAAAGTCCACCTCGAGCGCGGCGTCCCACGCGGCGTTCGGGGCTGCGCTGCGCGCCACATGCATGCCGCGGATCCAGTCGATCTGCTCCGGCAGTGCAGAGAGCGCCTGCAGGAACGGCTCCGGATCGGCATCCGGGCGGAATTTCCAGAATACGATATGTCGGATCATGTCTGTTTCTCCCTTCAGGAAGCCCAAAATTCATCCAAGGTCAGCTGCTGCTCCGTGAGGTAGCGCGCGGCCTCGATGCCGACGTAGCGATAGTGCCACGACTCATAGTCGATGCCGGTCACGTCCTCCTTCCCCGCGGGATAGCGAAGGATGAAGCCGAAGCGCCAGCAGTTTTCATGCAGCCAGATCGTCTCCGGCGTCTGCTCCTGCGTGTCGTCGAGGCGCTGGTTGTCCGTCGCAACGATGTCGACGGCAAGGCCGGTCTCGTGCTCGCTGCAGCCGGGCGGCATCGTCCAGCGGGCCGTCTCCTTCCTGGCCTCGTCCTCCGTCATGCCCTCGCTGACGCGGGCCTCGACGTCCTCGTCAAACAGCTGCCTCTGGCTGTCCGTGGAGCGGTAGGCCGAGGCGACCGTGAACGAGAGGCCCTCGGCCCGTCCGGCGGCCAGCATCTGCCTGAGCGGCTCATAGGCGATCGCAGCAATGGAATAGGGCCAGTCGTGCAGCTGCGTCAGCTCCGGTGCATAATCCTCCGCCAGCGGATGCGCGCGGCTCACGAGCAGCAGGAGCGGATCATCCTTTGAGGGCGGATCGGCCGCCTGCGTCGCAGGGACGGGCTGCGTTTCCGCCGTTGTCTCCGCCGCCGTTTCGTCCGCCGCTGCGGACCCCGGCTGCGGCTCGTCCGCCCCGCAGCGCAGCAGGAGCAGCACCAGCAGGACCGCAGCGCCGAGGAGCGCAAAGCGGCCCCACAGTGGTTTGCGGCGCTGCCGCTTCCTTTTTGTGGTTTTCCTTCGTGTTCTCTGTGGTGTATGATTCATGAGATCAACCGCCTTTCGTGTTCATTCTAGCGAATTCCCGCATCGAATTTGCAGCAAAATCGGCGGTACGGAAAAATTCCGGGCGGGATGCCCCGCCCGGAAGAAGGATCAGTCGGATTACACAAGGGCGGCCGTGATGATGGCCATCTTGTAGACCTCGTCGGCGTTGCAGCCGCGGGAGAGGTCGTTGATCGGGGCGTTCAGGCCGAGCAGGATGGGGCCGTAGGCCTCATAGCCGCCGAGACGCTGGGCGATCTTATAGCCGATGTTGCCGGCCTCGATGCACGGGAAGATGAAGGTATTGGCATAGCCCGCGACCTTGGAGCCGGGGAACTTCAGCTGGCCGACGACCGGGGAAACGGCCGCGTCAAACTGCATCTCGCCGTCAATGGCAAGATCCGGCGCAAGCTCCTTGGCCTTTGCCGTGGCATCGCGGGACAGCTGAACCGTGCCGCCCTTGCCGGAGCCCTTCGTGGAGAAGCTCAGCATGGCAACCTTCGGGTCGATGCCGAACGTCTGCGCGCAGCGCGCGGTCTCGACGGCGACCTCGGCGAGCTTGTCGGCAGCGGAGACAACAACGTTGCCTTCCTTGTCGAGCGTGTCTTCATAGGAGATGTTGATGGCGCAGTCGCCCATGGCCAGCTTCTCTTCGCCGCGGACGAGGATGAAGCAGGAGGACACCAGATGCGCGCCCGGCTTCGTCTTGACGAGCTGCAGGGCGGGACGAACGGTGTCAGCCGTGGAATAGGTCGCGCCGCCCAGCAGAGCGTCCGCATAGCCCATCTTCACGAGCATCGTGCCGAAATAGTTGCCCTTGGACAGCGCCTCGCGGCACTGCTCTGCAGTCATCTTGCCCTTGCGCAGGACGACCATCTTCTCGACCATCTCATCCATGCCGGGATAGGTCGCGGGATCGATGATCTCCAGACCTTCGATGTCGAAGCCGCCCTTGGCAGCTGCGGCCTTGACCTCTTCGGGCGCGCCGATGAGGATCGGGGTAAGGAAGCCGCCCTTCTTCAGGCGGTCGGCAGCCTCGAGAATGCGGGCATCCGGCCCTTCGGTAAAGACAATCTTGCGCGGATTTGCCTTGAGAATTTCAATCAAACGGTCAAACATGAATCGTTCCTCCAGTATGATCGGGCCAGCGCCCGTTTTTCAGCTTGTCGAAAAAACCCTTTGGGCTTTCCCGCCAAGCTGATTTCAAAATTGCAAAATTATTATTTGTATTTTTATTTTGCAATTTTGCCGCTGCGGCGGGTTATTGAATGCGAAAGGACACCCTGACGGTTTCCTTTCACTCTTTTCTTCCCTCCGAAACTTTCGGCTGAGCAGGTTTTTCGGCAGTCTGTTCGTCCCTTATTATACAACCATGCCGTCCGGAAAATCAAGGGAAACGTCCTGTTCCGACCGGATTTCCAGCCATTTTTTCAAAAACGGGTGGAAGAAGCGGATGGAAACGGCGCAAAGCTGCTGTCCCGGCCCGCCGAACTCCGCCCCGCCGTACTGCGGGTCGCCGAGGATCGGGCAGCCAAGCCACGCGCAGTGCACGCGCAGCTGGTGCGTCCGGCCGGTTAGCGGCTGCAGCTCGAGCAGGGAGATGCCGTGCTCCGTCCGCAGGGTCCGGTAGGCCGAGCGGGCAGGCTGACCGTCTGCGCGCACGCAGCGCAGCAGGCTCTCCGGCGACAGGCGCGCGATGGGCACGTCGACGATGCCCTCCGGCGGCTGCGGCACACCGCGCACGGCGGCATGATAGGTCTTGTGCTTCTCCGCTGCGATGAGCAGAGCGTGGGCGTGGGCGTTCTTTGCCAGCAGCACCACGCCGAACGTATCGCGGTCGAGCCTGCTGACCGGGTGGACGGCGCAGGCCTGCCCGGTCCTGTCATAATAGCCGAGCAGGCGGTTGGCCAGCGTGCCGGTCTGGCGGGAAAACGACGGATGCACGAGCATTCCCTGCGGCTTGTCGACCGCGAGCAGGGCCTCATCCTCATAGAGAACGGAAAGCGGCCCATCCTCTGCGGGGTAGTCCGGCCGCGGCTCGTCGAGGCACACGCGCACGACGTCGCCGGGGCGGACGAGCCGGTCCGTGTGGGCAGGCTCGCCGTTGACGGTGTAGGCGCCGCAGTATTTCAGCCGCCGCACGAGCGTGGACGAAAGCTGCAGCTCCCGCCGCAGGATCGACAGCAGGCGCGTCTCCCGCTCCGCCGTGCAGCGAAGCTCCACGCTCAGTAGCGCGCGCTCTGCGCGACGTCCAGCACGAACAGCACAACGCCGCCGCAGCGCGTCGGGATCTCCAACGGCGCGGTGGAAAGCGGGATCGGCGGCATGTTCGGCGAGAGCACCGGCGCTTCATAGCGCATTTCCGTGCGCTCGCCGTGCTTCTTCAGGATGGCCAGCGCCTCGTCCAGGCGGGCGCTCTCCAACCCGATCATCAGTGTGACGCTGCGCTTTTTCAGGAAACCGCCGCTCGAATTGAGCACCGTGGCATAAAAGCCGTGCTCGTTGAGCGAATGGACGGCGTCGTGATAGTCGTCGCCCTGCAGGATGGCCAGAATCATCTTATCGTACTGTTGCATCATGGAAACCTCCTTTTCGATGCGGGGCTATTGCAGCCCAAGCTGGTAAAACGCGACTGCGCTTGCCGCAGCCACATTCAAAGAATCCACCCCATGGGACATGGGGATGCGGACCGTGTAATCGCAGGCGTCGATTGTTGCCTGCGCAAGGCCGTCGCCCTCCGTGCCAAGGACGATGGCAAGGCGCTCCTCCGCCAGCAGGCGCGGGTCGTTCAGGGGGACGGAATCGTCGCGCAGCGCCATGGCCACCGTGCGGAAGCCCTGCGCGCGCAGCCAGCCCATCGAGGGCTCCGGCCAGCCGTCCGGGAGATACGTCCACGGGATTTGGAACACCGTTCCCATGCTCACGCGGACGGCGCGGCGGTAGAGCGGGTCGCTCCCGGCCTCCGTCAGCAGGACGGCGTCCATATTGAGCGCGGCGGCGGAGCGGAAGATCGCGCCGAGATTCGTCGGGTTCATCACATTTTCAAGCACGACGACCCGCCGGGCAGCCCGGCACAGGGCCCCAGCCTCCGGCAGGGCCGGACGGCGCATGGCGCACAGCATGCCGCGCGTCAGATGAAAGCCCGTCAGCTGCGTGAGCACGGCATCCTCCGCCGTGAAAACGGGCACGTCCACACCGAGGCGGGTCAGAATTTCCCGTGCGGCGACGGAAACCTGGCTGCCGTCCATCATGGCGGACACGGGCACACAGCCAGCGTCGAGCGCGCGTCCGATGACGAGAGGGCTCTCCGCGATGAACAAGGCCTGCGACGGGTCCAGACGGCTGCAGAGCTGCACCTCGGACAGGCGGGCGTAGACATCCAGCTCCGGGGCGGACAATTCGGTGATCTCGATCAGATACGGCATGCCGGTATTCTCTCCACTTTTGTGATACCATATTATAGCACACTGCGCGCAGCGATGCATTATCCGGGCGGGGCGCGTAGCATATAGAAACAGAAAGTCGAACCCTATCGGTAGGCCGCCGCGCTGAGCCTTGTAGGCGAGCGG
>BAAZ01000096.1_pt1 | contig 10849 bp, 7 predicted proteins | sample 270408 | NCBI WGS metagenome assembly BAAZ01 (sample SAMD00036529, study PRJNA27865) | human gut metagenome | isolation source: feces from healthy human sample F2-X, Child, Male
TGGAGATGGAGCGAATGTTGGGGACGTTACAGCCCGGCCCGGCACTGCGATTTGTACCGTCCACCGTTAAAACGGTACCGGCCAATGTAGGGGAGCGGCATGCCGCTCCCGGCGACGCACTTGCAGTCCGTACAAACCGCCGTCAAAATGGCAACAGCCTCCGATTTGTCATTGCGAGGAGGCCGCAGGCCGACGTGGCAATCTCGGGAAGGCAGTTACGTTTTCGCCGAAAGTGTCCTGTTATCCACCCCGGTTCTGCGAGATTGCCACGGGCGCAAAGCGCCCTCGCAATGACAAGTCGGGAGACTTTACCGTTTTAACGATAGCCGGTACGGGTCGGAAGTGCGCAGCCGGGAGGGGACAGCCCGGCCCCTACAGTGGTGCACACCATTTAACGACAGCCGGTACGGGCTGCAAATGCCTTCCCGAGATTGCACCCCAAGGGCACTTCCTCGCGCTGCGCGCTCAGGGCGCCACGTCGCTTCGCTCCTCGCAATGACAAGTCGGGAGACTTTACCGTTTTAACGATAGCCGGTACGGGTCGGAAGTGCGCAGCCGGGAGGGGACAGCCCGGCCCCTACAACGCATTACCGCTTCTTGGCCAGCGGGGTGGATTTTTCCTGTGCATCCTGCAGCGCGAGAATGATGCGGTTCGAGACAAGCCAGCCGCGCGGGGTCAGGTACCAGCGGGAGCCGCTCTGCGCGGCGAGGCCGTGCCCGGCAAAGCGCTCGAGCAGCTGCTGCAGCGGCGCGAAGGGCAGCAGATAGCTGCGCTCGTACTCCTGCGCATCCATGCCGGAGGCGATGCGGGAGCGGAGCATGACGTACTCCCCGGCGCGCTCGCGCGGGGGGATGGTCTCGCACTCCGAGAGGACGGAGCCGTGGTGGGCGATGCCCTCGACATAGGTGCGCAGGTCCGGCTCGATGGTGAAGCGCTTGCCCGCGAAGTCCGAGGCGGCGCAGGGGCCGAAGCCGAGATATTCGCCGCCCGTCCAGTACTTCAGATTATGGCGGGAGCGGAGACCGGGCCTGGCGAAATTGGAGATCTCGTAGTGCTCGTAGCCGTGGTCCTGCAGAATTTCCGAGGCGGCAAGGTACATATCGGCCTGCACGTCGTCATTCGGGAGGTTGGCACAGTCGCGGTACTCCCACAGGGGCGTGTTCGGCTCGACCTTGAGGGCGTAGCAGGACATGTGCTCCGGCTTGAGGCGCAGGACGTTCTCGAGCGTGTCGCGCCAGCCGGTGAGCGTCTGGTTCGGCAGGCCGAACATCAGGTCGAGCGAGAGGTTGGCAAAGCCCGCCTCGCGCGCGCGGACGACGGCCATGCGCGCCTGCTCGTAGGTATGCGGACGGCCGAGGCGCTTGAGCATGTCGTCCTGATCGGACTGCACGCCGATGGAGATGCGGTTGAAGCCCGCGCGGACCAGCCGCTTGAGCCCCTGCGGCGTGACGCTGTCGGGGTTGGCCTCGAGCGTGATCTCGGGGTCCGCGCCGAAGTGGAAGCGCTTCTGCAGCTCGTCGAGAATTTTTTCCAGATTCTCCGCGCCGAAGAAGCTCGGCGTGCCGCCGCCGAAGTAGACGGTGTCGACCGTGTAGTCCGGCGCGAGGCGGCCCGTTTCGCGGATGTGGTCGGCCAGCGCCTGCAGGTACTGGTCCGTCGTGCGGCGATCGCGGCTGCCGCCGAGGGAGTAGAAGTCGCAGTATTCGCACTTGCTCTTGCAGAAGGGGATGTGGACGTAAATGCCCAGCGGCTTGCCGGAATTGCTGCGCATGATCAGCCCCCGATCCTTTCGGAGATGAACGTGCGGAATTCGTCCGGCGTGCCCTTCGTAAAACCGGCCTTATTCACAAAGTACCACTGCTGGCGGCCGCAGTGCAGGAGGAACAGATGCTCCGTCTCGCGCAGCTCCGTGATGGTGGAATACCCGGCGTCGAGGACCTCGCCGTTCTCCTGCAGGGTCTGGGCGAGGGTGAGGTCATAAAAATCCGTGTGGAGGTGCAGGGCGTTTGAGCCGTACTTCGACTGGATGTTCTGCTGCCAGCGGCGCAGGGCCGTGCGCGGGCCGCGGAGCTGGTTGAACAGGGCATAGCCCACCACGAGCACGAGCAGAAGGGCCAGCACGAGATGCATGGTGTTCTTCGTCATAACGTACTGCCAGACCATGATGCCCAGCAGCACGACGGACAGGCCGAAGCAGACCCACGTCAGCAGCTGCACATAGCGCGGCATAAGGCTCTTGGACGCCTCATACTGGATATCGGCGTCAATGGTCGTGTCTACAGAAAATCTCGATTCCATGGATGATCCTTTCCCGTGCCTCAGCGGCACTTCGGGCAGGGCTTGAGTCCCAGCTCGTTTTCGGCATAGGCCGTGTTGAAGATGTAGAAGGCCTGACGGTCCCAGTCCTCGCAGGCGTAGGTGTGGTAATAGTCGTTGCCGTCGCTGGCGACGCAGGCATTGCTGTTGTAGAACTCTGCCATATCGGCAAATTCGTTGTAATTTTTGGACAGCTCGTCATAGGCGTCGGACAGGGCATCGTACTGGGCCTGCAGGTCGGAGACGTTCTCGTTCTGCTGCTGCAGGAGGGAGTATTCCTGCACGAGGTCGTAATAGTCGTGATACAGGGCGTCATAGTTTTCGTTGGACTGGTCGAGGGCGTCCTGCAGGTCGCTCAGCTGGGCCTCGGCCTGACTCTGCTCCAGCGCATGGTCGGAGCGCTCGCGCTCGAGCTTGGCGTTCATGCCGTGCCACAGCAGGAAGCCGCCGACGGCCGCGCCGACGACCACAACGCCCAGCGCGATGAGTGAGACGAGCATACCGGTATTGCGGCGCTTGCGCGGGGCAGCTTCCGGGATGGGAGGCATGTCGGAGAAGGCGGGCTCCTCGGGGACAACGGGCTCCTCGGGAACGGCAGGCTCCTCGGGGACGACGGGCTCCTCGGGGACGGCAGGCTCCTCGGGGACGACGGGCTCCTCAGGAACGGCAGGCTCCTCGGGGACGACGGGCTCCTCGGGAACGGCGGGCTCTTCAGGGATGACCGGCTCCTCGGGAAGGACCGGCTCGGCGGGGATGGGGGGCTCGTCCGGCACGGGAGCCACGGGCGGGATCACGCCGGGAACGGGCGGTTCGACGGGAGGCATTTCCCCGGCATTCGGGACTGAGCCGGGCGTTTGTGGCTCGACGGACGGGTTCGGACGGCGCACCGGCGCACCGCAGAACGTGCAGAATTTCGCGTCATCCCGGATCTTGTTTCCGCATTTCGTACAGAACATGGTGTGATCTCCTTTGTGTGTATTTTTGGATTGAGAACGGGGGAAAATGCCCGCATTCGAAGCCCTGTAAGGACAAATTTGGGAGCCTGCCGCATTTGGAGGGGCGCATTGGCAAGCTTGCAATCGCCTCCCTCCCGTGTCATTGCGAGGAGGCGCAGCCGACGTGGCAATCTCGGGAAGGCACTTCCAGTTCGTACAAGATACCGATAAAAACGTACCAACCAATTGCGTCTGTAGCGGCGCTCACTGCGCAGCCGTTGGCGGCTTTGCCGCCTTACGGATGCGGCGTGCCCCTTGCGGGTAGTGAGCGCCTTGCAGGCTGGCAATATTCAGGGCATGTATTTTATGGCATGAGACCCCCAAGTTTGTCATTCTGAGGAGCGAAGCGACGTGGGAATCTCGGGGAGGCAGTTGCGCTTTCGCCGATGGCTTTCCCACGATCCGGCCGAGTACTGCGAGATTGCCACGTCGGCCTATGGCCTCCTCGCAATGACACGTCAGGGGAATACGGCGGTGCACCAGCGCCCTTCTGCCGTTGAATTGCCCCGTACTGGGCGCTCAGTGAGCGCCTTGCAGGCTGGCAATATTCAGGGCATGTATTTTATGGCATGAGACCCCCAAGTTTGTCATTCCGAGGAGCGAAGCGACGTGGGAATCTCGGGGAGGCAGTTGCGCTTTCGCCGATGGCTTTCCTGTGTTCCGGGCGTGTACTGCGAGATTGCCACGGCTCCTGCGGAGCCTCGCAATGACAAGTCAGGGGGGCTTTCCCCACCCGGAGGGGCGCAAGGGCAAACCTAAGAGTGCCTTCCTCCCGTGTCATTCCGAGGAGGGCGCAAGCCCGACGCGGCAATCTCAAGTAGGCACCTGCGAATTCGCCGGGGCTTTCCTGTGTTCCGGCGTGTACTGCGAGATTGCCACGGCTCCTGCGGAGCCTCGCAATGACAAGTCAGGGAGGCTTTCCCCACCCGGAGGGGCGCAATGACAAAGCTGAGAACCGGTGCGGTCGGAGGGCAGCCTCGGCGAATCCATATGCCATTTCCGGGAATTGCTACATTTCCCAATCAGCAGACAGATCCACCCATTTGGGATTCATCGTCGCTATCAGCGCATCTTTCCTTTTGCGGGACCAGCTCTTTATCTGCTTCTCACGCTCGATTGCTGCTCTCACATCCGGTGTTGTTTCAAAATAAACTAATTTATGAACATGATATTGCTTTGTAAAGCCATCCTCGGGACCTTCCCGATGCTCGTACAATCTTCTTTGCAGGTCGTTTGTCATGCCGGTGTACAGGACAGTATTTCCTTTGTTGGTCAAAAGGTAGACATAATACTGTTTCATATCTTGACTGACTTTCTGGGGGTCGAATTCGCCGAAGCTTTTCTGTTATCCGAGCGAGTACTGCGAGATTGCCACGTCGCTTCGCTCCTCGCAATGACAAGTCGGGGGGCCAGCACTGTTTTAACGGCGGCCGGTACGGATCGGGGGTGCCTTCCCGAGATTGCCACGTCGCTTCGCTCCTCGCAATGACAAATCGGGGGGCCAGCACTGTTTTAACGGCGGCCGGTACGGATTGGGGGTGCCTTCCCGAGATTGCCACGTCGGCCTCCGGCCTCCTCGCAATGACAAGTCGGGGGGCCAGCACCGTTTTAACGGCGGCCGGTACGGATCGGGGGTGCCTTCCCGAGATTGCCACGTCGCTTCGCTCCTCGCAATGACAAATCGGAGGTGCGTACCGTTTTTACGATGGCTCGTTCCGAACGGCAGTGCCTTCCCGAGATTGCCACGTCGCTTCGCTCCTCGCAATGACAAATCGGAGGTGCGTACCGTTTTTACGATGGCTCGTTCCGAACGGCAGTGCCTTCCCGAGATTGCCACGTCGGCCTCCGGCCTCCTCGCAATGACAAGTCGGGGGGCCAGCACTGTTTTAACGGCGGCCAGTACGGATCGGGGGTGCCTTCCCGAGATTGCCACGTCGGCCTCCGGCCTCCTCGCAATGACAAATCGGGGGTGCATGCCGTTTTACGATGGCTCGTTCCGAACGGCAGTGCCTTCCCGAGATTGCCACGTCGCTTCGCTCCTCGCAATGACAAATCGGGGGTGCATGCCGGTTTAACGGTGGCTCGTTCCGAACGGCAGTGCCTTCCCGAGATTGCCACGTCGGCCTCCGGCCTCCTCGCAATGACAAGTCGGGGGGCCAGCACCGTTTTAACGGCGGCCAGTACGGATCGGGGGTGCCTTCCCGAGATTGCCACGTCGCTTCGCTCCTCGCAATGACAAGTCGGGGGGCCAGCACTGTTTTAACGGCGGCCGGTACGGATCGGGGGTGCCTTCCCGAGATTGCCACGTCGCTTCGCTCCTCGCAATGACAAATCGGGGGGCCAGCACTGTTTTAACGGCGGCCGGTACGGATTGGGGGTGCCTTCCCGAGATTGCCACGTCGGCCTCCGGCCTCCTCGCAATGACAAGTCGGGGGGCCGGTATGATCAGCTTAATCTTCCCCGGATTCTTCGGTTTCCTCCGTATTGGAGATCGCCTCGACGCCGATGACGCGGTTGCCCTCTTCGATGCGCATGAGGATGACGCCCTGGGTATCGCGGCCGTAGAGGTTGATGCTGGCGGCCGGAGTACGCAGCACGACGCCGCCGGACTCAATGAGCATGACGTCGTTCGTATCGTCGACGATGGCCGCGCCTGCGACAAGGCCGGTCTTCTCGGTCAGGCGGTAGTTGCGCAGGCCCTTGCCGCCGCGCGTCTGCGGCTGGCGGTCCTCGCCGCGCAGGTAGGCCTCGACGGCCGTGCGCTTGCCGTAGCCGTTCTCCGTGACAGTCAAGAGGCTCTTTCCCTCGGCGGCCACGGCCGCGCTGACGACCTCGTCGCCGTCGTCGAGGCGGATGCCGCGCACGCCGGCCGCGTCGCGGCCCATGGGACGGACGTCCGTCTCGGCGAAGCAGATGGCCATGCCCTGCCGCGTGGCAAGGAGGATATTGTCGCTGCCGTTCGTCTTCAGGACGGCGATGAGCTCGTCGCCGTCCTCGAGCGACAGGGCGCGGATGCCGGCCTTGCGGGCGGTATAGAGGGCGTCGAGCCGGATGCGCTTGACGGTGCCGCCGCGCGTGACCATCATAAGGTACTCATGGTCCGTGAATTCGCGCGTCAGCAGCATGGCCGTCACACGCTCGCCCTGCTCGAGCGGCAGGATATTGACGATGTTCGTGCCGCGCGCCGTGCGCCCGGCCTCCGGAATGAGGTAGCCCTTCTTGCGGTGGACGCGGCCCGTGTTCGTGAAGAACAGGACATAGTCGTGCGTCGAGGCGATGAAGAGATTCTTGACGTAGTCCTCCTCCTTCAGGCTCTGGCCGGAGACGCCGCGGCCGCCGCGCCGCTGCGTGCGGTAGGTATCGACGGGCAGGCGCTTGATATAGCCCGCGTTCGAGAGGGTATAGCAGCAGTCCTCTTCTTCAATGAGGTCCTCGATGTCGATCTCGTCCTCGACGTCCTGAATTTCCGTGCGGCGCTCGTCGCCGTACTTGTCGCGGATGGCGGTCAGCTCGTCCTTGAGGATGGACTTGACAAGGCCCATATCGCCGAGCACGCGCTCGTAATAGGCGATGCGGTCCTCCAGCTCTTTATATTCGTTCTGGAGCTTTTCGCGGTCGAGGCCCTGCAGGGCCTTCAGGCGCATATCGAGGATGGCCTGGGCCTGGATGTCGTCGAGGCCGAAGCGCTGCATGAGGTTTTCCTTTGCGTTGTCGTAGCTCGTGCGGATGATGCGGATGACCTCGTCGATGTTGTCCTGCGCGATGAGCAGGCCCTCGAGCAGGTGAGCACGCTCCTGTGCCTTGCGCAGGTCATAGCGCGTGCGGCGGAGGATGACCTCCTCCTGATAGGCCAGATATTCGTCCAGAATTTCGCGCAGGGAGAGGACCTTCGGCTGGCTCTGGTTCTTCACGAGGGCCAGCATATTGATGGCGAACGTCGTCTGCAGCTGGGTCTGGGCAAACAGGCGGTTCAGGACGACCTGCGCGTTTGCCTCGCGCTTGAGCTCGATGACGATGCGCATACCGGTGCGGTCGGACTCGTCGCGGATGTCGGAGATGCCCTCGAGGCGCTTCTCGTTGACCTGATCGGCCATATTCTTGATGAGCATACGCTTGTTGACCTGATAGGGGATCTCCGTGACGATGATGCGCTGACGGTTCTGGCCGAATTCCTCCAGCTCGGTGCGGGCGCGCATGGTCACGCGGCCGCGGCCGGTAGCATAGGCGGCGCGGATACCGGCACGTCCGAGGATGAGGCCGCGCGTCGGGAAATCCGGGCCGGGGAGGTGCTCCATGAGGTCGGCGAGCGTGGCCTCGGGGTTATCGAGGACGCACAGGCAGGCGTTGATGGCCTCGGTGAGGTTGTGGGGCGGGATATTCGTTGCCATGCCGACGGCGATGCCGCTCGAGCCGTTCACGAGCAGGTTCGGGAAGCGGCTGGGGAGCACGCGCGGCTCCTTGCGCGATTCGTCGAAGTTCGGGTCCCAGTCCACGGTGTCCTTTTCGAGGTCGCGGAGCATTTCATTCGAGATTTTCGAGAGGCGGGCCTCGGTGTAACGGTAGGCAGCGGGGGGATCGCCGTCGACGGAGCCGAAGTTGCCGTGGCCGTCGACGAGCATATAGCGCATGGAGAAGTCCTGCGCCAGACGCACGAGCGCATCATAGACCGACGCGTCGCCGTGCGGATGATAGCGGCCCAGCACGTCGCCGACGCAGGTCGCGGACTTTTTGAACGGCTTGTCGGCCGTCAGATTATCCTCATACATGGCATAGAGAATGCGGCGGTGCACGGGCTTGAGGCCGTCGCGCACGTCAGGCAGCGCACGGCCGACAATGACCGACATGGCATACTCCATGTAGCTGGTTTTCATTTCATGCACCAGCTCAGAGGTCACGATCGCCTGATCCGGGAATCGGATGTCCTCCGGCTGGTAGTCCTTTTTATGATGTGCCAAGGTTTTTCCTCCTTGATTTGGTTTGCTGCTTATCTGAAGGGGTTTTTATTGTGTTATTGCGGGGAGCAAAGCGCCCATGGCTCTCCCTCTGGGAGAGCTGTCACCGAAGGTGACTGAGAGGGCCCTGCAGGCACTGCCGATAAGCTCAGGCCGTTGTTCAAATGGTATGCACCTCCGACTTGTCATTGCGAGGAGCGAAGCGTCCTTGGCTCTCCCACTGGGAGAGCTGTCACCGAAGGTGACTGAGAGGGCCTTGCAGGCACTTTTGAATGGCAATAGCAATCAAGGGGAGGGCTGATTTTCCCTCTCAGGCGGCTGCGCCGCCAGCTCTCCCAAAGGGAGAGCCAAGCTGCGCAATGACAAGTCTGGAAGCCTGCCGCATTCGCCGGGGCGCAGGGACAAACTCGCAAGCGCCTCCCTCCCGTGTCATTCCGAGGAGCGAAGCGTCCTTGGCTCTCCCACTGGGAGAGCTGTCACCGAAGGTGACTGAGAGGGCCTTGCAGGCACTTTTGAATGGCAATAGCAATCAAGGGGAGGGCTGATTTTCCCTCTCAGGCGGCTGCGCCGCCAGCTCTCCCAAAGGGAGAGCCAAGCGACGCGGCTCCCTGAGCGCGCAAGGCTCGCAATGACAAATCTGATAGCCTGCTTCACCCGGAGGGGCGCAGGGACAGGCCCGGAAACAGAATCAATAATCCAGATTCACGACATACTTTGCATTCTGCTCGATATATTCCTTGCGCGGCTCGACCTTTTCGCCCATGAGGAGGGTGAAGATCTCATCGGCCTTGACGGCGTCCTCAAGGCGGATCTGCTTGAGCGTGCGCTTTTCGGGGTCCATGGTGGTCTCCCACAGCTCGTGGGCGTCCATCTCGCCGAGGCCCTTATAGCGGGAGATATCGACCTTGGCATTGGGATTGTCCGCGCGGAGCTCGGCGGAGATGCGGTCGCGCTCGTCGTCGGAGAAGGCGACGCGGGACGTCTTGCCGCGGGTGAGCTTATACAGGGGCGGCATGGCGGAATAGACATAGCCGTGCTCGATCAGCGGGCGCATATAGCGGAAGAAGAAGGTCAGCAGCAGCGTGCGGATATGGCTGCCGTCGACATCGGCATCGGCCATGATGATGATCTTGTGATAGCGGAGCTTATCAAGGTGGAATTCCTCGCCGATGCCCGCGCCGAGCGCCGTGATGACGGGCTGGAGCTTGTCGTTGCCGATGACCTTGTCCTCGCGGACCTTCTCGACATTGAGCATCTTGCCCCACAGCGGCAGGATGGCCTGGAAGCGGGAGTCGCGGCCCTGCGTGGCCGAGCCGCCTGCGGAATCGCCCTCGACGATATAGATCTCGGTCAGGCTGGCGTCCGTCTCGTTGCAGTCGCGCAGCTTGTCCGGCATGGCCGCGCCGCCGAGCGCCGTCTTGCGGCGGATGGACTCGCGGGCCTTGCGGGCGGCCTCGCGGGCGCGGTTGGCCGTCATGGCCTTCTCAAGGATGATGCGGGCGACGGCGGGGTGCTCCTCAAAATAGGTGGACAGCTGCTCGTTGACGATGGAATCGACCAGCGTGCGGATATAGGCATTGCCGAGCTTGGCCTTGGTCTGGCCCTCGAACTGGGCGTCTGTCAGCTTGACGGAGATGACGGCGGTCAGGCCCTCGCGGCAATCCTCGCCGGAGACCTTGTCGGCGTCGGTCTTGATGACGCCGGTCTTCGTGCCGTAGGCGTTGAGCACGCGGGTCAGGGCCGTTTTGAAGCCCGTCTCGTGCATGCCGCCCTCCGGCGTGTGAATGTTATTGGCAAACGAGACGATGGTCTCGTTATAGCCATCGTGGTACTGCAGGGCGACCTCGGCCTCGGCGTCGCGGCGAACGCCCGCCATATAGACGACCTCCTCGTGCAGGGGCGTCTTGTGACGGTTGTGCCAGAGGACGAACTCGCGGATACCGCCCTCGTAGCACATGGAGTCGGACGGACCGTCCTCCGTGCGGCGGTCGGCGATCTCGATGCGCAGGCCGGCGTTCAGGAAGGCCTGCTCGCGCATACGGGTGTGGAGCGTCTCGTAGTCGTAGGTGAGGGTGTCGAACATCTCGGGGTCGGGCTTGAAGGTGACAATGGTGCCGTGCCTGTCCGTATCGCCGATGATGCGCATTTCCTGCGTGATATTGCCGCGGGCGAACTTCATCTGATAGATCTTGCCCTCTTTATGGACCTCGACCGTGAGCCACTCGGACAGGGCGTTGACGACGGACGCGCCGACGCCGTGCAGGCCGCCGGAGACCTTATAGCCGCCGCCGCCGAATTTGCCGCCCGCATGCAGGACCGTATAGACGACCTCGAGCGCGGGGCGGCCGGTCTGGGCCTGAATGTCCACGGGGATGCCGCGGCCGTTATCGGTGACGGTGATGGTGTCGCCGGGGTTGATCGTCACGGTGATGTGGGTGCAGTAGCCCGCGAGGGCCTCGTCGATGGCGTTGTCCACGATCTCATAGACGAGATGGTGCAGGCCGCTGGCGGACGTCGAGCCGATATACATGCCCGGACGTTTCCGGACGGCCTCCAGCCCCTCAAGGACCGGGATCTGTGAGGCG
>BAAZ01000147.1_pt1 | contig 10381 bp, 9 predicted proteins | sample 270408 | NCBI WGS metagenome assembly BAAZ01 (sample SAMD00036529, study PRJNA27865) | human gut metagenome | isolation source: feces from healthy human sample F2-X, Child, Male
ATGGTACGATCTGACAAATTCCAAAGCCCGCGTTCCATAGAAGGACTGACTTTTCTTATCGAAGTTGCCGCCGACCATAATCAGGGAGATCCCGGAAAAGGAGGCCAGCGTATTGATGATCTGAATGGAATTGGTCAGGACCGTCAGACGGTAGTTGGTCAGCTTTTCGGCAATATAATTCGCCGTGGTGGAGGAATCCAGGAAGATGGAATCGCCATTCTGGATGATTCTTTCACAGACCGCGGCGATCTGCTGCTTCTGCGCCGAGTGCGTCGTGCGGCGCAGGGAAATATTGATCTCATTGGTTGTTCCGCCCTCGATATATGCTCCGCCATGAACGCGGCTCACGAAGCCCTCCTCCTCAAGTGCCAGAAGGTCACGCCGTATGGTCTCGTTCGTCACATTGAAATACTCCATTAATTCCAGAACGGTCACGCTCTTTTGTTCGCGGAGAATTGCCTTGATCTTTTCGCGGCGCTGCATTGGAAGCATAGAAATCTCTCCTTTATCGTTTGGTACCTGTGGATTTTTGTGCAGCAGGCAAACCGGTTCGTTTCTGCAAAGGGGCTTGGATATGTGGATATTCTCGCTGTTTCTGTTGCTATAGTATCAGATACTTGCAGAAAAAGCAAGCAGAAATCGAGGTCTTTTCTCACCATAAATGTCGCAAAAAATGACGAAACCTCTTCTGTGACCCCTGATTTTCGCCGGATATAGAGAGGATTTCGGCCTCAGGAATGCGGCTTTTCGTGGATATCAACAAAAATTCCGCGATATTTTTGTTTAATCCAACGAAATCCACCCTTAAATCCCTAATATTCCAATTTCCAAGTTGACAACGTTGGAAATCCATGCTATTGTTGAGAAAGTCAAAGGGAAATGTGAGTTTCCCCAAACAAATACGGATGACCCAAAGCGTTAACCCAAAGCACTGTGCAGACCCAATCAGACCCAAAAACAAAAAGGAGTATTGAAAGACCATGAAAAAGATTACTGCAATGATCCTGTTACTGGCGATGGTCCTTGCACTGGCTGCCTGCTCGGGCGGCACCAATGCAGACGACAAGAACACAGATTCCAGCGAAGACACCTATACCATCGGCGTTCTTTATCTGGACCAGGAGGTCCTGCTGAGCGAGGCCACGGCCGGCTGCCAGGCCTATGCTGCAGAGCATTCCAATGTCAAGCTGATCGAGTACAACGCAAATAAGGACGTCAGCACCCAGCTCAAGCAGTGCGAAAACCTGATCTCCCAGAACGTTGACGCAATCGCCCTGACCCCGGTCGACGGCGCAGGCTGCGACCAGATCATCAACGCCTGCAAGGATGCGGGCATCCCGCTGATCTGCTTCCATGCCAAGGTCAACGGCGCTCCCATCACCAACATTCTGTTTGACAACGTCGGCTTCGGCAAAATGCAGGTCGACTACGCCATGGAGATCTTCGAGAAGAACGGCGGCGACATGAATGGCACGATCAACGTCGGCATCGTCACCGGCAAGCTGGACAACCAGAACGCCGTGGAGCGCTGCCAGGGCTACGAGGAGCAGCTGAAGAACTACGCAAACGCAACAATCGTTGACGAGCAGGTCGGCAGCTGGAACCGCGACGACGCCATGGCCATCGCAGAGAACTGGATCACCTCCGGCCGCGATATCGACATCATCCTCTCCAACAACGACGCCATGGCTATCGGCATCTCTCTTGCCTACGCCAACGCGAACGTTGAGCGCCCGATCATCATCGGCGTCGGCGGCACCGAGGAAGGTCTGACCGCGATCCTGAACGGCGACTTCGACGGCACGGTCTTCCAACCCGCATATCAGAACGGCTATGATGCAATCGACTTCACCGTCAAGTATCTGAACGGCGAAACGCTGGAGGAGAGCTATGTGACGGAGGGCGTTCTGGTCACGCCCGAGACCGCACAGGCTACGCTGGACGATCTGAATGCAATGCTGAACAGCTGATACGGCTTCGCTGCACTACCGCGGGGAGGAAGGGAAAGTCCTCCCCGCGGAAGAAAATAAGGGAGAAATCGTATGAGTGAATATATCTTAGAGATGGATAACATCTGCAAAAGCTTTTCCGGTGTACAGGTTTTGCATCATGTTAATCTGAAGGTCAGGAAGGGAACGCTGCACGCACTGATGGGAGAAAACGGCGCCGGGAAATCGACACTGATGAAGATCCTGATCGGCGCGCATCGCGCAGACTCCGGAACGATCCGGTTCAACGGAGAAGACCTTGAGCCATCCACGCTGACGGTCCAACAGGCACTGGGAAAGGGCATCTCCATGATCTTTCAGGAGCTGTGCCTTGTGCCAGACATGAGCGTGGCTGAAAACATTTTTATCGGGCGTGAGCCGAAGATCGGCAAGACCGGAATCGTCGATCGCAAGAAGCTGATCAGGCAGACGCAGGAGCTGCTGGACAGCTTTGAGATCACCTTCCTTCGCCCCACGGATTCGCTGCGGGGCATGAGCACTGCAAAAATGCAGATGATTGAAATCTGCAAGGCGCTGTCCTATCACTCGAAGCTGATTATTATGGATGAGCCTACCTCCTCCCTGACGGAGGACGAGTGCAAGACGCTGTTCCGCATCGTGGAGCGGCTCAAGCGCAACGGCATCACCTTTATTTTCATTTCCCACAAGATGGATGAGATCTACACCGTGGCTGATGAGATGACCGTCCTGCGTGACGGCATGACGATCGACTGCAAGCCGGTCAACGAAATGCCGATGCAGGAGCTGATCTCCAAAATGGTGGGACGTGAAATATCCACGTTTTTCCCGCCGCGGGATTCCCAGTGCGGCGAAAAGCTGCTGGAGGTCCGCGGCCTGACGAAGGCCGGAAAATTCCAGGACATCAGCTTCTCAGTCCACCGGGGTGAGATTCTGGGCTTTGCCGGACTGGTCGGCGCGGGACGCACCGAGATCATGGAAGCGCTGTTTGGCTATAATCCGGCCGACAGCGGCGATATCTGGCTGAAGGGTGAGCAGGTAAAGATCACCCGCCCCAGAGATGCCATTAACCGCGGCATGGTCATGGTCACGGAGGACCGCAAGCTGACCGGCCTGTTCCTCGGTCTGAGCATCAGTCACAATATGGTGATCCCGAACCTGAAGTCCTATCTCAAAGGGATTGCCGTGAGCAATGCAAAGATCAACCGCACCTGCAAGGAGGGTGCGGATAAGTTCCAGGTTAAAATGGCCTCTCTGAATCAAGAGGTCTGCCATCTGTCCGGCGGCAATCAGCAGAAGGTGGTCCTGGCGCGCTGGATGATGCTCGATCCCGATATCATCATTCTGGATGAGCCGACACGCGGTATCGATATCGGTGCAAAAACGCAAATCTACCACCTGATGCGCGAGCTTGCCAAGCAGGGCAAGGCAATCATCATGATTTCCTCGGAACTTCCGGAGGTCATCGGCATGAGCGACAACATCGTCGTCATGTTCGAGGGTAAGATCACCGGGACCTTATCCGGGGACGGAGCAACACAGGACGAGATCATGCGATATGCGGAGAACGTCGGATGAAAGGGGAAAGAACAGTGGAAAAGCGGCGAGAGCAGAACACCAAAAAAACGCTGCTGGATATTTACAGCAAGTATGGTATCATTCTGATTCTGATTCTGATCATGGCCTTCCTGACCATTCGGACCGGAGGAACATTCATCGGAAAAAATAATCTGCTCAACATTCTGAAGCAGATCGCCTGTATCGGCGTGCTGGCCTGCGGCCAGACGGCGGTCATCATTGCCGGCGGCATGGATCTGTCGGTCGGCTCAATCGTCAGCCTCGTTTCCGTCCTGGTGGCATCGACGGCACACCCGGGCGACTTCCCGCTGATCGTGCCGATCATGGTCGGCCTTCTGACCGGTCTGGTCTGCGGCCTGATCAACGGCCTGGCAGTCGCCAAGCTGAAGATTCCGCCGTTCATCGTTACCATGTCTACCATGACGATTTTCGCAGGCATCGCTCTTCTGATCACGAAGGGCACCCCAATCAATCACTTCAGCGATGCGTTCAACTTCATCGGCGGCGGCAAGCTGCTTGGCATCCCTGCCCCGATTTTTGTGCTGCTGCTCGTGGTCCTGCTCAGCTGGTTCCTGATGCGCAAGACGACTCTGGGCTACCACATCATTTCGGTCGGCGGCAATGAGAACGCCGCCAAGATGGCCGGCATCAACACCGTCTTTACCAAGATCGTTGCCTATTCCTTCTGCGGCCTGATGTCCGGCGTGGGCGGCATTCTGCTTACCTCCCGCGTGCAGTCCGGTCTTGCAAACCTGGGCGACGGCCTGCAGATGGAAGCCATCGCAGCTGCGGTCATCGGCGGAACGAGCCTTTCCGGTGGCAAGGGCAACGTGCTATATACCATCGTCGGCGCCTGCATCATCGGCGTGATCAACAACGGCATGGATCTGCTGCGCGTGAATATGTACTGGCAGGATATTGTCAGCGGCGTCGTGATCATGCTGGCCGTGTTCCTGGATATCCAGAAGAACAGAGGTAATCAGTAATATGATCGAGGAGCTTGTCCTCCGCCAGCATCATGTCGCCGTGTTTGTGGGTGACATGGAACGGAGTATCCGATTTTATCAGCGCTGCTTTGGCTTCCGGCTTTGCCTCACCGGCTATGTGGAAGCGGCGCATGAGCGGGTCGCCATGCTGAAGCTGAAGGACATCGTGCTTGAGCTGCTGTCCGTGGACGAATGGCCCACCGAACGTCTGCGGACGGCATGCCTGAACACAAACACCCACTTTTCTCTCATGGTAAGCGACGTCGCCGAAGCGCGGCGGCGTCTGGAGCAGGATCCGGAGCTTACCTTTGAGGAGGCAGATATCCGCCGGGTCCCAAACGTCGGCCCGATGGATCTGCTTGTTGCCTTCCTGCGCGGCCCGGACGGCGAACGGATCGAGCTGCTGCAGGATCGGAACAACGCAGTCCTCTGATCTGAGAAAAACAAGTTGATTTAAATTTCTATATTGAATGGAGAAAACAAAATGAGCATTACAATCACCCCGCTGAATTCCGGTATGTGCACGTCGAATCCCAAGACCTACCACTACCATCCTTCAACCCACAAGTACTACACCAACGTGAGCAACGAGGATAAGGCCCTGCCCGTGTTCTGCTACCTGCTGAATACCGGCGACGAGCTGATCCTGATTGATACCGGCATGTCCGACACCGACCGTGCAAACACGTACCATCATCCCGGCTCTGTCCAGCTTCCGGACGAGGCCATGCCGCGTGCGGTGATGAAGGCGGGCTACAATCCCGATGATGTGACGAAAATCATCTTCACGCATCTGCACTGGGACCATACCTTCTATATGAAGGACTTCAAGAACGCCAAGTACTATGCTCAGCGCAAGGAATATGAGTTCGCCATGAACCCCATCCCCCTGTACTACAAGTCCTATGAGTACAAGGACCTCGGCATCGAGGCTCCGTTTATCGGCGTCAAGTTCGAGCTGATTGACGGCGAAGCCGAGATCGTTCCGGGCGTCCGCGTCTACCCGACGCCGGGTCATTCCCCCGGACATCAGGCCGTTGAGGTCGACACCAAAGACGGCACCTATCACTGCGTCGGCGATGCGATTTTCCTGCTCGACAACCTGAAGCCGGTTCCCCAGATCCACTATGACCTGACGCCGACCGCCCGCTTCGCCAACATCGTCGAGTGGTGGGAGAGCGTGCGCGAAATTAAGCGCCGCTGCCCGGATATCAAGATGGTGCTTCCTGCGCATGAACCGACGCTGATCGAGCGCTTCAAGGAAACCCCGGTTCTGGGTCTCTAAGGTCAATACTTTGTCAAACGGCGCAGATCTCTGCGCCGTTTGGCCGGAAAGAAGGCATGAATTATGGCAGTGATTGCTGTGATCGCGACGCTGGACACCAAGGGTGCAGAGGCCGCATTCTTAAAGCAGACGATTGAGAAGATGGGCTGCTCCGTACTGCTGATCGACTCCGGTATGGGCGCCGCCCCGACCATCACGCCGGATCTTGCACGGGATGCCGTGTTTGCAGAGGCAGGCGTCAGCGACTGCCGCGCCTATCTGGCGGAGCAGGGAAAGGCCGCAACACAGGACAAGATGCGCGAGGGTCTGCAGAAAACGCTTCGCAGGCTGCATGACGAAGGGCGGATTCAGGGCATTCTGTCCGTCGGCGGCGCACAGGGCACTGCAATCTCCACGGCCGCCATGCAGGGCCTGCCGATCGGCTTTCCGAAGGTCATGGTATCTACCGTAGCCTGCGGAAGCGCGCAGTTCGACGACTATGTCGGAAACCGCGACATTGCGATGATTCCCTCCATTGCAGATATCTGCGGCCTGAATTCCATTACCATTCCAGTGTTCGCCTCCGGCTGCGGCGCTGTCGTCGGCATGGCGCAGGCGCAGGCATCCGTGCAGGTGCCGAAGGGAAAGCCGGTCGTAGCCCTGACGATGGCCGGCGTTACAACGCCCTGTGTGATGGGGGTCAAGCAGCAGCTCGACGCGGAAGGGTATGAGACAATCGTGTGCCATACCAATGTAATCGGCTCCGAGGTCGTAGACGAGCTCGCGCAGGAGGGGAAAATTCAGGCCGTGCTGGATATCACGACCCATGAATGGGGCGGCTTCCTGTTTGACGGCCTGATGAAGTGCGGCCCTGAGCGCTTTTCCCACATTTACAACAGTGAGATTCCCCTGATCTCGCTGCCCGGCTGCATCGATGTCATGCTGAAGGGGCCGTATAAGGATCTGCCCGCCGCGCTTCAGAGCCGCGCGCACTATGCACACACACCCTTTCCACACCCATCTGCGCACGACCGAGGCAGAAATGTATGCGGCAGGAAAGCTGATCGCAGAGAAGCACAACCTGTGCCGCGGGAAAAATGCGATCATCATTCCGCAGGGCGGCTACAGTATGCAAAATCGCGTGGGGCACGTCCTGTATGACGCGCAGGCCAATGCAGGATTCGAGAAGGGCGTCCGGAATACCGCAGCGGAGACGGTCGAATGTATCACGACACCGGCTCATATCAATGATCCAGCCTGTATCGATCTGATCGTACAGGTATTAAATCGCTACATGAAAGGAACTTTTTGATGAATACCTATGAGATGCTGGAAGAGGCTGCTCACCGTGCCTATACACGCGGGATCCAGACGGGAAACGGCGGCAATCTCTCCGCAAGAGCGGACTTCGGCATGATCGTAAAATCCAGCGGCGGCTCCTTTGCCGACTGTCTGGCAGACGGCACCGGCTTCGTAGAGACGGATCTGGACGGCAGCGTTCTTTCCCCGTCCGGCAAGCCCACAAGAGAGGTCGTTCTGCACGGCCTGATGTATAAGCTCTGCCCGGAATGCGGCGGCGTAATGCATTGCCACAGCCCGTGGTCCGTGGCCTGGGCCTATTCGCACGACGTTCTTCCGATGACGACGCTCCATGTGCAGCTGAAGATCGGATATGACATTCCCGTATTCGACATTCCGAGCGCCAACGTGCGCCCGATCGACGCGCCTCTGCTCGAGGCTGCTTTCCGGGCCAATCCGAAGCTGCGTGCCTTTATTCTGCGCGGGCACGGCATTGTCGCTCTGGGCAAGGATGTTCTGGAAGCGGAGCACACCGCCGAGCTGATTGAAGAGACGGCACAGATCGCGACGCTGAAGGCCATGCAGGAGCAGCTCGTACAGCCGGTCCACGGATAATTTCCTGAACCGGAAGAATTCTGTCATTGCCGCGGCTCAAACGGGCCCGCTTCGGAATGCGTAACTTCCGAAATTTCATACTAGAATCTGATAAAAAGCTTTAAAAGCTTTTTATAGCGCCGAGAGCGCGTCAGATTCTGCATGAGACGGCGCAGCGTGCGTCAGCACGATGCGAGTGTGCGTAGCACACGGGATTTCTGATTAAATGTTTTAATCAGAAATCAGTATCAGAAATAGAATCCTCTTCTGCCGTACATAAGAATCGTGCCGGAGAGCAATCTCCGACACGACTTGCAATTATTTGTTTTTTGCCTCTACCCCAACTATTGAACATAGAGCCAAAAATCCGGGGCTGCGATTTGCAGTCCCGGAGATTTTTGGGGTTCGATCAGGCCTTACCGGCGCAGCCGAGGACGTCCTTGAGCTTATGCTCGACGAGGGCCTTGATGTTGGCGCGGGCGGGCTTGAGGTACTGGCGCGGGTCGAAGTGATCCGGATGCTCGTTGAAGTAGGCGCGGATCGTGCCGGTCATGGCCAGACGCAGGTCGGAATCGATGTTGATCTTGCAGACGGACAGCTGAGCGGCATGGCGCAGCTCCTCTTCCGGCACGCCGATGGCGTTGGGCATGTTGCCGCCGTTCTCGTTGATCATCTTCACATACTCCTGGGGCACGGAGGAAGAGCCGTGCAGGACGATCGGGAAGCCCGGCAGACGGCGGGAGACCTCTTCGAGGATGTCGAAGCGGAGGGGAGGCGGCACGAGAATGCCGTCGGCATTGCGGGTGCACTGCTCCGGCTTGAACTTATAAGCGCCGTGGCTGGTGCCGATGGCGATGGCCAGAGAGTCGACGCCGGTCTTGGTGACGAATTCCTCGACCTCTTCCGGACGGGTGTAGGAGCCGACTGCGTGGCTGACCTCGTCCTCGATGCCGGCCAGGGTGCCGAGCTCGCCTTCGACGACGACGCCGTGGTCATGGGCATACTCGACGACCTTGCGGGTCAGGGCGATGTTGTCCTCGAAGCTGTGGGAGGAGCCGTCGATCATGACGGAGGTGAAGCCGCCGTCGATGCAGCTCTTGCAGGTCTCGAAGTCGGGGCCGTGATCCAGATGCAGGACGATGGGGATATCCGGGTTCTCGATGACGGCAGCCTCGACCAGCTTCACCAGATAGGTGTGGTTGGCATAGGCGCGCGCGCCCTTGGAAACCTGCAGGATGACAGGGGCCTTCAGCTCGCCGCAGGCCTCGGTGATGCCCTGCACGATCTCCATGTTGTTGACGTTGAAGGCGCCGATGGCATAGCCGCCGGCATAGGCCTTCTTGAACATCTCGGTACTGGTAACGAGAGCCATTGTGAAAACACTCCTTTTTTGTATTTTCGGCAGTACGGGCAGTGGAAGGGCCGCATGCCGCTATCGTTGCGGGGCACGGTGTTTTCTTCCCGAAAATGCGCCGCCGCAGAGTTTTACCGCTAACATTATAGCACAGGTGAAAGAGAAATCAAGTGGGGAAAATCACTGCATTTTGTTCGAAAAACACCACTGAATTCAGCGAGATTAGCCGATGGAGATGGAGCGAATGTTGGGGAGGGGACAGCCCGGCCCGGCACTGCGATTTGTACCGTCCACCGTTAAAACGGTACCGGCCAATGTAGGGGAGCGGCATGCCGCTCCCGGCGACGCACTTGCAGTCCGTACAAACCGCCGTCAAAATGGCAACAGCCTCCGATTTGTCATTGCGAGGAGGCCGCAGGCCGACGTGGCAATCTCGGGAAGGCAGTTACGTTTTCGCCGAAAGTGTCCTGTTATCCACCCCGGTTCTGCGAGATTGCACCCCAAGGGCACTTCCTCGCGCTGCGCGCTCAGGGCGCCACGTCGCTTCGCTCCTCGCAATGACAAGTCGGGAGACTTTACCGTTTTAACGATAGCCGGTACGGGTCGGAAGTGCGCAGCCGGGAGGGGACAGCCCGGCCCCTACAACGCATTACCGCTTCTTGGCCAGCGGGGTGGATTTTTCCTGTGCATCCTGCAGCGCGAGAATGATGCGGTTCGAGACAAGCCAGCCGCGCGGGGTCAGGTACCAGCGGGAGCCGCTCTGCGCGGCGAGGCCGTGCCCGGCAAAGCGCTCGAGCAGCTGCTGCAGCGGCGCGAAGGGCAGCAGATAGCTGCGCTCGTACTCCTGCGCATCCATGCCGGAGGCGATGCGGGAGCGGAGCATGACGTACTCCCCGGCGCGCTCGCGCGGGGGGATGGTCTCGCACTCCGAGAGGACAGAGCCGTGGTGGGCGATGCCCTCGACATAGGTGCGCAGGTCCGGCTCGATGGTGAAGCGCTTGCCCGCGAAGTCCGAGGCGGCGCATGGGCCGAAGCCGAGATATTCGCCGCCCGTCCAGTACTTCAGATTATGGCGGGAGCGGAGACCGGGCCTGGCGAAATTGGAGATCTCGTAGTGCTCGTAGCCGTGGTCCTGCAGAATTTCCGAGGACGGCAGGTACATATCGGCCTGCACGTCGTCATTCCGGGAAGTTGGCACAGTCGCGGTACTCCCACATGGGCGTGCTCGGCTCGACCTTGAGGGCGTANCAAGGAATGTGCTCCGGCTTGAGGGCCAAAGAAATTTTCTCGAGCGTGTCGCGCCAGCCCATGAAGCGTCTTGGTTCGGCAGGGCGAACAT
>BAAZ01000091.1_pt1 | contig 10334 bp, 10 predicted proteins | sample 270408 | NCBI WGS metagenome assembly BAAZ01 (sample SAMD00036529, study PRJNA27865) | human gut metagenome | isolation source: feces from healthy human sample F2-X, Child, Male
GGATGCCCGTCCGCGCAACAGAAGAGCCGTTCGAAGCGGATTCCATCTCCATTCCCGGCTTCGATTTTCTGAGCCTGCAGCCGGGCGCGCAGGAGCAGAGCATGCCGCTCTATAACCCCGAGAACAATGCCTGCTATTTCCGCATCTCCCTGCTGCTGGACGGCGGGGCGCTCTGGCGCTCCGACCTGCTTGCGCCGGGGCAGACCGCCCCGCAGCAGACCCTGAGCCGGGCCCTCGCGGCCGGGGAGTACAGCGCGGTCCTCAAGTACGAGTGCTTCGCCGACGAGGCGGAGACCGTGCCGCTCAACGGCTCCGAGATCGCCCTCCTCCTGCGCGTGCAGTAAAAAATTGCAGAAAAAAAGCAAAGACCGCAATGGTCTTTGCTTTTTACGATATTTTTATAAAATTACACGAAGATGTGATCCAGCGGCGTGCAGCTCCCGGATTTGTCATTGCAAGGAGGCCGCAGGCCGACGTGGCAATCTCGTGCAGGCACCGCTGCCTCGTACCAACTGCCGTTAAAAACGGAAACAGCCGAAAAATGGGGTGTAGCGGCGGTCAGTGACCGCCTTGCAGACTGACAGTGATTGCAGTACGAATTCTATGGCGTAAGGCTCCCAAGTTTGTCATTCCGAGGAGCGAAGCGACGTGGGAATCTCGCAGAACCCGGTTGGATCACATGGTACTCCCGGCGAAAACGTAACTGCCTTCCCGAGATTGCCACGTCGGCCGTTGGCCTCCTCGCAATGACACATCAGGGAAGTGCCGAGGTGCACCAGCACCCTTGCGCGGTTGAATAGTCCCCTACAAGGCGCTCACAACCCGCAAGGGGCACGCCGCAGCTTGTCAAAAAAGTCCCTTCGGACCTTTTTCGCCAAGCTGCTTTCCGAATTGCAAAATCAAATTTTGTATCATGATTTTGCAATTCTGCCGCTGTGGCGGGTTATTTGACGCGAAAGGAAACCCTGACGGTTTCCTTTCACACTATCCTTCCCTCCGAAACTTTCGGCTAAGCAGGTTTTTGACAGTCTGAGGCGGCAAAGCCGCCGACGGCTGCGCAGTGAGTGCCGCTGCATTTTTCTCTCGCACGGCGGGCTTTTCAAAGGCATTCTTCCGTGAAATACCCCTCGTGGGTTGCGGGCGGCGGAAAAAATGACTGGCTTGCCGCAAGGCGTGCGCACTCGTTGGCATCCCCGAGCAGGTGCAGCAGCCTGTCCCGCTCCTCCGAAAGCTCGTCCGAAAAGCAGCGCAGGACGCGCTCCTTTTCCGCAGGGACATGCTGCAGGCACAGCGCGGTCATCGCAAGTGTCTGATCCGTCAGCGCCCACTGGGAGACCAGCTCCGGCAGTACCGGGGCAGCCATTGCATACGCCTCACACTGAACGCATAAAAGAACATAGTCCCAGAGCTCCATGTCGTTCCGCTCAGGCGCGTAACGGCGCAGCGCAGCGGTCCGTTCCTCGCCCTGCGCGCAGAACGCATAGGCAAGGCGGGGATGGACCGCCCCGCACTGCGCGCAGAGCAGGTCGGCGGCATTCGCTGCGTCTGCCTCGTGGAAGCAGACCGCAGCCGCAGTTTTGTCCCCCAGCCCAAAATGGCACACACCGAGATTATAGAGCAGAACGGGGCTTTGGTCGGCCCGGTGCGCCTCCTGAAGCGCGGCAAGCGCTCCGGCAAAATCGCCGTTTTCGAACCGCAGCCGGGCGATATTCTGGAGAATGCGCGGATGGCGGGAGCGCTGCAAGGCCTTTTGAATCCAATAACGTGCCTCTGCCTCAGAGTCCCGAACACTACCGCCCATCAAAAAATAGAACCAGCCAAGGTTGCTGTCCGCTCTGGGGTCCCCGCTGCCGCACGCCTGCCGGAAGGCGCGCTCCGCCTGCTCGATATCGCCGCGCTCCAGAGCCTGCATCGCCTGCGTGTTCCAGGTTGTCCAGTTTTTGTCCATAGAAATTCCGCCTTTTGAGTTTAGCTGTATGGCTGCGCTTCCTGTTCAGCAGCTCCCGTCGGCGCATGTGATCCCGATGCGGAGCAGGTCCGAAAAATCGGCTCATTCCGAGCAGAATCTGCGGCAGATTTTTTCTGCGAATCTGTTCAGGCATGCCTTTGCCTGCCAGAGGGTGCTTCCCGTAAGCAGGATCGTAAATGCCAGGATCGCCGGCAGGAAATATGGGGCGCATTTTCTCATCAGGGTAAAGATGATAAAGAATACGCTCAGTGCGTTAAAAAGTATAATCAGGCATTCTGTTGGGATCAGCGGCCGGGCCGACAGGTGCAGCACGGTTTTCCCATCTGCGCTGCCGACCACCTTCGCGCTGATCCGCTGAGGCGCATAGAGTCCGAAACCGGAATGTGGAAGGCGCATAACAATATGTACCGTGTTGTTTTGCGTCGTAGAAAAATTAAAGCTTTTCAGATAGCGCATACATATTTGAGGCTCGCTGTCTAATCGCAATACTGTTTTTAACATATGGCTCCCTCCCATTGCGCAGGATTTGGAAGTGCAGGATGGTGTATGGATCATCTTGTCAGGCAGCTGCAAATTTCCGTTTGCCCTCGCCGACCGCATTTGCTTCCCAATTTGTCATTGCGAGGCCCCAACGGGGCCGTGGCGCCCTGAGCGCGAAGCGCGAGGAAGTGCCCTTGGGGTGCAATTTCGCAGTACCTGGCCGGATAACAGGAAAGTCTCCGGCGAATATGGTACCGTTACGCGGCGGGGCGTCGAGGACGCCGCCACCTACAAGGTGTGTGCGGTCGGCGATGGCTTGCACGAGCCGCAAGTGCCTTCCCGAGATTGCCACGTCGCTTTGCTCCTCGCAATGACACATCAGGCGGGTGCGGCGGCGCACCAGTGCCCTTCTGCCGTTGAATTGCCCTGCACAAGGCGTTCACTAAGCGCCGCTGCATTTTTCTCTCGCACGGCGGACCTGTACGGATCGCCGCAGCCTACGGAAAAATATCCAAAATTTGGCAATAAGGGCCAGAACTGTCCATTCTTATGCCACAAGAATATGCCATTCTTCACAACTTGTCAAGCATTATTTTTTTGAAAAAGGTATTGATTTATTCTTAATATGCGTTATATTATTCCTGTGAAGGCCTATCAACTACAGACTTTAGGAGGACAAATGGCAAAGGATAATGCACAGAGCAGCTTTCAGCGGGGCGTTATGTCGCTGCTGATCCTCTCGCTGCTCGATCAGGAGGACATGTACGGATATCAGATCGTGCAGGAGATCGCGGCGCGCAGCGGCGGGACCATTGTGACGCAGGAGGGCTCTTTGTACCCGGTGCTCTATAAGCTGCAGGATCAAGGCATGATCTCCGGCGAAAAGGTGCTGGTGGGCAAGCGGATGACGCGCGTCTACTATCATCTGGAGGAGCCCGGCCACCGCCGTCTGCAGGAGCTGGTGCGCGAGTATCAGGTGATGACACGGGGCGTTTTTCAAATCATTCAAAGAGAGACAGACGCGAAGGAAGGCGGCTGAACGGGGAATGCGGCGAGCCGGGCGCGGCATCGTATGCCGAACGGTATATTGTGTGAGGCAGGGCAAACCGCAGCATCACGACCCCGCAGGCACTGCGCAGCGCCTGCGGGTTTTTTATAAAGCAGAGCAAAAAAATTTCGACTTATTTTGACTTTTTTGAAAAAACCTGTCCGTTTCCCGATTCTGATGTAATATATAGGATAGAAGGAAAATTTGCGCAGCAAAGGAGAGCGCCCATGAAAAAGAGACGGATCGTTTCCCTCCTGCTGGCGGCCGCGATCCTGGCCGCCGCCCTGACCGGCTGCGCAAATCTCAGGGTCGGGCTGATGCTCCTGCAGCACGCGACCGGGCCTTATGATCCGATGGATCGGGTCATGGAAGACCGGCTGAATGCCATACTGGAGGCCGCCGTGGCGCAGGACGCCGCTGCGATCAAGGCGCAGTTCGCGCCAAACGCCATCGCGGTGCAGCCGGAGCTGGATGACCAGATCGAGGCGCTGCTTGCGTATTACAACAACGAAACATGGGAGTTTGAAATACCCGCGACCGGTATATCAGAATCTCGGAATGAAACGGGCGGCACAACAAGGTCTTATGAAATGCACAGCAGGATCGACGGAGAGAAGTATTATCTCGTTGCCATGCACGCTGTTGTAAACGATACCACGGAGCCGGATAACGTCGGCATTTGGTCACTGTTTTTGCTTCATGTTGATGTTCCTGTCAGAGAAAGGTATTATATTAAAGGCGAAAACGACATGGTAGGTATTTATGTGGACCTTTCTGACTAGTCCGGCTAATACCGAAATATAACGAAGGAGCAAACAATACCTGCTAAAGATGAAACTTTCATCTTTAGCGGGTTTGCTCCACAGCCTGCAGAAAGGAAGTGACCTCTTGAACCAGACAAAACTCCTGTTCCCACTGATCTTTATTTCTCTGGAGGACGATAGCAGCATTGTCATCCCGACCCAGCCGACCAGCCCCGGCGAGATCATGTCGGGCGGCGAGGGTGAGCCGGTCGAGGCGGATGCTCCTGCTGAAGATGAAACCGTCTCCCCGCAGGGGATGCACGTCACCGGAACACAAACTGTCACCCATGAGTATCTGACCCTGAACGGCAAGGTAGCCAGAGAGACAATTAAAACGAATAATTCCCTGACAGCCGTGCTGGATTTCGTCTATGATGAATCCGGGAAGCCGTTTGCACTGAAGTATTCGACGAATGGAACGAGCTTCCAAACATATTATTACGTTCTGAATTTGCAGGGCGACGTGGTAAAGCTGATCCACTACATCCCCGGCTTTGAGTATGAGTCTGTCGCAACCTACGAATATGATGCATGGGGCAATGTGTCCAGCTCCGGTAGACTGGCCGAGATCAACCCGCTCAGATATCGTGGATACTATTATGATAATGAGACGGGATTCTATTACCTGCAAAGCAGATACTATGACCCAGCAAATAGAAGATTTATCAATGCAGATTGCTATACATGTACGAACAACTCCAACGAAATTGCTTGTAACATGTTTACCTACTGTTATAACAATCCAATAATTTATCATGACTCTTGCGGCACAGAACCGGTTGAAACAATTGATATTTATGGGAATGGTTCTGCATACTGTTATGTCTATGAATACAGTTACAGTGGGAATATGTCGGGAATTTTGGGAACATCTAGTAATGTACAGGTTTCTGAAAGCGGAAAACTGTATATATACAAAGGTGTTACGCAAGACTATTTTGAAGACACGAGTAATAAGCCCGACGGATTTCGAGCTGGGATTGACTTTATGGTGGGAGACTACATTTCACAGGCTGATCCCAATATTCAAGTCAGAGATTCGTACCGCTGTACAATGAAATCTCAAATGAAAGCAATTACGTCGATTCTGCTTGAGTATGCGGAGGGCACTGAGTGGAAACGGACGCAGGAATCGCTGATAACGGAGTGGCGAGAGCATAATCGTTATGCTTGGTCTTCTGCGCGTGCGAAACATGTTGATTTCAATAATGCTGAAGAAGGAAAAGGTTTTGGTTACTTCCTTTGGAAAGCAGTCCGAGCTGTTTTTAAGAGTTAACAGGAGGAAATTGAAATGAACAAGAACATTCGAGTATTTGCCTTTCCTGCAGTTGGAATTGTGTTATTCCTAATCATTGCGCTCTTTTGTACGGCGTGCTCCCATACCGAAAGCTATCAGGAAACAACGATGGATTTCTATGCCGCGCATAGGACGGAACTGCAGGCGGCACAAGCAACGCTGCAGGATTTTGCTGAAGCAAACGACGATTCCATGCTGATCCGCCCGGTTGAAGCTCTCGGGAAGGACTATCAGAACGAGGGCGTGTGCGTTAAGCGGGTCAACGAGCTGTATTTTATTTCTCGCAAGGGAGAGTATGCCGCCGAAGTCTACCAATCCATTTATGAAAGCGTACTGCCGTTATTCCGTGATGGCCTTTCCGGCATTGCCGCATCTGGGCATCAAACACAATTCTGCGTTGTGGCAGCACCAGAGCTTGGTCTGGAGGCGTCGCTGATCTGGACGGATGGTGAGCGCGCACCGACGGGGTCGTACCCGACAGTGTTAAGACAGCAGCAGCTGAATCAGGAATGGTATGCAATCGTTGTTTCAGATTGAAATTATTTACAAACCTGCTAAAGATGAAACCATCGTCTTTAGCAGGTCCATCCCCATCCCGCAGAAAGGAAGTGCCCTTTGAACCAAACAAAACTCCTGTTCCCGCTGATCTTTATATCGCTGGAGGACGACAGCAGCATCGTCATCCCGACCCAGCCGACCGACCCGGGAGAGATCATGTCCGGCGGCGAGGGCGAACCGGTCGAGGCGGACGCTCCTGCTGAAGATGAAACCGTCTCCCCGCAGGGAACTCATGTCACCGGAACGCAGACGGTCACGCATGAGTATCTCACGCTGAGCGGCAAGGTAGCCAGAGAGACAATTAAAACAGATAACTCCCTGACAGCCGTGCTGGATTTTGTTTACGATGATGCTGGCAGACCGTTTGCGCTCAAGTACTCGACGGATGGCACGAGTTTCAAAACGTACTATTACGTACTGAACCTGCAGGGCGACGTGGTGAAGCTGATCCATTATATCCCCGGCTTTGAGTATGAGTCTGTCGCGACATATGAGTATGATGCGTGGGGCAATATTCTCTCCAGCTCCGGTAGACTGGCTGAGATCAATCCGCTGCGGTATCGCGGATACTATTATGATAATGAGACGGGGTTTTACTACTTGCAATCTCGTTATTATGATCCCGCAAACCGGAGATTCATTAATGCGGATTTGCTTGCAAGCACAGGTCAGGGGTTCACTGGCACCAATATGTTTGCGTATTGCGTAAATAGTCCTGTCGTCTTGGGCGACTACGAGGGCACAGATGCAATTCTAATAATAGACGAGGATGCCGTTCACGGCAATGGCCACGTCTGCTTTATGGTTCAGAACAACGAAGGTGCGTGGAATTACTATGTTTCATCTTTAGCAGGTACACCAAAAACGAACAGGCAGGTGGTACATTTGCAGCAAACCAGATTTTTCTTTCCTATGATTTTCCTTTTGGGCGAGGAGGCAATCCCGAAAAGGGCCGGTTACACAGGATCGTGGCCGAAAACAGGCGCGATCCATGCGAACACGACGATCACGGCCATCTATACGCCCGACAGCAGCATTGTCATCCCGCCGCAGCCGACCGACCCGGGAGAGATCATGTCCGGCGGCGAGGGCGAGCCGGTCGAGGCGGACGTTCCTGCTGAAGATGAAACCGTCTCCCCGCAGGGAACTCACGTTACCGGAACACAGACTGTTACCCATGAGTATCTTACACTGAACGGCAAAGTGGCCCGTGAAACGATCCGGACCAATAATACCTTGACAGCCGTGCTCGATTTCATCTATGATGAGTCTGGAAAGCCGTTTGCGCTCAAGTATTCGACGAACGGAACGAGCTTCCAAACATATTATTACGTTCTGAATTTGCAGGGCGACGTGGTAAAGCTGATCCACTACATCCCCGGCTTTGAGTATGAGTCTGTTGCAACCTACGAATATGATGCATGGGGAAATATCGTGTCCAGCTCCGGTAGACTGGCTGAGATCAATCCGCTCAGATATCGTGGATACTATTATGATAATGAGACGGGATTCTATTATCTGCAGTCCCGTTATTATGATCCCGCGAACCGGAGATTCATCAATGCAGATTGCTATACAAGCACGAACAACTCCAACGAAATTGCTTGTAACATGTTCACATACTGTTATAACAATCCAATAACTTATCATGACTCTTGCGGCACAGAACCGGTTGAAACAATTGATATTTATGGAAATGGTTCTGCATACTGTTATGTCTATGAATACAGTTACAGTGGGAATATGTCGGGAATTTTGGGTACATCTAGTAATGTACAGGTTTCTGAAAGCGGAAAGCTGTATATATACAAAGGTGTTACGCAAGATTATTTTGAAGACTCGAGTAATACGCCTGAAGGATTCCGAGCTGGGGTTGACTTTATGGTTGGTGATTTTATAGAGAGTTCGAAAAATAATCCAAATCTCCAAGTCAGAGATTCTTACCGCTGTACAATGAAATCTCAAATGAAAGCAATTACGTCGATTCTGCTTGAGTATGCGGAGGGGACTGAGTGGAAACGGACGCAGGATTCACTTATAACGGAGTGGCGAGAGCATAATCGTTATGCTTGGGCCTCTGCGCGTGCGAAACATGTTGATTTTGATAATAAAGAAGAGGGAAAGGGCTTCTTTTACTTCCTTGGGAAAGCAATGCGGTCAATTTGGGAAAATTGACGGGGGGGGGGTAAATTGAGATGAAGAAAAAAGTTCAATCGTATACCTTTCCTGTATTTGGAAGTATCCTGTCCCTGTTTATTCTGGTTTTCTGCACAGCATGCGCTTCCTTTGACAGCTATCTGGAAACCGCTCTGAATTTTTATGATGCGCACCAGACAGAGCTGCAAGCAGCGCAGGTGGCCCTGCAGGAGTTCACGGACTCCAACGAATGCTTTATGTGGATCACAAGCACAGACTCTCTCGGGGAAAATTATAACTATAATAACGGCTATACGAAAAAATACGGCGGTTTATACTTTATTTCGCCGGAGGGCTATCCCGACGAAACATACCAGAACCTGTACGCCTTTGTTTCTCCGCTGTTTTCGGATGATCTGCACAGCATCGAAGCATCAAAAGATATGATTCGATTCACGGTGCTGCTGACATCAAATATCGGTACGGACTCATCACTGGTATGGACCAATGGTGAAAAGGCGCCCACCGGTACATATCCTACCGTGCAGCGGCAGCGGCAGTTGGATGCACATTGGTATGCGATCACAGCTTCGGATTAAAATAAAGAGCTCCCGTGAACCTGCTAAAGGCGAAACTTTCATCTTTAGCACGCCCTCACGGTAGCCTACAGGAAGGAAGTGGTACCTTGCACCGAACAAAAATCTATTTTCCAGTGATCATTCTTTCCCTGTCGGGCAGCGACTACCCGACGGTGCCGATCAAATTCGGCTACACTGGCAGCTGGCGCAGAGTGATCACGCCGATCCACACGGATACCACGGTGTATGCAGTTTACACGGCAACAGGCAGCGGCGGAGGCGGAGGAGGCGGAGAGATCATCATCCCGACCCAGCCGACCAGCCCCGGTGAGATCATGTCCGGCGGCGAGGGCGAACCGGTCGAGGCGGACGTTCCTGCTGAAGATGAAACCGTTGCCCCGCAGGAGATGCACGTCACCGGAACGCAGACGGTCACGCATGAGTATCTGACCCTGAACGGCAAAGTGGCCCGTGAAACCATTCGGACAAATAATAGCTTGACAGCCGTGCTGGATTTTGTTTACGATGATGCGGGCAGACCATTTGCACTTAGGTATTCGACGAACGGAACGAGCTTCCAAACATATTATTACGTTCTGAATTTGCAGGGCGACGTGGTAAAGCTGATCCACTATATCCCCGGCTTTGAGTATGAGTCTGTCGCGACTTACGAGTATGATGCATGGGGCAACGTGTCAAGTTCCGGTAGACTGGCCGAGATCAACCCGCTCAGATATCGTGGATACTATTATGATAATGAGACGGGATTCTATTACCTGCAAAGCAGATACTATGACCCGGCAAATAGAAGATTTATTAATGCCGATTCGCTTGCAAGTACCGGACAGGGGTCATTAGGTACCAACATGTTCGCGTATTGCAATAACTGTCCTACCATTTATCATGACCCCAGTGGCCATGCTATTAGCCCATTGACTAACAATCGCACAGCGATCCGTGAAGGAGATTATGGAAAATCAAACAAGCGACCCGGTCCGCGCTCAAATGCAGCAAGAGATGAACTTATTTCGTATTTTGAGTCTCTTACTCCGGCATACAATATTGAGGACTACTATGGCGTCCCGTCTAATATTAATATAACTGTTGAGTATGACGGAATTTACGAAAAGCGAAGTCGTGTCGCAGGGGATCTAGCAGTGATGGTGGTAGGCGTAGCAGCTTCTATATTATCACACATATGGGGACCGGCAGCTATTATAGGAGAGATTGCTACATATGTTGGCGCTGTGTCAACCGTTACAGGTTTGGCCGACTCCTTACCAGAAGGTGATTACGATGCGTATGTTGTTACAATTACATGGGATATTCCTTATGTAGAGCTTCCATCTTCCAATAATACTCCAAGACTGATCGGATATTCTGCACAATATTATATGGTTTATTGCGATTCGTATCGTGAACCGTTTTGGTGTATGCTTGACTACAGCCTAACCGAAATTTACGG
>BAAZ01000264.1_pt1 | contig 10128 bp, 9 predicted proteins | sample 270408 | NCBI WGS metagenome assembly BAAZ01 (sample SAMD00036529, study PRJNA27865) | human gut metagenome | isolation source: feces from healthy human sample F2-X, Child, Male
CCGGCTGCCCCGGCGCATATCCCGGCGTTTTTGCCCAAAAATATCGCTCCGGCAGGACGGTTCCGCCGGAGCGAATGCAGGCATATTCGACTCTGCTCAGAGCGCGACAGCCATGGCCTCGCGAATATTGCGCACCCGCAGCAGCTCCAGTCCCTCAGGCGCGTGCAGGCTCTGCGTGCCGCTGCGCGGGATGAGGCAGCGCGTGAAGCCGAGCCGGTGCAGCTCGGACAGGCGCTGATTGAGCTGGTTGACGGCACGGATCTCGCCGGTCAGGCCGACCTCGCCGATGGCGGCGAGCGTATCGGGCGCAGGCTTGTCCAGCGCGGCGGAGGCGACGGCGATGGCGATGGCCAGATCGGCCGCAGGCTCGTCCAGCCGCAGTCCGCCGATGACGTTCAGGTAGACGTCCGCCGAGCCGAACCGCAGGCCGCCGCGCTTTTCCAGCACGGCCAGCAGCATGGCGGCGCGGTTATAGTCATAGCCGTTGCTCGTGCGGCGCGGCATGTTGTAGGTCGTCTGACATACGAGCGCCTGCACCTCGGCAAGGACCGGGCGCGTGCCCTCCATCACGCAGGCGACGCAGGTGCCCGGCGTGCCAAGCGGCCGCCCGGCCAGCAGCAGCTCCGAGGGATTCGGGACCTCGCGCAGGCCGCGGTCGTCCATTTCAAACACGCCGATCTCGTTTGTGGAGCCGAAGCGGTTCTTCGCCGCGCGCAGCAGACGGTAGGTCGTGTGCTCCTCGCCCTCGAAATACAGGACGCAGTCGACCATGTGCTCGAGCACCTTCGGTCCGGCGATCGCGCCCTCCTTGTTGATGTGGCCGACGACAAACACCGTCACGCCGCAGCGCTTGGAATACTGCATCAGGCGCATCGTGCAGTCGCGGACCTGCGCGATGCTGCCGGGCGAGGACGTCTTGTCCTCCGTGTAGAGTGTCTGGATGGAGTCCACGATGAGAAGGCCGGGCTGCATACGTTCGGCCGCGGCCAGAATTTCGTCCAGACTCGTCTCGCACAGCAGCCACAGGGCGTCGGACTGCACGCCGAGGCGCTCGGCGCGGAGCTTGAGCTGGTTCTCGCTCTCCTCGCCGGAGACATAGAGAATCGTCTGCTCCCGGCAGATCTGCGCACAGATCTGCAGCAGCAGCGTGGATTTGCCGATACCAGGTGCGCCGCTCACGAGCACGAGCGACCCGCGCACTGCGCCGCCGCCCAGCACCCGGTCCAGCTCGGACAGGCCGGTCCCAAAGCGCAGCTCTTCCCCGCTCGTCACCTCGTTCAGGCGCTTCGGCTGCACGCCGACACCGCGCGCGGCGGACGTTCGGCCAGTGAGACTGCTGCGGGACGGCGCGGCGGCCTGCGGCGGGGTATATTCCTCCAGCGTGTTCCACTGCCCGCAGGACGGGCAGCGGCCCTGCCACCGCGGCGTCTCGTTGCCGCAGTTCGAGCAGAGAAAAACGGTCTTAGCAGCTTTCATAGGGTTCCTCCAGAAATTCCAGCATGCCGCAGCACAGAACTGCCGCAAGCTTCTTCTGATATTCCGGCGTGCGCAGCAGGGCCTCCTCCGCCGGGTTGGACAGGAAACCGCACTCCACGAGCACGGCGGGGCAGCTCACATGCTTCAGAAGGTAGATCTCCCCCGCTTTTTTGCAGGCCCGGTGATTGTCCGGATCGAGCTGCGTTCCAAGTGCGGTCTGCAGCCGCTCCGCAAGCGCGCGGCTGCCGTCAGCGGCGGCATAGAACACCTGCGCGCCGCGGTATTTTGACTCCGGAAAATGATTCTGATGAATGCTCAGGAGCACGGCCTTCGGCGTTTCCTCCGTCAGGCGGACGCGCGCCCGGATATCGGACGCCTTGCGCGCCGCGATCGTCGCAGCGTCTGTGTCGTGCAGCGATACATCCTGTATGCGCAGCATACGCGTCCTCTGCCCGAGGAGGGCAAACAGGTCGTTCACGCGCAGCGCGATCTCCAGATTGAGGCCGCTCTCCCGCACGCCGGTGCAGGACAGCGTCCCGCCGTCCTCTCCACCGTGCCCGGCATCCACAACGACGGTCGTCCCGGTTTCCCGGGAAAATACGGCAACGGCGCTCCCCACGCGGGAGAGCGCCATCGCAGACAGCAGTGCCGCCGCGCAGACCAGCGCATAGAGCCCGGCGGTTTTGGTCCAGTTCTTCATTCCGAACACCCCCATTCGACTCTATGCGGGTGCGGAAAATTTATGACAGGCGCTGCTTGAAATCCTCGTAGCCGAAGCTGCGGATGCAGCGCTCCGTGCCGTCCAAAGTGCGAAGCGCGATGGACGGGAGCGGCATGCCGTTGAATGTGTTGTTCTTCACCATGGAATAAATGGCCATGTCGCCGAATTCCAGCACATCGCCGACGGCCAGCGGACGGTCAAAGGAATAATCCCCGATGATGTCCCCTGCCAGACACGTCGGTCCGCCGAGGCGGTAGGAATAGGCCTTTTCCCCCGGCAGGCCGCTGCCGGGCAGCGGCGGGCGGTAGGGCATCTCCAGCACGTCCGGCATATGGCACGCGGCAGACGTATCCAGAATGGCGATCTTTCCGCCGTTTTCAACGATATCGAGCACGGTGCAGCGCAGGACGCCCGCGTTCAGCGCGACGGCCTCGCCCGGCTCCAGATAGACCTGCAGCCCATAGCGCTGCTGGATGCGGTCGATGCAGCGCTCGAGCCGCGGAATGTCATAGCCCGGCCGGGTGATGTGGTGCCCGCCGCCGAAATTCAGCCAGCGCAGTCCGGGGAAAAACTCGCCGAAGCGTGCCTCGACGGCGTCCAGCGTCGTCTCCAGCGCATCGGAATCCTGCTCGCAGAGCGTGTGGAAGTGCAGGCCGCTGAGCAGCGGCAGCACCTCGGGGTCGAACTGCGCCCGGGTAACGCCGAGGCGGGACTTCTCGCCGCAGGGGTCATAGATCGCGTGGCCCTCCTGTGTGGAGCACTCGGGATTGATGCGCAGGCCGGCTTGCTTCCCGGCAGCGAGGACCTGCGGCGCGTAGGCGCGAAGCTGGGCGCAGGAGTTGAACACGACATGGTCGCACAGGCGGGCCAGCTCCGGGATATCCTCCGCGCGGTAGGCGGCGGAGAACACATGGTTTTCGCCCTGCAGCTCCTCGGCCGCCAGCCGGGCCTCAAAAAGGCCGCTTGCCGTCGCACCGTCGAGGTATTCCGCGATGATCGGATAGACGGCGAACATGGAGAACGCCTTCTGCGCCAGCAGAATTTTGCAGCCTGTGCGCTCACGCACGCCGCGGAGAATTTCAAGGTTCCGGCGCAGAGCGGCCTCATCGATCAGGTAATAGGGCGTGTTCATGCGACGGTCTCGGGGTTCTCCTCCACGACCCAGGGCAGGCCGTATTCATTCAGCATCTGCATATAGGGATCGGGGTCGAACTCATCGGTCGTGTAGACGCCCTTCCTGTTCCACTGACCGGAGAGCACCATGGCGGCGCCGATCATGGCCGGAACGCCCGTCGTATAGGCAACAGCCTGGCAGCCGAGCTCCTTATAGCACTCCTGATGGTCGCAGACATTGTAGATATAGATGGTCTTCTCCTTGCCATCCTTGACGCCGGTGATGATGCAGCCGATGTTCGTCTTGCCGACGGTGCGCGGGCCGAGCGAGGCCGGGTCCGGCAGCAGCGTCTTGAGGAATTGGATGGGAACGATCTGCTGGCCGTTGAATTCGACCGGCGTCGTCGAGAGCATGCCGACGTTCTCAAGGCACTTCATGTGGGTCAGATAGCTCTGGCCGAACGTCATGAAGAAGCGAATGCGCTTGACCTCCGGCAGATTGCGGGCCAGCGCCTCGATCTCCTCGTGGTGCAGCAGGTACATGTCCTTCCTGCCGACCTGCGGGAAATCATACTCGCGGTGGATGGACATGGCGGGAATCTCGATCCAATGGCCGTCCTCCCAGTAGGAGCCGGGCGCAGAGACCTCGCGGAGGTTGACCTCCGGGTTGAAGTTCGTGGCGAAGGGATAGCCGTGGTCGCCGCCGTTGCAGTCGAGGATGTCGATGGTGTGGATCTCGTCAAAATAGTGCTTCTTGGCATAGGCGACGAACACGGACGTGACGCCCGGGTCAAAGCCGGTGCCGAGCAGGCCCGTCAGACCGGCCTTGCGGAAGCGCTCGTCATAGGCCCACTGCCACGAATAGTCAAAGTAGGCGGAGAAGCCCAGCTCCTTGCAGCGCTTTTCGTAGATCTCGCGCCATGCGGGATCGTCGGTGTTCTCCGGCTCGTAGTTCGCGGTGTCGATATAGTCCACGCCGCACTTGAGGCAGGCCTCCATCACGGAAAGGTCCTGATACGGCAGGGCCAGATTCAGCACGGCATCCGGGCGGACGTCGCGGATGAGCACACACAGCGCGGCGACGTTATCGGCGTCGACCTCGGCCGTGGAGATGACGGTCTTCGTCTTCCCGGCGAGCTTTTCCTTGAGGGCGTCGCACTTCGCCTTTGTGCGGCTGGCGAGCACGAGCTCCGTAAACAGGCCGTCATTCTGACAGCACTTCTGAATGGCGACCTGTGCAACGCCGCCGCAGCCAATGACCAGTAATTTTGCCATAATGATCTCTCCTTATTGCGGCTCCACATCGCGCAGCAGCTCCTCGACATACGTCGGCAGGGAGAAGGCGCTGCGGTGCAGCTTCGCATTGTAATAGCGGGTAGAAAGGCCAAGAAGCGTCCAGGCCGTCGGATTGAAGTCCGTGACGGGATGGTATTTCTTCGAGGCAAAGCCGAACAGCCAATGGCCGGACGGATACGTCGGGATATGCGCCTGATAGACGCGGCTGATGGGGAAGCATTCCACGATGCGCTTGTGCGCACGCTGCATGGCGGCCGCATCGGCGGCATAGAACGGGCTTTCGTGCTGATTGACCATGATGCCGTCCTCGCGCAGGGCATTATAGCAGCTGCCGTAGAATTCCTTTGTGAACAGGCCCTCACCGGGGCCAAACGGGTCCGTGGAGTCCACGATGATGAGGTCGTATTTGTTCTCGCAGGAGCGGATGAATTTCAGTCCGTCTGCAATATGGATATGCACGCGCGGGTCGTCGAGGCGGCAGGCCGTCTTCGGCAGATACTTGCGGCAGACCTCGATGACCAGCTCGTCGATCTCGACGAGGTCGATGCACTTCGGCGACTGATAGCGCGTCAGCTCGCGCACGACGCCGCCGTCACCCGCGCCGATGACGAGGATATTCTCGGGATTCGGGTGGACGGCCATGGGGATGTGCGTGATCATCTCATGATAGATGAACTCGTCCTTCTCCGTCAGCATCATATAGCCGTCAAGCGTCAGGAAGCGGCCGAATTCCCGCGACTCGAACACGTCGATCCGCTGAAATTCGCTCTGCGCCGTATAGAGCTGGCGCTCGACCTTGATGGAAAAATTCACATACGGCGTATGCCGCTCCGTAAACCAAAGCTCCATTGTCTCACTCCTTTGTCAGCACGTTCAGGTATTCGGTGTGCAGGTCCTCCGGGCCGGTCAGGTTGCAGCCCTTGGCCTTGGCATAGGTGATATAGTCCAGTACGTCGCGCGTGATGCGCTCGCCCGGCGCAAGGATGGGGATGCCGGGCGGATAGCACATGACGAACTCGCCGCAGACGCGGCCCTCGCATTGCTCCAGCGGCAGACGGACCTTCCGGCCGTAAAACGCGTCCTGCGGGGAAAGCACGACCTGCGGCGGAATGTATTCCTGCGTCAGCATACCGGCCGTACCGGTGCGCTTGAAGCGGCGGCGCAGATCGGCCATGGCGCTGACGAGGCGCTCGATCTCGCGCTCGCGGTCGCCGACGGACACATAGGCCAGAATGTTGCCGATGTCGCCGAATTCGATCTGGATGCCGTATTCGTCGCGCAGCAGATCATAGACCTCGATCCCGGCCAGGCCGAGCCCGAGCGTGTGGACGGACAGCTTCGTGATGTCGAAGTCGAAAAAGCTCGTTCCGTTGATGCGCTCTTTGGAGAACGCATCGTAATCGCCGATGGCGTTGATCTCCGCGCGGGCATATTCCGCCAGCGCAGCGACGCGCGTCATGGTCTCCTGCCCGCGCAGGGCCAGATTCCGGCGCGAAATGTCCAGGCTTGCCAGCAGCAGATACGACGCGCTCGTCGTCTGCGTCAGGTTGATCACGGCGCGGACATAGCCCTCGCTCATGGCAGGACCGATGAGCAGCATGGAGCTCTGCGTCAGGCTGCCGCCGGACTTGTGCATGCTGACGGCCGCCATATCCGCCCCCGCCGCCATGGCGGAAACGGGCAGCGCGTCCGAGAACGAAAAATGCGTACCGTGAGCTTCGTCCGCCAGCACGCGCATGCCGTGCGCATGAGCCAGCTTCACGATGCTTCGCAGATCAGAGCAGACGCCGTAATACGTCGGATTGTTCACGAGAACAGCCTTCGCGTCCGGATTGGCCTCGATGGCGCGCTCCACGTCGGCAAGCGACATGCCCAGCGCGATGCCGAGCTGCGGATCGACGCCCGGATTAACATAGACCGGCACGGCACCGCACAGCACGAGCGCATTGATGGCACTGCGGTGCACATTGCGCGGCATGATGATCTTGTCGCCCCTTTTGCACACGCTCAGGATCATGGCCTGCACGGAGCCGGTCGTTCCGCTGACCATGAAGAAAGCATGTGCTGCACCGAAGGCTTGCGCTGCCAGCACCTCGGCGTCGTGGATGACGGACACCGGGTGGCAGAGGTTGTCGAGTGGCTTCATGGAGTTGACGTCGGCATCCATTGTGGCCTGCCCGAGGAACTCCGTCAGCTCCGGATTCCCCTTCCCGTGCTTGTGGCCCGGCACATCGAACGGAACGACGCGCTCTTTGGAAAAGGCACGCAAAGCCTCGAAGATCGGCGCGCGTGCCTGAGAAAGCTGGTTTTCCATATCAATAGATGTTCCTTCCGCTGAAGATCTCGATCATTTCACGCCGCAGACTGGAGCTGATGTCCAGCCGGGTCTGAGGCGGAAGCTCGTTGGCATCCACGTTGAACAGGTAGTTCTGCAGATCCAGCTCCTTGATGAGCATGTTCGTGTGGAAGAGGTTTGCCTGATAGACGTTGATGTCGATAGCATCGTAACGTGCCAGAATTTTTGCGTCGATATAGTCCTGGATCGATGTGATGTCATGGTCGATAAACAGCTTTTTCCCAGACACGTCACGCGTAAATCCGCGCACGCGGTAATCCAGCGTGATGATGTCGGAATCGAAGCTGCCGATTAGATAATCCAGAGTAGAAAGCGGCGTGATCTCCCCGCAGGTCTCCACGTCGATGTCCACGCGGAACGTGGCGATGCAGGTCTCGGGGTGGTATTCCGGGTAAGTGTGCGCTGTAACATGGCTTTTATCGAGGTGACCGAGCACGAGACGGCTATCCGCGCGCTTGATGGCGGCATCCTCGGCCAGAAGGAGCGTGACGGAAGCGCCCTGCGGATCATAATCCTGCTTGGAGATGTTCAGGACCTCTGCGCCGATCATCTGCGAGACGTTCGTCAGGATCTTCACGAGACGGTCAGAGTTATACTGCTCATCGATATAGGCAATATACTTCTGCTGCTCGCGTTCAGTCTTGGCATAGCAGACGTCGTAAATGTTAAAGCTCAGCGCCTTTGTCAGGTTATTGAACCCATAAAGCTTCAGCTTATTTTCCATGGAAGCTCCCCCATTTCCCCGGAAAGATCAAAAAACGGCAAGTGAACCCCTCACTTGCCGCATAGCGCATTCCCGGCGGACGCGATCTCGCGCCGCCGCAGCAGGACAAAAATGACAGGTTTCAGAGTCTATATAGCAAAGATTACTTTTACTACTCTTATTGACCGTTTCACAAGTTGATGTGCTTTCGCACCGGTTATAAAGTTACCAACTTATAAAATTTGAGCTTTTAACTCCATCAATAAGGCGTTGCCGCCATGTGGAAAGACTGCTGAAACCCCCTTGCGCAGCGCGCAAGGCTTACTGCTTTCCATACTTGCTAATACTATCATGATTTCCGGATCGTGTCAAGAAAATGCGGGAAGGAATTCGACAAAAAATTGGAAAACATGCCGCACTCGAAAAAGCCTCGCAGAGTTTGCGCCCGCAGGCGCAAAGAAAATACCGCTCGGCTCGTAAACGTGCGAAGGGTGCGCCGCGCCCTTCGTGCGCTGCAGCGAGCCGCAGCCTTTTCAAACGAGAGCCCAGTGAAACAGGTCTCGTTTGAGAGCTTGGCAAAAATCCTTTTTGATAAGCTCAGCGGCATGGCCCGATGAGGACCATGCCGCTGAGGGTGCAGTATCGAGATGGGCATCCCGCCTTAGTCCTGCAGGACGCGCCGGAATGCGGGAAGGCTCCGCTGGATCATGGCTGGATCGACGCAGGTGCTGATGCGGAAGAAGCCGGGGCAGCCAAAGCTGTCCGCCGGGACGAGCAGCAGATTTTCCTTTTTGGCGCGTTCGGAGAAGGCGTGGGCGTCGCCGCCCGGGGCCTTGACCATCATGTAGAATGCGCCCTCGGGCTTCACACACTCGTAGCCCATTTCCGACAGTGCGTTGTAGAGCGTATGGCGGTTTTTGTCATAGGCCTCAAGGTCGGGACGCAGACCCGTGGCGCGAGCGATAACACGCTGCATCATGGACGGCGCGCAGACATGGCCGAAGGCGCGGGATGCACCGGCGACGGCGGCGTGCAGCTTGCCACTGTCCGTCACGCTGTCGGGGATGCAGACGTAGCCGATACGCTCGCCGGGCATGGACAGGGACTTGGAATAGGAATAGCAGATGACGGTATCGCGGTAGATGCCGGGAATATACGGGACCTCTGCGTTGTCATAGACCAGCTCACGATAGGGCTCGTCGGCAATGATATAGATCGGGTGGCCGTATTCCGCGCTCTTGCGCTCGAGCAGGGCGCCGAGGGCCGTGAGTGTCTCGCGGCTGTAGATCACACCGGAGGGATTGTTCGGAGAATTGACCAGAACGGCCTGCGTGTGCGGCGTGAGCGCGCGCTCCACAGCGGCGATATCGACCTGAAAATTCTTCGTATCAGGCGGGACCTCGACGAATTTTCCGCCGTTGTAGGACACAAAGACCTGATATTCCGGGAAATACGGGGCGATGGCAACGAATTCGGCATCTTCTACGGCCAGCGCGCGGAGGACGGCGACAAGGGCCGGGGCCGCGCCGCAGGTGAAGAAGATGTTCTCCGGGCGGATCGTATCGCCGCTGCGCTGCGTCAGATCGTCGGCAACAGCCTGCTGGGCCTCCTTCGCGCCGCCTGCGGGCGTGTAGCCATGCAGGGCAAGGCTGTCGCCCTCCAGAAGCTCGCGGATGATGGAGGCGACCTCCTCCGGCGCGGGTACGGAGGGATTGCCGAGCGAATAGTCATAGACATTTTCCTTTCCGACGACGGCTGCCTGACGGAGACCGTACTCGAACAGCTCGCGGATGCCGGACTTCTTTTCTCCCAAATGGACAAGGCTCTCCGAGATCATCCCTGCCCCTCCTTTCCATTTACAATATGATAGATGCGGGCATTTTCCTCGCCCTGCAGGATGCGCATGCCGCCGAGGGCCAGTGCCTCCATTTCGTTCTCGCCGGGCATGACGCACACCGGCGCGATAAATTTGACGTAGTCCGTCACGCGGTCCGTCAGCATTTTGGAATTGGCCACGCCGCCCGTCAGGATGATGGCGTCGCAGTCGCCCTTGAGCACGATGGACAGCAGACCGATGGCCTTCGCGATCTGATAGGCCTGCGCCTGGAAGATCAGGTCGGCGTGGCGGTCGCCGTCGCGGATCATCTGCTCGATGACGCGGCAGTCGCTCGTGCCGAGGTGGGCATACATGCCGCCGCGGCCGCGGATCTTTTTCCGCATTTCCTCATAGGTATATTTGCCGGAATAGCAGAGCTTGATGAGCCCGAGCGAGGGCACGCAGCCGGAGCGCTCCGGGGAGAACTGGCCGTCGTCGTCGCCGACGGAGTCGATGATCTCGCCGTGGCGGTGCACACTGGCGGAGATACCGCCGCCGAGGTGCGCGACGATGAGATTCAGCTCCTCATAATGCTTGCCGTGCTCACGCTAATAGCGCAGGGCCATAGCGCGGCTGTTGAGCACGTG
>BAAZ01000004.1_pt1 | contig 10126 bp, 3 predicted proteins | sample 270408 | NCBI WGS metagenome assembly BAAZ01 (sample SAMD00036529, study PRJNA27865) | human gut metagenome | isolation source: feces from healthy human sample F2-X, Child, Male
CGTCGTAGCAGATCTCCCGGGTGATTCGTCGGGCCGCACGGTCATCACGTCCTCCACGCTCGAGGGCGTTACCTGGAAATAAGGCAAAAGGCTCCCGGCCCGGCGGTTCCCCCGCCGGGCCGGTGTTTGTCATCGTCTTTTTGCTTGCATTGCCGGGCGGAGTGTGCTACACTGTAGCTGTATATCTATGGAATAACGGAGAATGTATCATGACCGAATTGATTCAGGAATCCACCCTCGCGGAATACGAGGCATTTGTGCAGAGCCACCCGAAGGGACATTTTGCGCAGAGCTCCCTCTGGGCCAAGCAGAAGCCCGCGTGGAAGTGGCGCGCCATCGTCTCGCGCGGCGCGGACGGCCGGATCCGGGGCAGCATCGCCTTCCTGATCCGCACCATGCCCTATATCCACAAAACGATGCTCTACGCCTGCCGCGGCCCCGTCTGCGATCTTGACGACCGCGAGACGTTCGGCGAGCTTGTCGCCGCCGCCCGCGAGCTGGCGAAGGAATATAAGGCCTATGTCATCAAGATCGACCCGGACGTCCCCGTGGAAAACGAGGATTTCCGCCGCATGCTTGAGGACTTCGGCTTCCGCACGCGCCACGGCGGCAAGAATTTCGAGGCGATCCAGCCAAAATTCGTCTTCCGCCTCTGGCTCAACGGCCGCACGGAGGACGAGCTCATGGCCTCGTTCCACCAGAAGTGGCGCTATAACATCCGCCTCGCCGTAAAAAAGGGCGTGGAGGTGCGCGTCTGCGGCAAGGAAATGGTGCCGGATTTCGCCCGCATCATGCTCACGACCGGCGTGCGCGACGGCTTCGTCACCCGTCCGCCGGAGTATTTTGCCAACATGCTCGACAACCTCGGCGAGCACGCGCGGCTGTATATGGCCTTCCACGAGGGCCAGCCCATCGCTGGTACGCTGGCCATCCATTACGGCGACAAGGTGTGGTATCTCTACGGCGCAAGCTCGAACGAGCACCGCAACCTCATGCCGAATTATCTGCTGCAGTGGAGCATGATCCAGTGGGCCGTTGAGACCGGCTGCAGCGTCTATGATTTCCGCGGCGTTTCCGGCGATATCTCGGAGGACAACCCCCTGTATGGCCTGTATAAGTTCAAAAAAGGCTTCGGCGGAGATTTCACGGAATTCGTCGGCGAATACGACCTTGTGCTCAAGCGCACGGCGTGGCTGATCGCCGAAAAGGGCAGTGTGCTCTATAAGAATCTCAACGCGAAGCTCTACCTGCTGAAAAATCGTAAAAAGTGAGGTGCGCCCATGAAGGCCTATGTGGTGGAGAAGGAAGCCCTCTCCCATAATATCGAACTGCTGCAGAAAATGGCAAACGGCGTCCCCATCTGGGCCGTGCTCAAGGGCAACGGCTACGGCATCGGCGTGCTGCCGCTGGCCCGCCATCTGGCGGAGGCCGGGATCGACCATTTCTGCGTGACCGAGGTGCGCGAGGCGGAGCTTCTGCGCGAAAACGGCTTTGAGGACGCATCGATCCTGATGCTGCGCTCCACCGGCGACCCGGCGGAGCTGAACCGCCTGATGGACCTGCGGGTCATTCTGACCATCGGCTCGTGGGAGACGGCCTGCGCCATCAACGCCATTGCGGCTGAACGCGCGGACGTCGTCGAGGCTCATCTGAAGATCGACACCGGCATGGGCCGCTACGGCTTCCTGCCGGAGGATATGGACCACATCCTCGGCGTCTACCGCGAGCAGAAGAATATTGCGGTCAGCGGCGTCTATACGCACTTCAACTGCGCCTTCGGCAGCAAAAAGCTCACGCATCAGGAATTCGAGACCTTCCGGAAGACGGTCTCAGCCATCCGCGAGGCCGGCTTCGAGACCGGGACGGTGCACTGCTGCAATTCGTCTGCCTTCCTGCGCTTTCCGGAGATGCACTGCGACGGCGTGCGGCTCGGCTCGGCCATTCTCGGCCGCGTGCCCTTCCACACAAAGCTGCGCCCCGTCGGCTATGCCGAGGCGCATGTGGAGGAGCTGCGCGTCCTGCCGAAGGGCCACCCGACAGGCTACGGCGCCATGTGGACTGCGCGCGAGGATACGCCGGTCGCCATTGTCCCCATCGGCTGGTACAACGGCTTCCGCGAGCGCTGCGACGGCGGCATCACGCGCTTCCGCGACTGCCTGAGCCTCATTCTGCGTGGCCTGCGCGGGATCTTTTTCCGCGCCCTGCCGCTCGTGGAGGTCAACGGGCATAAATGCCGCGTCGTCGGACAGATCGGCATGCTGCATATCGCCGTGGACGTGCGCGGCATCGAGTGCAAGCCCGGCGACCGCGTCATCGTGCCGATCAACCCGCTTCATGTCAAGGGCATGAAGATCCAGTACCGGTGATGGCTGTGCAGTGGGATCCGCAGGCGGTGCGCGCCGCATTGCATGCACCGGGAGAGAAGGCGTCCCGCAAGCTGCTCTCGGAGCTGTGCGAAGACTTCCGGCGCGAGAAGCCCGAGGAGTGGAAACGAATCGAGGCGGCGAGCTATTCCGAGCCGGACTGCGCGGCGGCGCAGCGGGCCTATCGGCGGGCGTCTGCCGTTTCGACGGCCCTGCTCGTGCTGGCGCTGGCGGTCGTGATCGCGGCCTTTGTGCTGGGCGATTTCGGAGCGGCCTTCCTGACGGGCTGGGGCAACCGCTATCTGCTGGCTGGGGCGGTGCTGGCCGCCATGGGACTGCTCGTGCTGGGCGGCCTCTTTGCCGGGAAGTACCGCGCGATCTTTCTGGCGACGGTCCTGCTGGCGCGGGAAGAAAGTGAGACGGATAATTGAATCCCGTGCTCCCGCGTAGGAAAGAAGAACTGCACAGGAGCATGTCTCAAAACAAGATATGGTGCCGTGTAGCGCGTGAAAACGCCAGATATTGTATGCACAAAAAAGATTGAAATTAGTCGAAAAAAGTGCTTGACAAAAGGAGGTATGCATGGTATTATATCGGAGCTGTCTGCGAGAGACACAAACGCGAAAGCGAATGAGCCACGAGCGGCCGGCGGTGTACCTTGTAAATTAAACAACGAGAAACATGAACAAACACCTTGGACAATTTGATTAAAAAACAAGTTGTTCTTTGAGATGTCAGTGTAAAAACTGAGATTGTGAAGAATAGCCAACGAGAAATTCTTGAGTGAAGCTAAGAGCAAAACTTATAGAATGCATGATTTTATTTAGTTTCCGAAAGGGAACTGATTAAGATACCATTTTATAGAGAGTTTGATCCTGGCTCAGGACGAACGCTGGCGGCGTGCCTAACACATGCAAGTCGAACGGAGTCGGCCCCGCAAGGGACTGACTTAGTGGCGAACGGGTGAGTAACGCGTGAGCAACCTGCCTTTCAGTGGGGGACAACAGTTGGAAACGACTGCTAATACCGCATAATGCATTTTGACCGCATGATCGAGATGCCAAAGATTTATTGCTGAAAGATGGGCTCGCGTCTGATTAGATAGTTGGTGGGGTAACGGCCCACCAAGTCGACGATCAGTAGCCGGACTGAGAGGTTGAACGGCCACATTGGGACTGAGATACGGCCCAGACTCCTACGGGAGGCAGCAGTGGGGAATATTGGGCAATGGGGGAAACCCTGACCCAGCAACGCCGCGTGAAGGAAGAAGGCTTTCGGGTTGTAAACTTCTTTTACCAGGGACGAAGAAAGTGACGGTACCTGGAGAAAAAGCCACGGCTAACTACGTGCCAGCAGCCGCGGTAATACGTAGGTGGCAAGCGTTGTCCGGATTTACTGGGTGTAAAGGGCGTGTAGGCGGAGATGCAAGTCAGATGTGAAATCCTCGGGCTTAACCCGGGAACTGCATTTGAAACTGTATCCCTTGAGTATCGGAGAGGCAGGCGGAATTCCTAGTGTAGCGGTGAAATGCGTAGATATTAGGAGGAACACCAGTGGCGAAGGCGGCCTGCTGGACGACAACTGACGCTGAGGCGCGAAAGCGTGGGGAGCAAACAGGATTAGATACCCTGGTAGTCCACGCTGTAAACGATGAATACTAGGTGTGGGGGGACTGACCCCTTCCGTGCCGCAGTTAACACAATAAGTATTCCACCTGGGGAGTACGACCGCAAGGTTGAAACTCAAAGGAATTGACGGGGGCCCGCACAAGCAGTGGATTATGTGGTTTAATTCGACGCAACGCGAAGAACCTTACCGGGATTTGACATCCTACTAACGAAGTAGAGATACATTAGGTGCCCTTCGGGGAAAGTAGAGACAGGTGGTGCATGGTTGTCGTCAGCTCGTGTCGTGAGATGTTGGGTTAAGTCCCGCAACGAGCGCAACCCCTATTGTTAGTTGCTACGAAAGAGCACTCTAGCGAGACTGCCGTTGACAAAACGGAGGAAGGCGGGGACGACGTCAAATCATCATGCCCCTTATGTCCCGGGCTACACACGTAATACAATGGCGATCAACAGAGGGAAGCAAAGCCGCGAGGCAGAGCAAATCCCCAAAAGTCGTCTCAGTTCGGATTGCAGGCTGAAACCCGCCTGCATGAAGTTGGAATTGCTAGTAATCGCGGATCAGCATGCCGCGGTGAATACGTTCCCGGGCCTTGTACACACCGCCCGTCACACCATGAGAGTCGGGAACACCCGAAGTCCGTAGTCTAACCGCAAGGAGGGCGCGGCCGAAGGTGGGTTCGATAATTGGGGTGAAGTCGTAACAAGGTAGCCGTATCGGAAGGTGCGGCTGGATCACCTCCTTTCTAAGGAGACCTCAGCAGACGCAAGCGTTTGCTGTAACATCCTAAGGTCAGGGTCTGAGGCAGAGCTCATGATCTTCTCGTTGTTTAATTTAGAGGGTATACCTCAGGAAGTGAAGATTGGACGTGGGGGTTTAGCTCAGCTGGGAGAGCGCCTGCCTTGCAAGCAGGAGGTCAGCGGTTCGATCCCGCTAATCTCCACCAAATATGGGCCAATAGCTCAGCTGGCTAGAGCACACGACTGATAATCGTGAGGTCGGTGGTTCGAGTCCACTTTGGCCCACCACCAAAAACAGAACGAGCATAGCAAAAATAGGAATGAGCATTGATTGAATGTTGAAGGAAATCCTTGCAGAGGGTTTCGTTGAGCATTCAAGCAGCCGGAAGGCTGAGAGAAAGCTCAAATGGCAGAGCGATCTGCCGGATGCACCTTGAAAACTGAACAAAGAGTGAATGAAGAAGCAAGTTATGAGAAGGCAACAGTAAGGAAACAAAAATTTAGGGTAATTGTTTACAATTTCAGCTAAAGAAAAACTTCTTTATGAGCCTGCATAATTCTGATAAGAAATAGTGAGAAACCAGAAACTGGAAATTCTACACTAGCTTGTAAGCGTTCCCGAAAGGGAATGCGGTTGGTCAAGCGAACAAGAGCGCAAGGGGAATGCCTTGGCATCAGGAGCCGATGAAGGACGTGATAAGCTGCGAAAAGCTTCGGGGAGCTGCAAATAAGCTTTGATCCGGAGATGTCCGAATGGGGAAACCCACCTGAGCAAACCTCAGGTAACGCATGGTGAATCAAATAGCCATGCGTGGGGAACCGCCTGAACTGAAACATCTAAGTAGGGCGAGGAAAAGTAATCAACCGAGATTCCGAAAGTAGTGGCGAGCGAAATCGGAAGAGGCCAAACCGTACGTAGCAATATGTGCGGGGTTGTGGACGGCAATGTCGGTAAGCTTCGTTAGACGAATGGTCTGGGAAGGCCAGTCAAAGAGTGTGAGAGCCACGTAGTCGAAAATGAAGCGAACGTAGCCGGATCCAGAGTACCGCGGGGCACGAGGAATCCCGTGGGAAGCCGGGGGGACCACCCTCCAAGCCAAAATACTACCTGATGACCGATAGAGGAGCAGTACCGTGAGGGAAAGGTGAAAAGCACCCCGGGAGGGGAGTGAAATAGTACCTGAAACCTTGTGCTTACAAGCAGACATAGCCCGTTAAAGGGTGGTGTCGTACTTTTTGTAGAACGGTCCGGCGAGTTATAGTAACTGGCGAGCTTAAGGTATTCAGTACCGGAGGCGAAGGGAAACCGAGTGTGAATAGCGCGTGAAGTCAGTTGCCATAGACCCGAAACCAGGTGACCTAGCCATGTCCAGGATGAAGTGGAGGTAAAGCTCCATGGAGGTCCGAACCCACGTACGTTGCAATGTCCGGGGATGAGGTGTGGCTAGCGGTGAAATTCCAAACGAACTTGGAGATAGCTGGTTCTCCCCGAAATAGCTTTAGGGCTAGCGTAGGTAATGAGTTTCACGGAGGTAAAGCACTGTCTGAGCTAGGGGGCGATAAGCTTACTGAACTCTAACAAACTAAGAATGCCGTAGAAATGCTTACCTGCAGTCAGACTGCGAGTAATAAAATCCGTGGTCAAAAGGGAAACAGCCCAGACCCACAGCTAAGGTCCCAAATATACGCTAAGTGGAAAACGATGTGAGATTGCATAAACAACCAGGATGTTGGCTTAGAGGCAGCCACTCGTTCAAAGAGTGCGTAATAGCTCACTGGTCGAGTGATCTTGCGCGGAAAATTTAACGGGGCTAAGCGTATAACCGAAGCTTGGGAATGTCGAAAGACATTGGTAGGGGAGCGTCGTGTATGGGGTGAAGTCGCATCGGAAGGAGCGGTGGACTGTACACGAGTGAGAATGCCGGAATGAGTAGCGAGAATTATGTGGGAATCATAATGGCCGAAAATCTAAGGTTTCCTGGGGAAGGTTCGTCCGCCCAGGGTAAGCCGGGAGCTAAGGCGAGGCCGCGAGGCGTAGTCGATGCACATACGGTAGAAATTCCGTAGCCACCTCACACGAGAAAGCTGACACATGGAGATAGTCGAACCCGGCCGTTGGTCGCGCCGGGCGAAAGGGACCGAACTTATAGTAGGGAAGTCGATGATGCTCTGTGGCGAGAAAAGGCGAAGTGAGGTGCCCGTACCGCAAACCGACACAGGTAGATGAGGAGAGAATCCTAAGGCCAACGGGAGAAGGGTTGTTAAGGAACTCGGCAAATTGGTCCCGTAACTTCGGGAGAAGGGACGCCCTCGAAAGAGGGTCGCAGTGAATAGGCCCAAGCAACTGTTTACCAAAAACACAGGTCTCTGCTAAATCGAAAGATGACGTATAGGGGCTGACGCCTGCCCGGTGCCGGAAGGTTAAGAGGAGGGCTTAGTGGCAACACGAAGGCTTGAATTTAAGCCCCGGTAAACGGCGGCCGTAACTATAACGGTCCTAAGGTAGCGAAATTCCTTGTCAGGTAAGTTCTGACCCGCACGAAAGGCGTAATGATTTGGGCACTGTCTCAACAGCCCGCCCGGCGAAATTGTAGTACCGGTGAAGATGCCGGTTACCCGCAACTAGACGGAAAGACCCCATGGAGCTTTACTGCAGCTTAATACTGAGATTCGGTAAATCATGTACAGGATAGGTGGGAGACTTGGAAACATGGCCGTCAGGTCGTGCGGAGTCATCCTTGGGATACCACCCTTGGTTTGCTGGGTTTCTAACCTGCGGCCCTGAATCGGGTCGGGGGACACTGTTAGGCGGGCAGTTTGACTGGGGCGGTCGCCTCCTAAAGAGTAGCGGAGGCGCTCAAAGGTTGGCTCAGCATGGATGGAAACCATGCAATGAGTGTAAACGTATAAGCCAGCCTAACTGCGAGACCGACGGGTCGAGCAGTAACGAAAGTTGGAGTTAGTGATCCGGTGGTATGTGAGTGGAAATGCCATCGCTCAACGGATAAAAGCTACCCTGGGGATAACAGGCTGATCTCCCCCAAGCGTCCACAGCGACGGGGAGGTTTGGCACCTCGATGTCGGCTCGTCACATCCTGGGGCTGTATTCGGTCCCAAGGGTTCGGCTGTTCGCCGATTAAAGTGGCACGCGAGCTGGGTTCAGAACGTCGTGAGACAGTTCGGTCCCTATCTGTTGCGGGCGTCGGAGATTTGAAGGGAGCTGTCCTTAGTACGAGAGGACCGGGATGGACATACCTCTGGTGCACCAGTTGTTCTGCCAAGGGCACAGCTGGGTAGCTACGTATGGACGAGATAAACGCTGAAGGCATCTAAGCGTGAAACTCCCCCTAAGATGAGATCTCCCCTCCCTCGAGGAGTAAGGCTCGACGTAGACTATGTCGTTGATAGGTCAGGGGTGTAAGTGCTGTAAGGCATGTAGCTGACTGATACTAATAAGCCGAAAGCTTGACCTACAAAAGAAGGAAGCAGGCTCGGTTGCAAGACATAACGCTTCCCATTCATTCTTGTTCAGTTTTCAGGGTGTGTCCAGAATATGCACCTTTAGCTCAGTTGGTAGAGCAACTGACTCTTAATCAGTGGGTCCCCGGTTCGAGTCCGTGAAGGTGCACCATGGCCCCATGGTCAAGTGGTTAAGACAGCGGCCTCTCACGCCGTTAACGTGGGTTCGAATCCCGCTGGGGTCACCAAAAAAGCGCTTGACAAGGGAGTCGAGCGGTGGTATAATGATGAATGTTCTCGGGCAGAAGCCTGAAGACAGATAAATAGTTGGTGTTGATTGCGGTGAGGGTACACCTGTTCCCATCCCGAACACAGAAGTTAAGCTCATTTGCGCCGACAATACTTTGCGGGTGACTGCACGGAAAGATAGGTAACGCCAACACTTATATTCCCCCTTAGCTCAGTCGGTAGAGCAACGGACTGTTAATCCGTGTGTCGTTGGTTCGAGTCCAACAGGGGGAGCCAATGAAATAGCCGCCACTTGGTGGCGGCTATTTCTTTACTTAAACCTTATGGGCCTTTAGCTCAGTTGGTTAGAGCATCCGGCTCATAACCGGACGGTCCCGGGTTCGAGTCCCCGAAGGCCCACCACCTTTTCTGATAATATCTGATATAGGGGTATAGCTCAATTGGTAGAGCGGCGGTCTCCAAAACCGTAGGCTCTGGGTTCAAGTCCTAGTGCCCCTGCCACGAAAGCACCTTGCATCTTTGCAGGGTGCTTTTTTGCGTTTCTGGCGTAAAAATGCCCGGCAGAGGGCTGCTCTGCCGGGGGAGTAGGGATTCTCATACTAGAATCTGATAAAAAGCTTTAAAAGCTTTTTATAGCGCCGAAGGCGCGTCAGATTCTGCATGAGACGGCGCAGCGTGCGTCAGCACGATGCGAGTGTGCGTAGCACACGGGATTCCTGATTAAATGTTTTAATCAGGAATCAGTATCAGAACGTTTTCTGCAGGAATGCCTTGATCGAGCCGTCATACAGCTCCTGATTGTTGATGCGCAGGTGGGAATGCGAGCCTTTGTCCATCCAAACGAGCTCCTTTGGGGCATTGCAGGCCGCGTACAGCTCTTCTGCGCGCTTCGGCAGCGAGAAGGCGTCCTTGCGGCCGTGGAGAAACAGGATCGGCGTTTTCACCTTGCCGATGACGCGAATGGGCCGCGCTTCGCGGATCTTCATGCCGGATTCCAGCCGGGCGGCCCAGAAAATTTCGTACAGGACGGGGAAGATCGGCCGCTTTTCGGCCTTCATGTGCAGCTTGAAGGATTCCAGAAACGTTGCGAACAGGCCTTCAACCACGAGATGGGAGACATAGGCTGGAAAGTCCGGCTTTGCGGCTGCCAGCACGACGGCGGCGCCGCCGACGCAGATGCCGTGCAGCACCACGTCGCTGCAGCCGAGCTGATCGTGCGCGAAGCGCGACCATGCGATAACGTCCGACCACTCGCGTGTGCTGCAGTAGTTGTATTTGCCTTCGCTCAGGCCGTGGGCACGGCTGTCGACGACGAGGATGTTGCAGCCAGCCTCGGCGTAGGGCTGTGCGAAATAGTAGCTGTAGTACAGCGACTCGGTGCGGCCGGGGAAGATGATGGCGCAGCGCTTGTGGCCGAAGTCGAAATACTCGCCCGCGAGCTTCAGACCCTCATTTTCGATGGAAACGGGCCGCTTGCGCGCTTCGTTTTCACGCGCCCAGTCCATGCCGAGGTCAAACATCCGCGTGTGCTCCGGATTGGGTGGATAGCTGTTTGCACGGGTCCATTTTTCCGGCCCGGTCCGGACGAGAATGTTGTGATACACCTTTTTGGCGATGGGCCAGGTCGCTGCGAACATTCCAGGAACGACAGCAGCACGAACCCCAAAATGAGCCATATCCAGAATGGCA
>BAAZ01000015.1_pt1 | contig 10087 bp, 10 predicted proteins | sample 270408 | NCBI WGS metagenome assembly BAAZ01 (sample SAMD00036529, study PRJNA27865) | human gut metagenome | isolation source: feces from healthy human sample F2-X, Child, Male
GACTATCAGAAGACGTCGCACGCCGCCATACTCATGATCGGGTATTCCATGCACGAGGTTGCGCAGCTGTCCGACCGTATGCTTATCCTGATCGAGGGAACGATCGAGATGTTCGGCACGCCGCGCGAGGTGTTCTCCCATGCGGCGCGTCTGGCAGAGATCGGCCTGTCCGTGCCGCAGGTTACGGCGCTGTTCCTGCGCCTGCGGGAGCTGGGCGTGGACGTTGACCCGACGACCTTTACCGTGGAGCAGGCTGTGCCGCAGCTCCGCGCGCTGCTGGAGGGCCGTGCCCATGCTTAAAGACATCACGCTCGGCCAGTATTTTCCCGGCGACACCGTCGTCCACCGGCTTGACCCACGCACAAAGCTGCTGATGGTCATCGTCTACATCGTGGCGCTGTTCCTTGCAAAGTGGGTCATTTCCTACGCAGTCATGCTAGCGTTTCTCGTCACCGCAGTCGCGCTGTCGCGCATTCGCCCGCGCGCGCTGTTCAAGGGCCTGAAGCCGCTGCTGTTTATCATCATTTTTACCGCCATCATCAACGTATTTTATACCAAGGGCGATGTGCTGGTGCAGTTCTGGATCTTTAAGATCACGAGGGAGGGCCTTGTCAACGCGGGCTTCCTGGTGCTGCGCATCGTCATGCTCGTGACGGGCACGTTCCTTCTGACCTACACGACGTCTCCCATCGCGCTGACAGACGGCCTGGAATCCCTGCTCTCGCCGCTGAAGGCCATCCATTTCCCGGTGCACGAGCTGGCTCTCATGATGAGCATTGCCCTGCGCTTCATCCCGACGCTCATCGAGGAGACGGATAAGATCATTTCGGCCCAGAAGGCCCGCGGCGCGGATTTTGAAACGGGAAATCTGTTCCACCGCGCAAAGGCCCTTGTGCCGATCCTCGTGCCGCTGTTCATCAGCGCATTCCGGCGCGCCGACGAGCTGGCCACGGCCATGGAGTGCCGCTGCTACCGCGGCGGCTCCGGCCGCACGAAGCTGAAGCAGCTCCGCTTTCAGCTTCGCGATATTCTGACGTTTGCGCTCGGCGCTGCCGTGCTGGCCGGCGTCATCGTCCTGCGGAGCTATGGACTGTAACGGCTGGGAGGAAGCATGCGGAATCTCGCACTCTTTCTGAAATATGACGGAACGGCCTATCACGGCTGGCAGGTGCAGAAAAACGCCTGCTCCGTCGCGCAGACGCTGGAGGAGGCCGCGGCGGATGTCGTCGGCCATCCGGTGCATATGACCGGCTGCGGCCGGACGGACGCCGGGGTCCACGCGCGCACCTATGTGGCCAATTTCCGCACGGAGTCCCGCATCCCCGTCGACCGCGTGGCCTATGCGCTCAACACGCATCTGCCCGCCGACATCGTCGTGACCGGCGCGCGGGAGGTCCCGCTGGGCTTCAACGCCATCGGCTCCTGCGTGCGGAAGGAGTATACCTATCAGATCTATAACTCCCGCATCCGCGACCCGTTCTTTGTGAACCGGGCATGGTTCTATCCCAAGCATCTGGACGAAGCCGTCATGCAGGAGGCCGCCGCGCAGTTCGTCGGAACGCATGATTTCGCTGCCGTCCGCTCCGTCGGAACGGACGTGAAGTCCACGGTCCGCACGGTGTATTATTTCGACGTGGAGCGCAGGGGAGAGCTGATCCTCCTGCGCGTGTGCGCAAACGGATTTCTCTACAATATGGTGCGCGCCATGTCCGGAACGGTCGTCTATGCGGCGGAGGGCAAAATCCGTCCGCAGGACATCGCCCGCATTCTGGAAAGCGGCAACCGCACCGCCGCCGGACCGACCGTGCCGCCCGGCGGCCTGTACATGACGCACCTTTGGTATGACGACGGGGAGGTGACGTTCGATGCCTGACCATATCAAGCCGCTCCCGGATCCCGAGCCGCAGAAGCCGCGCCGCCGCTGGCCGCTCTATCTGCTGGCTGTGCTGATCGTTCTGGCGCTTCTCGCAGCCTTCCTGCTGACGAAGACCCATGTGCTCGACGGGCTGAAGCGCTCGCTGCGCTACCTTGGGAAAAACGGGGAAAACTACGGCTCCGTCAGCTTTGAAACCCTTGGCAGCACGGCCTATGGCCAGCTGAACGGTGGCCTCGGCGTTGCCACTGGAAGCAGCGTGACCCTGTTTTCCGAGGAGGGCAAGCAGCTCGGCTCCGAGCAGCATGCCATGACCGCTCCCGTCATCTGCACAGGGCAGGACCGCCTGTTGTGCTATGACGCGGGCGGGAACTACCTGACCGTTCTGGACAAGAGCGGCAGCGCCGTCTTTTCGCAGACCCCGGAACAGACGATCTTTGATGCCGACCTGTCCTCCGGCGGCTACAGCGCCATGCTGACGGCAGGGGACAGCGGCCGCTCGCTGCTGCAGGTCTATGACCCGAACGGCAGCCTGCTGTATAAGCGCAGCACAAAGTCGCATTATCTCAGCGCCTGCGCCGTCTCGCCGGACGGCAGCCATGCAGCGGCGGTCGCGCTCGGGCAGGCGGACATCACATTTTCTGCCTCGCTGCAGCTCTATCGCACGGACAGCGAGGAAATTGCCGCCGAGTGCGCACTCGGCTCGGAGATGCCCTATGATATCGCCTTCGTGACGGACAGCGTCGTCTGCGCCGTTTCGGAGGACAGGGTCCGGTTCTTTGCGGCAGATGGCACGGAGCGCGGCGCTTATGTCGCGGAGAACGGCCGCATCGCCGACTATCACTTCGGCGGAGACGGCTTTGTGACCGTGCTGGTCGATCCCTATGAGACCTCCAGCCGCGCAGAGCTCATCACGCTGCAGCCGGACGGCAGCGTTCTGGCGCAGTTGTCGCTGAGCTTCATGCCGGTCAGCCTTTCGGCCTGCGGCAGCTATGTCGGCATTCTGACGGCTGAAAAAGCGCTGCTCTACACGAGCGCGCTGGAGCCCGTCGCCCAGACGGAGCAGGACGGCACGGCCGTCTGCATTCTTGCCCGTTCGGACGGAACGGCCCTGCTGGCCGGTACCGGAACGGCAAGCCTGTTCCTGCCGTAAGCAGGAAAACGCCCGCAAGGCGGGACTTTTACGGAGGCTCGACTGCTTCCGGGAGGAGTGAGCTTATGAAACCTACCATCTGCAGCCGATGCAAGAAGAACATCGCTGTGATTTTTATTACGAAGGTCGAAAACGGCGTGAGCACGAACGAGGGCCTATGCCTGAAGTGCGCCCGCGAGCTGAAGATCAAGCAGGTCGACGACATCGTCGAGCGCATGGGCATCACGGATGAGGATCTGGACAATCTCAACGGCGAGATGATGGCCATGATGCAGCCGGAGCCGGACGAGACCGACGAGGACGACATCGGCAGCCGCACGGCGACATTCCCACACATGAACCGCCTGTTCGGCAATCAGGGTGAGGTCGCCCCGCGCGAGGAGCCGAAGGAGACGCAGAATGGCAAGACGGAAAAGCCCAAGGTGAAGAAACACAAGTTCCTCGACACTTACTGCCTGAGCCTCACGGGCCGTGCCCGCGCCGGTGAGCTGGACAAGGTCGTCGGCCGCGAGGTCGAAACGGAGCGTGTGGTGCAGATCCTCAACCGCCGTCAGAAGAACAATCCCTGCCTCATCGGTGAGCCGGGCGTCGGCAAGACGGCCATCGCCGAGGGTCTGGCGCAGCGCATCGTCGCGGGCGACGTCCCGTTCAAGCTGCGTGATAAGGAGGTCTATCTGCTCGACCTGACGTCGCTCGTCGCCGGAACGCAGTTCCGTGGCCAGTTCGAGAGCCGCATGAAGAGCCTCATCGCCGAGATCAAGGCCTGCGGCAACATCATTCTTGTCATCGATGAGGTTCACAACCTTGTCGGCGCGGGCGATGCCGAAGGCTCCATGAACGCCGCCAATATTCTGAAGCCTGCGCTGTCGCGCGGCGAAATTCAGGTCATCGGCGCAACGACGTTTGCCGAATACCGCAAATACATCGAGAAGGACTCCGCGCTCGAGCGCCGTTTCCAGCCTGTCACAGTCAATGAGCCGTCGCTGGAGGAGGCCGTCGCCATCCTGCGCGGCGTGGCGCATTACTATGAAGTGTTTCATGGTGTGATCATCCCGCCCGAAATGGCGCGGCAGGCCGTCGTGCTCTCCGAGCGCTATATCACGGACCGCTTCCTGCCGGACAAGGCCATCGACCTGCTTGATGAGGCTTGCTCCGACCTGAACCTGCACAGCAAGGAGATCTCCGATCTGGCCGAAAAGCGCAAGGAGCGCGACGACTACCAGCTTGAGATCAAGATGCTGACGGAGGACACGGAACAGCAGGACAATTTCGAGCGTCTGGCCAAGCTGCGCAGCAACGTCTGCCGCCTCGACGCCGAGATCGCCGAGCTGGAGGCGAAGCCCGCGCCCGTCCTGACCATGGAGAACCTTGCGCGCATCATCGAGCTTTGGACGAAAATTCCCGCCAGTAAAATTCGCGCGCAGGAATATGCCCAACTGCGTGAGCTCGAGGACCGGCTGAAGCAGCACATCATCGGACAGGACGAGGCCGTCCACGCCGTTGCCGCCGCCATCCGCCGCAACCGCGTCGGCATCGCCGTGAAGAAGCACCCCGTTTCGTTCATCTTTGTCGGCTCGACCGGTGTCGGCAAGACGGAGCTGGTCAAGTGCCTCGCAAACGAGCTGTTCGACTCCGTCGATTCGCTCATCCGGCTGGATATGTCGGAATACATGGAGCGCCACTCCGTCTCGAAGCTCATCGGCTCGCCCCCCGGCTATGTCGGCTATGACGAGGCGGGCCAGCTGACGGAAAAGATCCGCCGCAAGCCCTATTCCGTCATTCTGTTCGACGAGCTGGAAAAGGCTCACCCGGACGTACTGAATATTCTGCTTCAAATTCTGGATGACGGCCGCATCACCGATTCGCAGGGCCGCGTCGTGAACTTTGAAAACACCGTCATCGTCATGACGTCCAATGCGGGCTCCGACCGGCAGGGCGGCTCCGTCGGCTTCGGCCGCACGGCGACCGAGCAGGGACGCGACAAGGCCATGAAGGCCCTGTCCGAATTCCTGCGCCCGGAATTTCTCAACCGCGTCGACGAGATCATCTGCTTCAACCGCCTCTCGGAGGAGAACTTCCGCGGCATCGCCGCCATCATGCTCGGTGAGCTGAAAACTGCCCTTGAAGAGCACGGCGTGGCGCTCCGTTGGGATGAGAGCGTCATCGACTACCTCGTACAGAAGTCCTATACTCTGACCTACGGCGCGCGCAACCTGCGCCGCACCATCCAGAAGGACATCGAGGACGTCGTCGCCGAAAAGCTCATCGACAGCTATGAGAACCCCATCACGGCAATTGGCCTGCAGGCGCAGGACGGCAAGCTGGAGCTGTCCTGCCTGTAAGCCGCAGAAAGAGAGAACACGATGATCCGCGCAGTTTTTTTTGATATCGACGGCACGCTGGTCTCGCTGAAGACCAAGCGCTGCCCGGATTCCACAAAGGCGGCCATCCGCGCCCTGCGAGAGAAGGGCATTCGCGTCTATGTGGCCTCCGGCCGCTCCCGCTTCGAGCTGGAGGAGCAGGAGATGCTCCGCGGCATGACGTTTGACGGCTATCTGACCAACAACGGCCAGATCGTCTATGACGGCAGCTGGAACCTGCTGCGCACGGTGGCAATGGTCCCGGACGAGGTCCGCGCCCTTGTGGACTACTGTGACGAGCGTTCGCTCCCGCTGTGGCTCGTCAGCGAGCAGCGCTCGCGCTTCAATTACCATTTCAACGACCGCGTGCCGGTCGTTATGGCAGAGATCCATACGGAGATCCCGGAGCGCTGCGACCTGCATACCATGCTGCAGGAGCCGGTCGTCAAGGCCGTCATGTTCCTGACGGCGCAGGAGGTCCGCGAAGGCCCGCTGTCGTTCATGCCGCATGCACGCTCGACGCAGTGGTTCATCCACGGGCAGGATATCATTCCGACCGAGGGCGGCAAGCTGCCTGCGATGCGCTTCATGGCTGAGGCGAACGGCTGGTCGCCGGATGAGCTGATGGCCTTCGGCGATTCCGAAAACGACAATGAAATGCTCCGCTATGCGGGTACCGGCGTTGCCATGGGCAATGCGCTCGAGGAGACGAAGGCCGCCTCTGACTATGTCACGGACGACTGCGACGACGAGGGCGTGGCCCATGCGCTGGCACATTTCGCGCTGATCTGAGAGAATCGACCATGATGCACCGGAGCATCTCAGCATATGCGGTGTATAACGGCCTCGCAGAGTTCGCCGCCCGCAGGCGGCGAATCAATTGAAATCATTTTCTCCGGCGGCGTGTACGTCGGAGAAAATACAGCTCAGTCCGCCAGTGTGCGGATCGCCCGCCTCCGGCGGGCGATCGTGCGCGCAGCGGACTGCAATCCTTTGCCGGAAAATCGAATGATTTTCCGGCAGGCAAAAAAAAATGACGCCTCTCGGCGTCATTTTTTCATGTTTGATTGGGACTATAAGCCGGGTTCTGTGATCGACAGCCATCTATCTCGACGCAGCGTTGCCGCTGCGCTCAAGCCACCCCCTCGGAAGCGGCCGGGCAGGCCATATGCTTCCTCCACGGTGTTGCACCGGATAGAGTTTACAGCGCCGCAATGTTCCCATGCGGCGGGTGAGCTCTTACCTCGCCTTTCCACCCTTACTCCGCGCCGAAGCACGGGGCGGTATTTCTCTGTTGCACTTTTCCTGAAGTCGCCTTCGGCGGGCGTTACCCGTTATCCTTGCCCTGTGGTGCCCGGACTTTCCTCACATGGGCGCTTTTCAGCGCAGATGCGCGGCTGTCCGTCCCAGTCGTGTTTATTTTACTTTATTTTGGCGGAAATGTCAAACGGATTGCAAAATTTATCCCGAGCGGATATAATATGGGAGTAGTTCAACGCCTGCGCCGGGCGGCGCAGGGGAAAGAAGGACATAGATCATGACTGTAACGGAATATTTCACCCGGCTGCAGGGGAAGCGCGTGCTGGTGCTTGGCCTCGGTGTAAGCAACCGGCCGCTCGTGCGCCTGCTGCTGCGGTTTGGCATTGACGTCACGGGCTGCGACCGCACGCCGCGAGAGAAGCTCGACCCGGAGGTGCTCGAGCTGGAGCGCCTCGGCGCGAAGCTGCACCTCGGCGATGATTATCTGACGGGCATCTCCGGCGATGTGGCCTTCCGCACACCCGGACTGCACCCGGAAAAGCCGGAGCTGCAGGCGCTGCGTGCCGCAGGGACGCAGTTTACCTCGGAAATGGAGGCCTTTTTCGAGGTCTGCCCCTGCAGGATCATCGGCGTGACCGGCTCAGACGGAAAAACGACGACAAGCACGCTTATCTCCGAAATCCTGAAGCATGCAGGCTATCGCGTCTGGACCGGCGGCAATATCGGTACGCCGCTGCTCGATCAGGCGGAACACATGACGCCGGACGACCTCGTCGTGCTGGAGCTGAGCTCGTTCCAGCTTATGGACCTTCGCCACAGCTGCCACATCGCCGTCGTGACGAACCTTGCGCCGAACCATCTCGACGTACACCGCGACATGGCGGAGTACATCGACGCAAAAAAACATATTTTCACCCGGCAGACCGCGCAGGACGTGCTCATCCTGAACGCGGACAACACCATCACGGCCGGGTTTGCACCAGAGGCCGCCGGAGAGGTCCGGATGTTCTCGCGGCAGACCGTCCCTGCGCACGGTGCGAGCTTCCGGGACGGCGTGATCCGGCGCGACGGCGTACCCGTTGTGCGGCAGGACGAGATCAAAATCCCCGGCCTGCACAATGTGGAAAACTACATGGCAGCCATCCTCGCGGTCGAAGGGCTGGCCTCGGATGAGGATATCCGCTATGTCGCGCGGAACTTCGGCGGTGTGGAGCACCGCATCGAGTTCGTGCGCGAAAAGGACGGCGTAAAGTTCTATAACGACTCCATCGCCTCGTCCCCGAGCCGCACCATCGCGGGCCTGCGCAGCTTCTCCGAGAAGGTCATTCTTATCGCGGGCGGCTATGACAAGCACATTCCATATGACGTGCTCGGCCCGGAGATCGCGGCGCACGTCAAGCTTCTCGTCTGCACCGGCGCAACAGGCCCGAAGATCGCAGCCGCGGCCCGCGCCGTTCCGGATGCGCCGGAGGTTCTCGAAATTCCGGATTTCTATGATGCCGTTCACGCCGCTGCGCAGCAGGCAAAGCCCGGTGATATCGTGCTGCTGTCCCCGGCAAGCGCCGCCTTCGACCGCTTCAAGAACTTTATGGTCAGAGGCGCGGAATTCAAGAAAACGGTGATGGCGCTGTGAGCGGGGGAGATATCCGCTGCTCGGCCGTTATCGTCGCAGCCGGCAGCGCGCAGCGCATGCAGGGCATCGACAAGCTCCTGGCACCGTTGGACGGTGTGCCCGTCCTGCGCCGGACAGTCGAAGCGCTGGCATCTGCGCCCGAGATCACAGAGCTGATCGTTGTTACGCGTGCAGACCGCTTGGAGGCCGTGCAGGCCCTGTGCGAAGGACTTTCCAAGCCCGTTTCCGTCGTTCCCGGCGGGAAAACGCGGGCGGAGTCCGTCCTGTGCGGCCTTTCTGCGGCAGCCATGCCCTATGCCGCCATTCATGACGGTGCGCGTCCGCTCGTCACGAATGAGGTGATCGCGCAGGCCATTGCCGCCGCCGTCTCCTGCGGGGCTGCAGCGCCAGCCGTCCCTGTTCACGACACCATCAAGCGCGCCGAAAGCGGCCTTGTGCTTGAAACGCCGGACCGCAGCACGCTGTTTGCCGTCCAGACGCCGCAGGTCTTCCGGACGGAGGAAATTCGCTCCGTGCTCCGCTGGGCCATCGCGCAGGGGCTGCCGCTCACGGACGACTGCTCCGCCATGGAGGCGGCCGGAAGGCCGGTGCGCCTGACGCCCGGCGATGTCGAAAATTTGAAGATCACAACACCGGTCGATCTGCGCATCGCAGAGGCGATCTGGAAGGGGAGAACGACATGAGGATCGGACACGGATATGATGTACACCGCCTCGTTCCGGGGCGCAAGCTCATCCTCGGCGGCGTGGAAATTCCGTTCGAGCGCGGGCTTGACGGTCACTCCGATGCGGACGTGCTCACGCACGCTCTGATGGACGCCCTGCTCGGCGCAGCCTGTCTCGGCGACATCGGCCTGCTGTTCCCGGATAACGACCCGCAGTACAAGGGCATTTCGAGCCTTCTGCTGCTGGAGGAGGTCGTGCGCCGCGTGCATGCGGCGGGCTTTGCCGTCGGCAACGCCGATATCACCGTCCTATGCCAGCGGCCGAAGCTCCGGCCCCATATTCCCGCCATGCAGGAGCGCCTGCGCGCCCTGCTCGGCACAGAGGCCGTCAATGTCAAGGCGACGACCGAGGAAGGCCTCGGCTTTACGGGCAGCGGCGAGGGCATCGCCTGCCACGCCGTGTGTCTGCTGGAGAAATGCACATGAAAACGCTTCTGATCACCGGCTTTGAGCCGTTCGGCGGCGAGACGATCAACCCGGCATGGGAGGCCGTGAAGGTCCTGCCAGAGCAGATCGGCGGCTGGCAGCTCCGGAAGCTGCAGATCCCGACCGTCTTCGGCCTTGCGGCTGCAAGAACGCTCGCCTGCGCGGCGGAGTGCCGCCCGGATGCGGTCCTGTGCATCGGGCAGGCGGGAACGCGCAGCGCCGTGACGCCGGAATATGTCGGCATCAACCTGCGCCACGCGCGCATAGCGGATAACCTTGGAAATCAGCCGCAGGACGAGCCTGTCGTGCCCGGCGGCCCCACCGCCTACTTTGCAACGGTCCCGGTGCGCGCCATGACAGCCGCCATCGAGGCGCAAGGCATCCCGGCCGCCGTGTCCTACACGGCCGGGACCTATGTCTGCAATGACCTGCTGTACACGCTCCTGCATCACTATGCCGAAACGCCGGTCCGCGCCGGGTTCATCCATGTGCCCTTCTTGCCGGAGCAGGCCCCGCAGGGCGTGGCCTCCATGCCGCTTGCACAGATGATCCGCGCACTGGAGGCGGCCGTCTCCGCGCTCTGAGCCGGCTCAGAGAAAGTGCTTCATTTCCTCGATATTTGCCTGCTCCGTGTGCAGCAGCCGCGGGACAGGGACGA
>BAAZ01000166.1_pt1 | contig 10041 bp, 10 predicted proteins | sample 270408 | NCBI WGS metagenome assembly BAAZ01 (sample SAMD00036529, study PRJNA27865) | human gut metagenome | isolation source: feces from healthy human sample F2-X, Child, Male
GGGAAATGGAAAGCGGGAAGTTATGCCAGATCGCCGGTCGTGCATTGTGGGGGAGCGGACAGCCGGGTCCGGCGCAATGCTGCCGATCTGAACAGGCCACTGTTAAAATGGTATGCACCGATTGCGTCTGTAGCGGCGGTCACTGCGCAGCCGTTGGCGGCTTTGCCGCCTTACGGATGCGGCGTGCCCCTTGCGGGTAGTGACCGCCTTGTGGAGGACAATTCAACGGCAGAAGAGCGCTGGTGTACCGCTGCACCCGCCTGACGTGCCATTGCGAGGCCCCGAAGGGGCCGTGGCGCCCTGAGCGCGAAGCGCGAGGAAGTGCCCTTGGGGTGCAATCTCGGGAAGGCAGCTGCGATTTCGCCGATGGTTTTCCTATGATTCGGCATGTGCCGCGAGATTGCCACGTCGGCCTCCGGCCTCCTCGCAATGACAAATCTGGGGGCCTTGCGCCAGAAGCAATGCAGCGCATGCTGCAAGCCCCCATGGCGCTCTCCGAGCGCCCCTAAAAATACGGAAGCCGCCCCGTTGTTGAGGCGGCTCCCGACGATCTCGGGTGAGATAGACAAAGGGCAGAGCTCCGCATGGAAGTTCTGCCCTTTGCATGCTGCGTTCCCACAACGTTCCGGATGCCCACTTCCGTTCGGCCGTGTCGCGCATGGCAGGAATAAATAAAGTGCATAACACTTTATGACAGACTCCACCACTTATTTCCTGCAAGCGTATTATATGATGGGCGGCCTGTCCTGTCAATGCGCAGATTGCATAGAAAATTCTGTGCAAACCAACCAGCTTTCTCTGCAAAATTTTACAAAATCATGGATGTTTTCCACAAAATTAACCAATGCTACATGAAAAAGGAATGCAAAATACGCTCTAAATTACAATATCTCTGTAGCAAACTTGACGAAGACGGTATGTCAAATCGAATAAAAAATGCGCCGCCGAAGCAGCGCATTTTTTAGGGAAGCTCTGATCAGAAGCCCTGCAGGGCCTGACGGACCTTTTGGGTCAGCCGAACAGATCGCCGAGACCGGACAGAACGTCGTTGATGTCGTAGGAATAGCAGGCGTGCAGGAACCAGTCGCGCAGGCCGCTCACAACATAGTAGCCGGCGATGCAGAACGCAACGCACAGCAAAATGGTTACAAGGTTCAGCTTTACCCCGTAGACCTGCAGCAGTGTGCCGACGGTGACGACGGCCCACACGGCAAACGACGCGACGCCGAGCAGGGAGATGAGGCCGGGGTACACGAGCAGCAGTACGATGGAGCCGGCGGCCAGCGTAGCGGGGAACGTCATGCCGAGGCCGGAGGAGGCGAGCATTCCCTTAAAATCGGACGGGACCTTCGCCACCTTCGTCAGAACGAGCGTGGTCAGCAGCGTGAGGCCGAAGCCGGCGACGGGCATGAGCAGGCTCGCGCCGAGCCATGCAACGGCCGGAAAATGGGAGTCCAGGCGCAGCGCATACACGAGCGTGGCAAAGAACACGGCGATGTACGTCACGGCGGCCATCAGGATGCCGCTGAGGAAGTCGTGCTTTTCCACGGCCTTGCGCGTCGTGCCGATGGGGTCCTTGCAGTAGCTCAGCCACAGCTGGGGAAGGCCCTTGATCGCAAGGCCGAACGCGCTCGGCTCCTTCGGAGCCTGCGGCTGCTGATACTGGGGCTGCTGGGGCTGCTGGGGCTGCTGGGGCTGCTGGGGCTGCTGCGTGCAGGGGCAGATGCCGCTCTCCGGCAGAGGGCGGCCGCAGCGTGTGCAAAATCCTGCCATAATGGATGATCCTCCTTCAATTCTGCGGTTCTCTGCCCGCAGTGATTCACTTTTATTATACGCATGAGGCACGGGACTGTCAACCTGCCTTTGGGGTACTTCGGCACAAGCTGCAAAAATTGCATCAAAATTCGCGAAAATTGTCACACTGCCGTGATGAATTCCTTGCAAAGCCTAGGTTCGTATGGTATAATAGCAATCGGTGAAAAATCTTTCACACAGACTTCATCATATCTTGATTTGGAGGTTATCCCATGCCCACGAAGAAACCCCTGATCGGTGCAGCGATCGTCGGTCAGTCCGGCGGTCCCTCTTCCGTGATCAACGCCAGTGCCTACGGCGTGATCAAAACCGCCCTCGAGGATGAGAACATCACCAAGGTCTATGGTGCCGAGCACGGCATCGTCGGCGTTCTGGAAGATCGGCTCATGATTATGGACGAAGAGGATCCCGCAGAGCTTGAGCGCCTGCTCTATACGCCGTCCTCCGCCCTCGGCTCCTGCCGCTACAAGATCGCCGATCCGTCCGACAACGACAAGGACTATAAGCGCATTCTTGAGATCTTTGAAAAGTACAACGTCCGCTACTTCTTCTACATCGGCGGCAACGACTCCATGGACACCTGCGCCAAGATCAGCCGTTATATGGCCAAGGTCGGCTATGAGTGCCGCGTCATCGGCGTGCCGAAGACCATCGACAACGACCTCATCGGCACGGATCACTGCCCGGGCTTTGCCTCTGCCGCCAAGTATATCGCGACCTCTGTTATGGAAGTTGCCCGTGACTGCCGCGTTTACAACAAGGGCATGATCACGATCATCGAGTGCATGGGCCGCCATGCAGGCTGGCTGACCGCCGCCACCGTCCTGCCCGCCGCCAAGGGCGACGGCCCGGACCTCATCTATCTCCCCGAGGTCGATTTTGACATGGCCGACTTCCTCGACGACGTCATCCGCGTCTACGAGGGCCAGGGCCAGTGCCTTGTCGCTGTCTCCGAGGGCATCCACTACTCCGATGGCGCGTTCGTCTCCGAGGCCAAGACCTCCTCGACCGACGGCTTCGGCCATGCCCAGCTCGGCGGTCTGGCCCATCGTCTGGCCGGCATCGTCTCCGCTGCCACCGGCGCGAAGGTCCGCGGCATCGAGCTGTCCCTGCTGCAGCGCTGCGCCGCCCACTGCGCCTCCGCGACGGATATCGAGGAAGCCTTCCAGTGCGGCAAGGTCGCCGTCGAGTCTGCGCTCCGCGGTGAGACCGGCAAGATGGTCGGCATGGTCTGCAAGCGCGACGGCGGCTACAGCGTCTCCTATGAGCTGTTCGACCTGCGCCGTGTTGCCAACGCCGAGAAGAAGATCCCGCTCGAGTGGATCACCAGCGACAACGCCTATGTTACCGACGCCTTCATCGATTACTGCACGCCGCTGCTCGAGGGCCAGACGGCTCTGGGCTATGAGGACGGCCTGCCCCGCTTCGCCCGCCTGAAGAAGGTCTTCGCGAAGTAAATAATTGATTGTGATTGATTGTGTTTGAAAAACTACCGGAAGCCTGTGCTTCCGGTAGTTTCAGACTGTTAAAGAAACCTGCCTAGCCGAAAGTTTCGGAGGGAAGGAAAGTGTGAAAGGAAACCGTCAGGGTTTCCTTTCGCGTTCCATAACCCGCCGCAGCGGCAGAATTGCAAAATCATACTACAGAATTTTATTTTGCAATTCTGAAAGCAGCTTGGCGAAAAAGCCCAAAGGGACTTTTTTGACAAGCTGAAACTACCGGAAGCCTGTGCTTCCGGTATTTTTTTGCGCAGAAAACGCGAAATGGCCCCGATGGGAAATGCAGCGGCGTTCCCTGAGCACCTCGCGGAGGGCAATTCAACCGCGCAAGTGCACTGGTGCACCGCGCGCTCTCCTGACGTGTCATTGCGAGGAGCGAAGCGACGTGGCAATCTCGCAGAACACGGCCGGACAACTGGGAAGCCATCGGCAAAATCGCAACTGCCTTCCCGAGATTGCCACGTCGGCCTGCGGCCTCCTCGCAATGACAAATTTGGGGGCTGATGCCATTTTAACGCCAGCCTGTACCAGCCGGAAGTTTTGCGCCGGGCCCGGCTGTCCGCTCCCCTACTATGGCGGGTGCGGTCGGCGGGAGTACCGCAAAACCTCCAGCCTGCATGGCGCTCAGTGACCGCCGCTACAGGCAGACACCGGCCCGGCGGGGATGCCGCCGGGCCGGGAACTGTTTTTGATTATTGGACGATGATCTTTCCGTCGGCGAAGTCCGTGATCACGCAGCCGCCTGCCGGGAACTGGTAGGTATCCTTCAGGTCTCTTAAATGCAGCGTAACTTCACCGGGACTTTCGGAGACGATCCGGAGCGTATTGTCCTGCCAGTACACCCGCAGATCGCTCTCCTGCTCGCCGGCCAAGTCGTAATAGAACTCATCTATGCTCGGAAAGACCGCTTGCTTAAAATATCCTCTTGCATTGTATGAGGTTACTTTGCCCTTCAGACGGAAGCCGGTCGTTGTCAGCTCCAGCCACTGATCATCGGTCTCGCTTTTCAGCTTGAGCAAGACAAAAACCTCATCGGACTCCACCCGCATCGAGGCGTTTTCCACCGTGACTTCAAAACGCAGCTTTCCCGTATCAGGGATCTGATAGCTCGGTGTCGTTGCCGAAACACCTGCCAGCCATGTGCTCTCTTCCAGGATCTCCATTGTGGAATCTGCCGTTACCGGCGAAGCATCCTTTGTATGATATGCATCATCATATACAACATGCAGGTATTCCCCTGCCTCATTGTATAGCCAGCCGGGAATGTAGCAAGGCGATACCCAAATATTTGTCATAGGCTCCAATTTCTGCTTTGTGCAGCCGAATAAGAGCGAGGAAATCACTATTACAATTACAATAAAAATTGCTGTTCCTTTATGCGGCGCAAGATATTTCACGAGTGCAGCCTCCTCTGCAATTGATTATTGGACTTGGACAGTGATCTTTCTAGCTTTCAATTTAGTCCACCACCGAGTTCGGGTACTTGATCACAAAACCTCCTGGTGGCATTTCTCGTGGTTCGCCCATCATGTCCTCAATAGCAAGTTTCGATGTTTGTACCGTCGAAACATGCAGGCCATCTTCGCCCCAGGTGAGATGCACGCAGGTCTCGTCCTCGCCTCTAAGAGAGTTGAGTCTAAGCTGTGTTTCTGAAGAAATCTGGTACGATACATCATAAGACATACCTTCTCCAACCACCTGGACCTCGTTTGCCGTTACAAGGATTTCCACCGTCTCTGAAGTGAACTCCACATTCAAGTGGAAAAACAGCTGTTCGCACTGCACGTTGACCCAGCCGCTCCCTCCGGTCAGGACAAAACGCAGTTGTCTGGTATCCGGAAGTCGCTGGCTGCTCATGCCGTTGATATCCGGTCCTTCTGCCTCCAGAACCTCCATCGTTGCGCCGTCAGTGCAGAGTCGATCGCCCTGCGCGTTATAAACGGCGTTCTCCGGATGGGCTTGATAGCATTCCGGCGTGATCCAAATTTTGGTCATAACGGGCAAATCCGCTGGCAGTGCCGTCTCCGTTGGTTCTGTTGACGAAGCAGCCGTTGGGGCGCAGGCCGATAAAAATACCAAAGAAAGAATAAGCAATATCGCCAATAAAACTAACATCAACCTTATTCGCATTGTCGCGCCCTCCTTTTTATCAGCCAGACAGCGTGTTGCCTTGTTCAACAAGATTGGGTGTGCCAGAGACGGTTATACAGAGGATTGTCCTGCTTTTTTTCTCAACGCCAAAATTAATAGAGCGAATGCCATACTGCACCGACCAGCATCGCACGACTGAGAAAGGAATTCGGTTCAAACTGCGTGGACGAGGTCCCGTTCATCAGGCCATTATCGGTTACATAGTTGATCGCGTCAAAGTAATCCGGGAAAGCAGAACGAGTCACATCGGAATAGGCCGAGGCCAGCGGTACGGTGAGAGAAACCAACAGCGCAGCGAGCAAAAGGATGCTGCACAGACGAGTCAAATGATGTTTTTTCACGTCTCTTCTTCCTTTCTTATATTCTACTTTCTGTGGCGACAGCACCGCTCGTTCCGGGGACTCCCTTCCTTCCTAGGTAAGTCCAGCATATCACCCCTTAACTTTTTTGTCAATATTTTTACAGAAAACATCCCGTAATTTTCAATAATATGCAGTACAGTAAATGGAAAAAGTCCCGGCGGGGGTGCCGCCGGGACGATGTGCGAAGGAATTTCGAATTCGCTGTGGGTAGCCTGTGATCCGGCCGGGCGCTGCGAGCTTGCCACGGCCCCTTTGGGGCCCCGCAATGACAAATCCGGGGACTTCATTCCCGCAGGGTGCCGCCGTTGTTCCACACGGCCGTCGAGCAGAGATACAGCACGTCCGTCGCGTCGGACAGGTCTGCATAGTCCGTCAGCCGGGCGGCAGAGATATAGCGCAGGTCCACGAGCGTGATGCGCTCGAATGAGCCGAGCAGCAGCGGCGCGAGCGACGAGCCGAACGAGTCGCGGAACAGCACGAGGTGCCGTCCGTTGTGCACGTTGGGCGATGTGACGGTCAGAACCGCCTGCGCGCCGGAGAGGAAGACGTCGTAGCCGTCCGTCCCGTCCAGCAGCTCCGGCCGGTAGACCGGCTGCGCGCCGTCCAGCTCCGGGCCGGTGACCTCGGCGGCCTTCGTGTCGGCGCTTTCGAGGTACGTCAGCGTATCCGGGGCCATCGGCAGGGCCGCCTGCCCGTAATACGCGCCGTAAAACGGAGAGAGCGCTTTTTCCGTGAAGGTCCCCGGCGCGTCCGCGCCCAGCGCTTCGCAGATGGCCGCTGCGACGGGGAGCAGCCGCTCCTGCCGCCAGTGGGGGTCCGTTTTGTAATAGTCGTCTGCGGACAGCAGGTCCCAGATGTCGATCTCCGTCATACCGGGCAGGGCCTCGCGCACGATGCCGCGCAGCGCCTCCGTGTCCAGCCGGGGACGGCTGGTCTCCGCCTTGGCATTTTTATCCGGTACGATGACATAGTGCGACGGAAGCGACGGGAAATAGGTTTCCCGCACGGCGGAAAAGACCGCTGCGGCATGGCGCACCTGCTTTTCCTGCAGCGGGCCGTCCATGCGGAAGGCCCCGCCGCCCTGCAGATAGATGCCGTGGATATCCGCCTGCCCGAGGCCGTAGAGCCGCACGAGGCTGTTGACCGTGCGCAGCTGCTCACGCAGCGGGAACTGGTCAAGCATATATTCCTCAAGCTTGTCCGAAAAGCCGGAAGACAGGGGAGGAAGCTGCGCCAGCCGCCGCCGCTCACTGCGGGATACTTCCCGGTCCGGCAGGGCGAGATGCAGCAGGGAAAAGCCGAACAGCACCGCGAGGAACACGGCCGCCGTGGCGATGGATGCTTTGCGTTTCATGGCTCACCTCAGAAGCGGAAATAGAGGAAGGGATTGAACGAGCCGTCCACGAGCGCGGCCGTCGCGGCAAGGAGCAGCAGGCCCGTCAGCACCGGTCCGAGCGCGGCTGAGACGGGGTGCGGCTCCAGCCGCTTCCACAGCCACTTCGGCAGACGGGTTGCACCGACGGCCCCAAGGAGGAGCACGCCTGCAAAGCTGCGCAGGGCATACAGCGCGTCCGCGTCCCACAGCGGCGCGCCGCCGAACATGGCCCGGAGCGTCTGCCCACAGTCCCGCAGGCTCTCGGCGCGGAACAGAACGAAGCCGAGCGTCACGAGCAGGAGCAGCAGCGCATGCTGCACGGCAGCGGGCGCACGGGCCAGCCGTTTTCCGAGCCAGAGCCGTTCTGTCAGTAGGAGCAGACCGAAATAGCCGCCCCACAGCACAAAATTCCACGCCGCGCCGTGCCACAGGCCCGTCAGCAGCCAGACGACGGCAACATTGCGGATCCATTTGGCGCGGGTCGTGCGGCTGCCGCCCAGCGGGATATAGACATAGTCCCGGAACCACTGCCCGAGCGTCTGATGCCAGCGCCGCCAGAAGTCCGTCACGGAGCGGGCAAGATACGGATAGTCGAAATTCTCCGGGAACGTGAAGCCGAACATCCGCCCGAGGCCGATGGCCATGTCGCTGTAGCCCGAAAAGTCAAAATAGATCTGCAGCAGATAACCCACGGCCCCGAGCCACGCGCCGAGCACCGTTGCGTTCCCGGCTGAGGACACCAGCTCACCCAGCACATTGGCAAGCAGGACCTTTTTGCCCAGACCGACGGTAAAGCGCCGCGCGCCCGTACCGATGTCCTCGAGGCAGAAGCGCCGCGTGTGCAGCTCGGCCTCGATATCGGAATAGCGGACGATCGGCCCGGCGATGAGCTGCGGGAACAGGCAGACGAACGTGGCGAACGTCGCGAGGTTCCGCTGCGGCCGGACGTGCCCGCGGTAGACGTCGATGGTGTAGCTCATGGTCTGGAACGTATAAAAGCTGATGCCAAGCGGCAGGCGCACGCCTGTCAGCGGCAGGGAAAGGCCGAACAGGCCGTTCACCGTCGTCAGGAAGAAGTCGGCGTATTTGAAAAAGCCGAGCAGCCCGAGATTCAGAAGGACGGAGACCGCCAGCGCCAGCTTTGCTGTCCGCGTGCCGCGCCGCCGCTCGATGCACAGGCTGAGCGCCCAGTTCGAAACGGACGAGAGCAGCAGCAGGAATACATACACAGGCTCGCCGAACGCATAGAACAGCAGGCTTGCGATCAGCAGAACGGCATTCCGCCCACGCTGCGGCGCGAGAGCGTAGACCGCGAGCGTGAGCGGAAGAAAGGCATAGAGGAATACCGCGCCAGAGAATACCATCTCAGCTCCAGAGCGCGTTGAAGTTGGCGGTGAGGGCGTCGGTCACGTCGCTCCAGGACATGACGAGCAGCACGGTGCAGTTGTGCACGAGCACGGCCGTCTTTTCGGCCTCGACGCATACCCACTTGGCCGGGTTCAGGTTGGCCTCCACGTCGGCGGCGAGCTTCTTGGCCGTCTCGGCATCCTGCGCGCGCATGAGCACGACGGAGTGCGCCACAGCGTTGATGAGCGCGTCGGCAGCAATGGCCTCGACGCCGTCGGGCATTGCGGTGAAGGCGAAGTATTCGAAGTTGTCCTTCGTCAGCTCCGTGGTCTCAGTGTCCGGCAGGTCGGCGACGTCCTTCGTGATGGAGGTGAGGATGTCCTGCAGCGTCATTGTGTCGCCCGGCTTCGCGTTCGACTCGGCGGGGGAGCCTGCGCAGGCGGCAAGGCCGAAAACAAGCAGGACGGCAAGGAGCAGTGCGGTCAGTTTTTTCATGTTCATGATTTCCTTTCAAAAATGGAATACGGCTATTAGACGGCGCAATTCTCTGCAGGTTCCATAAAAATTTCCCGGTGGGGAATAACCTCCCCACCGGGACCGGATTTTATGCGCGCCCGGAATATACGCGCTCGGCCATCAGGGCAGCCTCCTCGCGCGTGGCGTAGCCGCCGGGGCGCGTGCCGTCCGTGATGCCGTGCGCCATGGCGCGGGCCAGCTCCTCCTGCGCCCAGCTGCTCGCCTTGCTGCCCGTTCCCTCCAGAACGGTGCGAATGCGTGCATCGATGCGGGCATCAAGCTCCTGCAGTGTCAAATCCTCCGCCTCCTTTTCCGCCGGCCTGCGCAGCAGCGCGGCCGTCTCCCGCCGAAAATCGTCCATGGTCTTCCCAAACCGCGGGAACCAGTGCGCCACGTCGCCGTGGGCACTGGCAATGCCGCGGCGATTGCCCTCCGCGTGGTCGAGCACGACGCCGTCTGCCAGCGGGTCCAGCCCGAACCGGCGGCAGAGATAGGCCGTCAGCTCGACGGCTTCGCGGTACACCGCCGTAAAATAGGCCCGGTCGTCCAGTCCGTCCTCGCAAATTTCAAAGGCCAGGTGCGTCCGGTTGCCGGACCGGCCGCAGTGCCAGGCCTGCACCTCCCACGGCAGCGTCTGATAGACCGCGATGCCGCCGCCGGCCTTTTTGCCCAGAAATGCGTGGACGCACACCGGAAGTCCCGGCCGGTTCCAGTCATTGTCATAGCGGTTTTTGCCCAATTCGCCGTCATCCGGCTGCACATAGCGGCGCAGATATGGATTGTTCGCGCCCGTGGAGTGCACCATGACGCCGCGCGGGACGAGCGGTGTGCCGCGGCGGCAGCAGTCGTTTCGCGTGAGGATGTATTCATGCAGCTCCATGCTTTCGCCTCCCTTCGCGCCAGCTTATGCCGAAGCCCGGCGCGCGGTTCCTGAATTTTCTGTGAATTCACGCCGACGAATCTCCCGGAAGTCTGT
>BAAZ01000162.1_pt1 | contig 10005 bp, 5 predicted proteins | sample 270408 | NCBI WGS metagenome assembly BAAZ01 (sample SAMD00036529, study PRJNA27865) | human gut metagenome | isolation source: feces from healthy human sample F2-X, Child, Male
GCGTCGTAGCAGACTTCCCGGGTGAATCGCTCGGCCTGTTCTCCGGCTGCGGCGGGAAGCAGTATGACCCGCTGGCAGGCGTGGAGACGACGGTGTTTACCGACGATGCCGGGCGCGATGTGACGGTCCCGGCCGACATTACGCGCATCGCAGCCAGCGGCTCGACGGCACAGATGATCCTGATGACGCTCGTGCCGGAGCTGCTCGTCGGCCTTGCCAGCTCGCCCAGCACGGCGCAGCGGCCGTATTTCCCGGCGGAGATGTGGACGCTGCCGACGTTCGGCCAGTTCTACGGCAGCAAGGCCAACCTCAACATGGAGGCGCTGATCGACGCCGAGCCGCAGCTCATCGTCGACCTTGGCGATGCCAAGGAGAATGTCCGCAGCGATATGGACGGCATCCAGAAGCAGACCGGTATCCCGACGGTCTTCCTCGAAGCGACGCTCGAAGAAATGCCGCAGGCCTACCGCAAGCTCGGCCGGCTTCTTCACCGGGAGACCGAGGCTGAGGTGCTGGCGGTCTATCTGGAGCAGACGCTTGCCATGGCGGCGGAGAATTCGGCAAAGCTGCCGCAGGACGCGCGCAAGACCGTGCTGTTCGGCACAGGTGCGACGGGCCTTGCCTGTAACGCCGAGGGTTCGGTACAGGCGGACGTGCTGTCGCTCGTCGGAGCCGTGAACGCCATCCATTCCGAGGAGATCAGCAACCGCAACGGCGGCACGACCGTGAACCTCGAGGAGGTCTACGCCTGCGATCCGGATGTGATCCTTCTGGCGGCGGGCGGGCCGTATGACACGCTGGCACAGAGCGAATGGTCCGGCCTGACGGCCGTGAAAAACGGGACATATTATGAAATTCCAAACCTGCCGTATGACTGGATGTCCTCGCCGCCGTCCATCAACCGCGTGCTGGGTATCTACTGGCTGGGGAATCTGCTGTACCCAGAGCTTTATGACTATGACATGGTCGAAAAGGCGCAGGAGTTCTATCGCCTGTTCTGGCACTACGAGCTTTCTGCGGAGGAGGCGGAGCAGCTGCTTGCGCGCTCCACGCGCAAGCCGGGGAGGGAGGGCCAATGAAGCGAAAAATGTCCTTCCTGGTCGCGGGTCTTTTGTGCCTGTCCCTTTGCCTCGGGGCCGAGGCGGCCGGGACCGTGACGGATACGCTGACGGTCAGAGTCGGCTACTACGGCATGGAGCAGGACCGCTATGTGGAGGTCGCGACCTACCACTGGAGCGAGCTCTATGACGCCCTGCCGCTGCACTACGAGGCCTATTCCTTCTTCCGCAGCACGGACGACGGGACCTACAACACGGTCATCGACTCGGCCTATGGCTTCTACCTTGCGGACCTTCTGGACTACGCCGGGATTTACAGCGGCGATATCTCGGTCGTCGCGTTCTATACCCGTGACCAGAGCGTCGGCTTTTTCACCTCGTTCACCTATGCCGACCTGTTCGGCACGCAGCGATACTATTATAATGATCTCTCTGCGCACATCAGCCCGGTCTATGACGAAAACGGTACGCTGACCGGCTATGACGGCGACGAGGCATGGAACGACTGCTGGACGGTCCAGCCGATGCTGGCGCTGGAGGACAGCTGGGTGAGCTATGAGATCGGTACGGAGCACACCGCGCCAAACTACTCCTCGCTCGGAACGGGCAACCGCTTCCGCCTGCTGTTCGGCCAGTCCTATCCGCTCGAGTGCCGCACGAACCAGAGTGCAAAATATACGCACACGCTGTTCATCACCCTGCAGGGCGCGCCGAAGATCACGGAGGAGCCGCCGGAGCTGGACGGCACGCTCGGCTCGCATTCGGCGACATTTCAGATTTCCGTCGGCCAGCAGGTCCTGCGCGATGCGCTGGCGCAGTATCTGGACATCGCCTCGTCCGACAGCTCCGTTCTGGAGATCACCGGCATCACCGTCACGCCGGACGCGCAGTATTCCGACCTTGCGACCGTGACGGTGCACTACACCGTGCACGCCGAGGGAGAGGTCGAGCTGTCGTTCGGCTTCGGCGGGACGTCCATCTCCGAAAACCGGCAGGTCACGACAAAGCAGCCCGAGGAAAAGCCGACGGAACCGACGAAGCCGGCGGAGACAACGCCGTCCACGGAGCCGTCCGAGAGACCGGGCGGCGGGCCCTCCGCCCCGACCGGCGGAGCCGAACCGCGGGAGACGACGCCGTCCGCGTCCATGCCATCCGAGGCAGCACCGTCCGAACCGGTCGAGCCGACGGCGGCCGTGGACCCGGAGACCATCCGCATGTACGCCCTGCCGGATGCGCTGGCTTTGCAGCTGCAGAGCGGCGGGCAGGCGGAAGCGCCGGGCGCGGCCGATCCGGTGCCTGTCACCGTCGTCACGGTGCAGCCGGAGGATGACCGGAAGCTCCTGCTGCTGACGGGCGCGGGAGCACTTGCACTTGCCGTGCTCGGCGCGCTGTGCGCGCTGCGCTACTATACCAGAGGGAGGAGATCATCATGACTTCTGTATTCCACAAAATTCTGCGCGCCGTCGCCGGTGCGATGGAAATTCCGGACGTCGTATTTCTTGTGCTGGCGCTCGGCTTTGCCGTGTTTTCCGTTGGCTGGCTGATCTGCGAGTATTTTACGGAGCACCGCCACATGCGCGAGGACCTGCCGCGCCTGCTCGACGCGCTGCGGGAGCGGGGAGCCGATACGGCTTTGCTCATCCGAAAAAGCCAACTCAACCGGCGGCAGAAGGCCGCGCTGCTCGAGCTGACGGAGCATCCCGATTTCAGCAGCGGGCTGCGCGAAAGTCTGGCTGCGAACCTGCTCGAGCGGGAGCAGAGCCATTATGACCATATTTTGAAATGCACGGAGCTTGTCAGCAAGCTGGCCCCGATGCTCGGCCTGCTCGGCACGCTCATCCCGCTCGGCCCCGGCATTATCGCACTGGGGCAGGGCGACACGCAGACGCTGTCCACGTCCCTGCTGACGGCGTTCGACACGACGATCGCGGGCCTGTGCGCTGCGGCCGTGTGCCTTGTTGTGACCACGCTGCGCAAGCGCTGGTACAGCGGCTATATGGCCGACCTCGAGACGCTGATGGACTGCGTGCGCGAAGAGGAAGCGGCATGAAGAGAAGAAGACGCCGCGGGGAACGCTTCTCGGAGGAGAGCGTCGACCCGATGAACTATGTTTCCAACCTGTCCGATGCGATGCTCGTCCTCGCCGTCGGCATGATGCTGGCCCTCATCGTTCACTGGAACGTGGACATTTCCACCGGCGGCAGAAGCTCCGAGAACGTCGGCGAGACCGTCGCGGCCGAGGGACAGGGCGGCCAGAGCGCCATTGACCGCGACGACGCCCTGTCGTTCACGCCGGAGGAGCTGGAGCAAATGGACTCTACCGAGGGCGAGACCGACGAGGGCATGGAAAAGCTCGGCGAGGTCTACTACGACGCCGAGACGGGAAAATACTACATTATAGAAAACGGAAATTAAGCCCATGAAACTGCAGAACCACGCCTATCCCCGCCGCTTTGCCGTGCTGGGGGCCGTCTTTGCGGCGGCACTGTTCGGCTCCGTGCTGCTCGGGCGCTTTTCCGTCACGCCGAAGGAGCTGTTCCGCCTGCTGCTCTCCCGCTTGACCGAGACGGAGCCGGGCTGGCGGGACGGTGCGGAAAACGTCGTGTTCCAGATCCGCCTCCCGCGCGTTGCGGCGGCGGCCCTCATCGGGGCCGCGCTGGCGGCCGCGGGCGTGTCCTATCAGGGCATGTTCCGGAACCCCATGGTCTCGCCGGACATTCTCGGCGCGTCGACCGGGGCGGGCTTCGGCGCGGCGCTGGCCATCCTGCTCGGCGCTGGCTATTTCGGCATTTCGATGTCGGCCTTCGTGTTCGGCCTTCTGGCAGTTGCGGCGGCCTATCTTGTCAGCTGCATGAGCCGCACGAACCAGACCATCGCCCTCATTCTGTCGGGCATGATGGTCTCGTCGCTCTTTTCGGCGGGCACGTCCTATCTCAAGCTCGTCGCCGACACGCAGCAGCAGCTCCCGGCCATTACCTATTGGCTGATGGGAAGCCTATCCTCCATCAAGCCGCGGGATGTGCTGTTCCTTGTGATCCCGGTCACGCTTGGGCTCGTGCCGCTGTGGATCCTGAGCTGGCGCATGAACCTGCTGACGCTCGGCGAGGAGGAGGCGCGCTCCATGGGCGTGAATACCCGCCTGCTGCGATTCACCGTCATCCTCTGCGCAACGCTGCTGACGGCGGCGTCCGTTGCGGTCTCCGGCATGATCGGCTGGGTCGGCCTTGTCATCCCGCATTTCTGCCGGATGCTGTTTGGCTATGACTACCGGCGGCTGATCCCGGCTGCGGCCCTGTTCGGGGCCTCGTTCCTGATCATTGTGGACGACATTGCGCGGCTCGCCACGGCCGGAGAAATTCCGCTCGGCATTCTGACGGCCTTCGTCGGTGCGCCGATCTTCCTCTATCTGATCCTGACGGGAGGTGCGCGGCGTGGAAATTGAGGTCCAGAACCTGACGTTTTCCTACGGAAAGCAGCCCGCTTTGCGGGAAGTGAGCTTTTCCGTGCAGAAGGGCACGCTCACGGCGGTGCTCGGTGCAAACGGCGCTGGGAAAAGCACGCTGTTTCGCTGCCTGCTGGGCTTTCTGACACCGCAGGCGGGGGAGATCCGACTCTCCGGCAGACCGCTTTCCGCCTATTCCCGGCGGGAGACTGCGGAGAAGATCGCCTATATCCCGCAGTCGTCGGAGCCGATCTTCAACTATACCGTGATCGACACTGTACTCATGGGCACGACCGGCACGATGAATGTCCTGCAGCGCCCCGGCCGGCGGCAGCAGGAGGCAGCCATGCAGGCCCTGCAGCGGCTTGGCATCGAGGCGCTTGCGCAGCGGGGCATCGGCACCATTTCCGGCGGTGAGCGGCAGCTGGCGCTCATTGCCCGTGCACTCGTACAGAATGCGGAAATTCTCATCATGGACGAGCCGACGGCCAATCTGGACTTTGGCAATCAGCAGCGCGTGCTGGCGCAGATCCGGGCGCTGACCGCGCGCGGCTACACCGTCCTGCTCTCCACGCACAATCCGGAGCATGCCCTGCACTATGCCCACCGGGTCCTTGCGCTGCAGGGCGGTCATATTGCGGCGGACGGCCCGACGGAGACGGCGCTGACGCCGCAGCTTCTTCAGACGCTTTACGGAATTCAAGCCATCCTTGCGGAGGTGCCGACGGATCGCGGCACGGTCCGCAGCCTGATTGTAACGGAGGACATGGAATGAAACGACTTCTCTGCTGGACCCTTTCCCTTTGCCTGCTGCTGTGCCTCGTGCCCGGCGCAGCTGCCGCGGAGCGGGTGACCGGAACGCTGGAGCGCCGCGCGGGCTATGACCTTGCGTCGGTGCGCTGTGAGTTGGCCGATGGGAGCTACTTCTTTGCTTCGGTCGAGGAGACGGCGGCCGGTTATGCCTATGCCTTTGACTGTCCCGCCGGGACCTGCACCGTAAAGCCGGAATACTTTTCTACCACGGTCTGGGACGGCGCGGTCGATATCTCATGGTATGACGCATCGCAGACGGCGTTTTATCTCGACACGCCTGCAAAGCTCGCGGGCCTTGCGGCCCTCGTCAACGGGCAGGTCGACGCGGGCACGCCGGACTACCGCATCAAGGGCGACCGCAGCGAGCTCGTCTCCACGCGGGTCGACGACTATCTGCTCGTCGGCGCGGGCGGCGGCAGCCAGTACGGCACGGCCTATGTCGGCGATGCCGCACATGATTTCTCGGACAAGACTGTCTATCTGACGGCCGACCTCGACATGGGCGGCTCGAGCAACTGGACGCCGGTCGGCGGCCTGTATCCGATGGACCGTGACAACACGGAGCGTGTGATCGTGGCATATTTCAACGGCACGCTCGACGGGCAGGGCCACCGCATCACGAACCTGTTCTGCGACCGCTATGCCGAAAAGGGCTATGCCTATTCGCAGGGCGTCGGCCTCATCGGCCACATGGGCGACCTCTATGACGGCGAGGCCGCGCCGGAAACGGCCCCAGCCGTGCGGAACCTCTCCGTCAGCGGCAGCATCTACGGCCGCCGCATGGTCGGCGGCATCGTCGGCCGCACCGGCAGCATCCCCACGGGCATCTATCTGGAAAACTGCGCGAATCACGCCTCCGTCAAAAATACGGACTCCAAGGGTGTCGGCGGCATCGTCGGCGCGGGCTGGAGCGAGGGCGCGATTGTCAACTGCTATAATACCGGCTCTGTCACGACGGGCTATGCCTGCCCGGCGGGCGGCATCTGCGGCAGCAACGGCGGGCTGGACATTTATAACTGCTATAACGTCGGCACGATCGACTCGAGCGGCAGCCAGCGCGGCCGCGCCATCGGTGGCCACAACAACGGCAGCTACACCGTATCGGACTGCTATTATCTCGAGGGCTGCGACGACGATCCGGCCTCGAACGGCTGGTACAGCGGCACGGCGCTCTCGTGCGTCGTCTCCGTCACGGCCATGCCGAAGGCGGACATGCGCTCGCAGAAGCTCGTCGATGCACTGAATTGCAACGGCGCAGCCTATGCCGCCGTGCAGGGGAGCTATCCCGTTCTGGCGTGGGAGGCTGAGCGCAGCCCGGCAGCCCATACCGTCCGCATCACGCAGCCCGAGGGCGGTACGATCGCCGCCGATGCAGGCGAGAGCGTGGCCTTCGGCACGGTGCTCCATCTTTCCAATACGCCGGATATCGGCTGGGCCTTCCGAACCTATACGCTGGACGGCAGGACCCTGACCGGCCCTTATGCGACCGTGACGGCGGACGCGGCCGTCAGCGGCGTGTTCTCCCGCATGACGGCGGGCGCGCTGTACATCGAGAACGCCCCGGCCTTCCCCATCACGGTAAAGAAGGACGGCACGGTGATGGAAAACGGGACCGCGCGGCGCGTGACGGACTATCCCGTGGCGGACGGCGACCCGCTCTACGAGGGCGACGTGCTGACTGCTACGGCCACGCTGGCGGAAGACGCAGAGCCGGAGGACCTGAATTATGTCTATAACGGGAAATTCCGTTACTATTTCACCTTCCAGGATGCGGCCCAGACGGAGAAAAGCACGGACACCGGGAAATTTACCGTCACGAGCCAGATCACAGGCGCCTCGCTCTGCCTGCGCGCCACGGCCTACACGACGCACAAGGTCTGGACGCAGCTGGCCGAGACGGACTGGTATACGCCGTCGGCCGACCGCTTCACCCTGACGTCGGCGCGGCAGCTGGCGGGCCTGGCCCAGCTGGTCAAGCAGGGCAATTCCTTCGCGGGCAAGACCATCCTGCTCGGCGCGGATATCTCGCTGGCAAATGACGACAAGACCTTCAACCGCAGCGTCCGCTGGTTCGACGGCATCGGCAGCACGCAGGCCCCGTTTGCGGGCACGTTTGACGGCAACGGCTACCGCATCACGGAGATGACGGCGGAGACGACCGGCAGCGGCGCAGCCCTGTTCCTTGCGGCGGACGGCGCGGTGCTCAAAAACATCCGCGTCTCCGGCACGGCGAAGGCCAACGGCAGCGCGGCCGGGATCGCGGCGCAGGCGAAGAACACGCAGTTCCTTGGCTGCGTGAATGAAGCGGCCGTGACTTCGACCGGCGAAAAGGCGGGCGGCATCGCCGCACTCCTCGACGGGGCAAGCAGCCTGACGGGCTGCACCAACCTCGGGGCCGTCACGGGCACAGACGGCGTCGGCGGCCTCGCCGGTGTGGTCAACGACAAGGAAAGCACACTGACCGGCTGCGTGAACCGCGGCGCCGTGACCGGAAACGGTGCGGCCACGGGCATCGGCGGCGTGGCCGGACGCATCGGCGGCAGCCTGCTCCGTTGCGCGAACTATGGGGCCGTCACCGGCAGCGGGTGGTATCTGGGCGGCGTGGCCGGTGCGTGCATGACGGAGGGCGCGTCGTCACTCACCGACTGCTACAGCGCCGGCGAGGTGCGCAATGCCCATACCTATGCCTCCTCCGGCACGGGCGGCCTGATCGGCTACGGAAACGATTACCGCGCAGAAAATTGCTTCAGCTACGGCGCGGTCAGCGCGGCGGCCGGAACGGCGGGCGGCCTGATCGGCCGGGACAGCAGCCGTTCGACAAATGTGCGCGAAAATCTCTATTACCGCGCGGATTCCTGCGGTACCGCCGTCGGCGGCAAGGCGGAGGCATCCGGCACGGCGGCGCGCACGGCGGCAGAATTCGCTGCGCTGTCCTTCCTGCGGCAGCTGGACAAAAACGGCTGCTTCATGCTGGAAAACGGAGCCTATCCAGAGCTTTCCGCCTCTGCGCGCTGCGCCCATCTGGAGACGGAGCTGTGCGACGCCCGCGCGGCCACCTGCACGGAGGCGGGTTACACCGGCGACACGGTCTGCAAGGCCTGCGGCGCGGTGCTCACGCGCGGCGAGGCCGTCCCGGCCGCGGGGCATCAGTACCGCAACGGCGCATGCACGGTGTGCGGCGCAAAGGATCCCCGCTGGACGGAGCCGGAAAAGCCGTGGAACGACCCGTTCCGCGACGTCCGCGCGAGCGACTGGTTCTATTCCGGTGTGAAATTCGCCTATCAGCACGGCCTGTTCCAGGGCACGGCTGCCGATACGTTCAGCCCGGACGAGCCGATGACGCGCGCCATGCTCGTCACGGTGCTCTGGCGCATGGACGGTAAGCCAGGCGCGGCGGGCGGCAGTAGTTTTACGGATGTGCCGCGCGGCCAGTGGTATACGGAGGCCGTCGCGTGGGCGGCCGAAAACGGCGTTGTCAACGGCGTCGGCGGCGGAAGGTTCGAACCGGACGGCAATGTCACGCGCGAACAGATCGCCACGATCCTGTATCGCTATGCAGGCCTGCGCGGCGTTCCGACCGGCGGGCGCGCGGACCTCGGCAGCTTCCCGGACGGCGGAGCCGTCAGCGGCTGGGCCTATGACGCCCTGTCGTGGGCCAACGCGGCGGGACTGATCGCCGGAACGCGCGAGGGCGGGGTGGACTACCTTGCGCCGCAGCAGAACGCCACGCGAGCGCAGGTCGCCGTCATCCTGATGCGCTACCTCGGCGCGGCATAAGCAGAAAAACGCCGGGCGGTGGACCGAAAAAGTCCGCCGCCCGGCTGATTTGCAGAGATAGACAAAAAGAACCCCGCTGACTGCCTGCCAGCGGGATTTATATGGTGGACGATATAGGACTCGAACCTATGACCTTCCGCACGTCAAGCGGATGCTCTAGCCAGCTGAGCTAATCGTCCGTCAGCAAGGCATAGTATACCAGAAGGCCGCCTTTTTGTCAAGCACTTTTTTCTTTTTTTCCGAAAAAGGACGCGGACCGCAAGGATACGACATGGGCCTTGCGTATCGGCGGGAATTATGCTAAAATATATAGAATCAAGTGCCTTGGGCACAACTCTGTTTTCTGAGAAAGAGGCGTGATCTTATGACAGAACAGACTACGGAAAGAACTGCGCCGCGCAAGCGTATGCTCTCCGGCATCAAGCCGTCGGGCGACCTGACGCTCGGCTCTTACCTCGGCGCGATCCGGAACTGGCGCGACCGTGCAGAGGAATTCGATTGCTATTACTTTATGGCGGACCTTCACGCCATTACCGTCCGGCAGAACCCGGCCGACCTGCGCCGCCGCACGATGGAGCAGCTGGCGCAGTATATCGCCTGCGGTCTGGACCCGGAGAAGAACGTGCTGTTCATCCAGAGCCATGTGCATCAGCACGCAGAGCTCGGCTGGGTGCTCAACTGCTATTCCATGTTCGGCGAGCTGAGCCGCATGACGCAGTTCAAGGATAAAAGCGCGAAAAATGCCGACAATATCAACGGCGGCCTGTTTACCTATCCCGCGCTGATGGCGGCGGATATCCTGCTGTATCAGGCGGATCTTGTTCCGGTGGGCGAGGATCAGAAGCAGCACGTCGAGCTGACGCGCAACATCGCCAAGCGGTTCAACGGCATCTACGGCGACGTTTCAAGCTGCCG